>Ga0105239_10008680_pt1 | contig 11509 bp, 8 predicted proteins | sample KBSC44metaG_FD_92761 | JGI IMG/M metagenome (GOLD analysis project Ga0105239, IMG submission 92761) | Corn rhizosphere microbial communities from Kellogg Biological Station, Michigan, USA - KBS C4-4 metaG | ecosystem: Host-associated > Plants > Roots > Rhizosphere > Soil | place: Michigan, USA...
ACCGTGACCACGCTGGTCAGCGTGTCGCTGGGGGTGACCAGGTTGCCGGCGGTGATCTGCGCGTTGCTCACCTTGCCGTCGACGGGCGCGCGTACCTCGGTGAACGACAGGTTGAGGCGCGCCGCGTCCAGGGCAGCCTGGACGGACGCGACCTGTGCCTTCGCACTCACGGCCGCGGTGTCGAGCCGGTCGGCTTCCTCCTGTGACACGGCGTGCTGCTGGACCAGCTTGGCGCCGCGCGCGGTGTTGGCCTCGGCGTTCTTCGCCTCGGCGCGCGCCTGGGCCAGGTTGGCGGCCAGGCGGTCGGTTTCCGCGCGGTACGGGCGCGGATCGATGGTGAAGAGCAGGTCGCCCTTCTTCACCGTGGCGCCTTCCCGGAAATGCACGCTGTCGATGTAGCCGCCGACCCGGGGCCGGATCTGGATCGAGTCCACGGCCTGGATGCGTCCGGTGAACCCGCTGGCGTCCGACACCGGGCGCAACACCACCTGGGCCACCGTGACGTCGGGCGTGGGCATCGCCATGGCCGTTTCGGCGGCATGCGAGGGAGCGCCACCGCCGCCGAGCCACAGCGCCGAGGCGACGGCGACCGCAAGGGCGGCCGAACCGAGCAGGATTTTCTTCTTCATGGCGGGGTGTCCTGGATGTGTCGAAATAGGCGGGGGAACGGCAAGGCGGCGGAGCGTACGACCTCAAGCGCGCTCGAGGTCAAGCCGGTTCCACCCAGGTGGCGTAATCTAGGTCTTGCCCCGCAAGCGAAAAATGGGTCTACAATCACCCCGCCTGTGACGCCCAGTCACGAATCCGTCCAGCGGGGTCGACCGTGGAAGACTTTTCAGCGATCAGCGTTTTCGTCCGCGTAGTGGAAGCCAAGAGCTTCTCGTCGGCGGCCATGCAACTCGAAATGACCCCGTCCGGGGTCAGCCGGGCCATCTCCCGGCTGGAGGAAAGCCTGGGTGCGCGGCTGTTCTTCCGCTCGACACGTTCGCTGCGGTTGACCGACGATGGCTCCGCGTTCTACCTGCGTTGCAAGGAGATCCTTGCCGACCTCACCGAGGCCACCGAGGCCCTGGGCTACGCCAAGACCAAGCCCGTGGGCAAGCTGCGCGTGGCCGCGTCGTCCGCCATCGGTCGCGCCGCAATCATTCCGAACCTTGCGGAATTCGAGCAGCGGTTCCCGGATATTCGGCTTGAACTGACGATGTGCGATTTCCCGTTCGACCTGAACGAAGGCGGCTTCGACTGCGCCATCCGGATGGGCGAGCTGGCCGATTCCAGCCTCATCGCGCGCAAGATCGGCCACTTCAGCAACGTGCTGTGCGCCGCGCCGTCGTACCTGGCGCGCCACGGCACACCGACCCGCATCGACGACCTCAAGGCACACCGCACGGTCAACTTCGTGCACCCCAGCACGGGCAAGCCCTACCAGTGGCAGTTCGACTCACCCGGCGGTCGCGTGTCGGTGGACGTGGATGCCCACATGCTCATCAACGATGGGGAATCGGTCATCCAGGCGGCCATCGCCGGCCTGGGCATCATCCAGGCGCCGCATTGCCTGGCCGCCTCGGCGCTGCAGAAGGGCGCGCTGGAAATCATCATGACCGACACGATCTCCACCGGCTCCAACCTGTGGATCGTCTACCCGCAGAAACGCCATCTGTCGGCGCGCGTGCAGGCGTTCATCGAGTGGACCAGCGAGTTGTTCCAGCGCACCAGCACGCCGCAATGCAAGATCGTGGAACAGCAGCAAGCCGAACTGGCGCGTCTGCGCCAGGTGGCGCTGGCCGAGCCGGAGCCGATCGCCGCCGTGGCCTGACCGGCGTCGTGCCGCCGGCGTAGGGCGTGGGTCAGCCGCCGGCGGGCAGGAACAGCAGCAGGGCGATGCCCAGCACGATGCGGTACAGGGCGAACACCGTGAAGCGATGCGAGCGGATGTAGCCGAGCAGCCACTTCACCGCCACGAACGCGACCAGCGTGGACACCACGAAGGCCACGGCCAGGCCCGTCCAGTCCTCGCCCGCCGCGCCGCCGTGCGTGAACGTCTTCAGCAGTTCGTAGCCCGTGGCCGCGTACATCGTCGGGATGCCGACGAGGAAAGCGAACTCCGTGGCCGCGGCCCGGTTGGTGGTACCGCCCAGCATGGCGACGAAGATGGTGGCGGCCGAACGTGACGTGCCGGGGAAGATGCCGGCCACCATCTGGGCCAAGCCTACCAGGATGGCGACGCGCCAGCTGACCGCCACCTGGTCGGGTCGATCCGCCGCCACTTTCTCCGCCACGATCATCCACAGGCCGCCGACGATCAGCGCCCAGGCGACGGGGGTGATCGTCTCGGGCAGCTTGAAGCCCAGTTTGGTCACCACCAGGCCCAGCGCTGCGGTGATGAGGAAAGCCACGCCCAGCTTCATCACGTAGTCGCGGGTCTCGGGTTTGCGCCAGTGCACCACCAGGCTCCACAGGGTGCGCCAGTAGATGAAGGTGACCGCGAGGATGGCGCCGGCCTGGATAGCCACGTTGAACAGGTCGGACCGGGCCCCGAGCCAGCGTTCGGCAATGAGCAGGTGGCCCGTGCTGGAGACAGGCAGGAACTCGGTGATCCCCTCGACGATGCCGAGGAGGATGGCGCTGATCAGGTCATTCACGTGCGTGGCATCCGGTCGCGGAACAGGATCGCCTAGCTTAGCGGCACCGGCTCACCATTCCTTGCGACTTGCTTCACTGGATGAACCGTCACATACCGCCCACGCCGCCGGCTGGTAATTTTCGCCGACGCGATACGGCGGTTTCACGGCCGCCCGCCTGTATTCAACGGACCCTTCCATGCCCAATCCCCATCGGCACCGCCGCCGGAGCGGCGGCCTCCGCGTTGCCGTTCTCGCTGCGGCCTTGATGCTGGCGGCCTGCGCCCCGGCCGTGCGTCCGCCCGCCTTCGTGCCGCGCGACGAGGTGCCGATCGCTGGCCTGCCGACCAGCCAGGCGGGATGGCCGCAGCCGGAATGGTGGAAGCGCTACGACGACGCACAGCTGGACCGCGTGGTGGACCTGGCCATGCGCGGCTCGCCGAACATGGAGCAGGCCGAGGCGCGCTATCGCGCGGCGCTGCGGGCGGTGGACTCGGCAAAGGCCGAACTGAACCCACAGGTGCGTGGGTTGGTCAACGGCGGCCACGGCTACAACGACGTTTCGCTCAAGTGGCAGATGCCGGGCGCCACGGGCAGCGCGCAAGGCTTCCAGCTGAATCCCGGCAAGAGCTGGAGCAACAGCGGCGTGGCCGGCGCGTTGGCCACGTGGGACCTGGACCTCTGGGGCAAGCAGAAGGCAGCCGTGCAGGCGTCGGTCGGGCAGGCGCGCGCCGCCGAGGCCGAACGGGCGTCCGCCGCCACCTCGCTGCAGTACAACGTGGTCAACACGTATTTCGACTGGCAGGCCCAGCAGGCCCGCCTGGCCGTGGCCCGCCATGCGGCCGACAGCTCGTCGCAATACCGCGACCTGGTAGAGCTGCGGGTGCACGCCGGCCTGGACGACCCCACCGCGCTCGACCAGGCCGATGCCCAGCTGGCGCAGACGCGACAGAACGTGGCGCAGCTGGAAGGCGCGGCCAGCCTCGACCTGGCCCAGCTCGCCGCACTGGCCGGCGTGTCGCCGAAGGATCTCGGCAACCTGACGCCCTCGCCGCTGCCCACCCCGGATACCCGCCTGCCCGACGACGCCCGCATCGGACTGCTGGCCCGGCGCCCGGATATCGCCGCCGCGCGCTGGCAGATCGAAGCCTCGTCGAAGACCATCGACCAGGCGCGCAAGGCCTACTACCCCGATGTGAGCCTGATGGCGCTTGGGGCCTTCCTGCGCACGTATCCCGACCTGGGCTCCGGCACGCGTACCGACCTCACGCTTGGGAACCTGGGCGCATCGGTGCAGCTACCGATCTTCAGCGGCGGTCGGCTGCGGGCCCAGTTCGAGAGCGCGCAGGCGCAGCTGGACAGCGCCGTGGCCCAGTACGACGGCGCCGTGGTGCAGGCCGCCGGCGACATCGCACAGGGCATTGCGCAATTGCAGGCGCTGGACGCCCAGCGCGTACAGGTGGACCGCCAGTACGAGGCCACCGCGGCGCAGAAGTCCAAGGCGGCCGATCGCCGGTCCAAGGGCCTGATCGACGACCGCACCTGGCTCAACGCCGACATGCAGCTCGACCAGCAGCGCGACGCCCGCCTGCAGCTCACCAGCCAGATGCTCTCCGCCAACCTTTCCCTTATCCATGCACTGGGCGGCGGCTACCACGCCGACGACCTGCCCGCTCTTCCGGCCACCGCCGCCGGCAAGGACTACCCGCGATGACCCCTGACTACGAAACGCCTGGCGAAGGTAACGGTGACGGCCTCGCGCCGCAGCCCTACAAGTACCGTTACAAATACCTGCACAAGTACGGCGACGAATCGCCGCGCGGTGAGCGCGACGAGCATGCCGGCGATGAAGACGACGACGGCAGGGACGAGGAAAAGGAAAAGGACAAGGACGCCGGAAAGCGGGGCGGCGACAAGGACGATAAGGAACAGAACAAGGACAAGAAAGACGGCAAGGACGGCAAGGACGAGGACAAGAAGGAAGACGACCCCAAGGCCAAGCGCAAGAAGGTCATCGTCCTGTCGATCATCGCCGCCGTGTTCGTGCTGGCCGGCATCGGCTGGCTGCTCTACTACATCTTCGTGCTGTCGCAGCGCGAGACCACCGATGATGCCTACGTCAAGGGCGACATGGTGACCATCTCGTCCCGTGTGGCCGGCACGGTGGTGGAGGTGGGGGTGGAGGAAACCGAGCGGGTGCACCAGGGCCAGGTGCTGATCAAGCTGGACCCCGTCGATGCCCAGGTCAGCCTGATGAATGCGGAGGGCCAGCTGGCCCAGGCCGTGCGCCAGGCCCAGGCGCAGATGCAGCAGGCCAACCAGGCTGATGCCGCCATCCCGCAGCGTCGCGCCCAGTACGAACAGGCACGTGACGACTACAACCGCCGCCATCCGCTGCTCGAGCGTCGCGCGGTGTCCGCCGAGGAAGTGGACAACGGCAAGCGCCAGATGCAGCAGGCCAAGGCGGCGCTGGACGCGGCCGAGCGCGAGGCCGCCGCGGCGCACGCTCAGGTCGATGGCACCACCGTAGAGACCTACCCCGCGGTGATCCAGGCCCGTTCGCAGTTCCGCAACGCATGGGTGAACAGCGGCCGCAACGCCATCGTCTCGCCCATCGAAGGCTACGCCGCGCGTCGCCAGGTGCAGGTGGGCCAGCGTATCCAGCCGGGTCAGGACCTGCTGACCGTGGTGCCGTTGGCCGACCTGTGGGTCGATGCCAACTTCAAGGAAACCCAGCTGGAGCACATCCGCATCGGCCAGCCGGTGAAGCTCACCACCGACATGTATTCGGACGTGGAATACCACGGCAAGGTGGTGGGCCTGAACGCCGGCACCGGCAGCGCGTTCTCGCTGCTGCCCGCCGAGAACGCCACCGGCAACTGGATCAAGGTGGTGCAGCGCCTGCCCGTACGCATCGCCATCGACGCGGAGGACCTGCGCAAGCACCCGCTGCGCATCGGCCTGTCCACCGACGTGAACGTGGACACGCACGACCGCGACGGCCGCGTGCTCTCGGAAACGCCGCGTAGCAAGCCGCTGGCCAGCACCAACGTCTACGAGCAGGAGATGGGCGAGGCCGACCAGCGCGCCGAGCAGATCATCCGCGAGAACACGGTGGATGCAACCCCGAAGCCGGTAGCGGCCAAGCGCGGCGGCTGATCGATGGCCGGGCAGAACGGCAACGGCGGGTCCAGGCCGCCGCTCACCGGCGGCGCGCTGGTGCTGCTTACCGCGGGCGTGGCGCTGGCCACGTTCATGGAGGTGCTCGACATCTCCATCGTCAACGTGTCGGTGCGTACCATCGCCGGCAACGTGGGCGTCAGCAGCAACGAAGGCACCATGGCGATCAGTGCCTACTCGATGGCCAGCGCGGTGATGCAGCCGCTGACCGGTTGGGTGGCACGGCGCTTCGGCGAGGTGCGTACCTTCATGACCTCGGTGGCGCTGTTCGTGGTGTTCTCCGCGCTGTGCGGGTTCTCCACCTCGATGCCCATGCTCATCGTCTTCCGCCTGCTGCAGGGCGCGGTATCGGGCCCGATGGTGCCGTTGTCGCAAACCCTGCTGCTGAACAACTACCCGGTGGCGCGACGACCCATCGCGCTGGCGCTATGGGCAATGACAGTGGTGGTCGCGCCCGTGTTCGGCCCGATCCTGGGTGGCTGGATCACCGACAACTACCACTGGTCGTGGATCTTCTTCATCAACATCCCGGTGGGCATCTTCGCCGTGGTGGTGACGTACGCCCTGCTGCGTGATCGCGAGTCCAAAGTCACCAAGATGCCGATCGATGCGATCGGCCTGTTCCTGCTGGCGGTGGGCGTAGGCTGCCTGCAGTTCATGCTGGACAACGGTAACGACGACGACTGGTTCACGTCCAAGACCATTACCGTGCTGGCGATCGTCTCGCTGGTCTGCATCACCTTCCTGATCGCGTGGGAACTGATGCACAAGCATCCCGTGGTCGAGCTGCGCCTGTTGGGCAAACGCAACTTCTTCGTCGGCGTACTGTGCCTGTCGCTGGGCATGTTCGCCTTCTTCGGCGGCACCGTGGTCATGCCGATGTGGGTGCAGGAGGTCCTGGGCTATACCGCCACCTGGGCGGGCTTCGTGGTCGCGCCCATCGGCATACTGGCCATCGTGCTATCGCCCATCGTCGGCGTATTCCAGAACAAGTTCGACCTGCGACTGCTCAACACCATCGGCTTCGCGGTGTTCGCCGCGGCGTCGTTCTACATGTCGACGCTGAGCACCAACGCGCCCTACGGGGAGCTGGCCATTCCGCGCCTTTGCATGGGTGCGGGCATCGCTTTGTTCTTCGTGCCGGTGAACCAGATCATCCTCTCCGGCATGCCGGACGACGAAGTGGCCAGCGCGTCGGGGCTATCCAACTTCTTCCGCACACTGGCGGGCAGCATCGCCACCGCGGTCAGCACCACGATGTATTCGCACCGCACCACGTACCACCACGCGGTGCTGGTGGAAAACGTGAGCGCGGGCAATCGCGCTACCACCGAATACCTGGACCGCTTCCAGGCGCTGGGGGTGCAGGGTCCGCCTGCCAACGCCGCGCTCAACCGCCTCGTGGACATGCAGGCGGCCACGCTGGCGGTGAACGACGTGTTCTGGATCTTCGGGCTTATCTTCGGCCTGGCCATGATCGCGATCTGGTTCGCCAAGCCGCCTTTTGCATCGGGTGGCACGCCGGGGCATTGATCCGGCGTGGCCCGACGTACATCGCATGTCTCAGCGGAACGCCGAAACACGCTCGCGGTTCTGGTCGCTCACCTTGAAATGCAGGGCATCTGTCGTGGGGACGAGCGTCAAGGTATCCAGGTAATAGGCAGGAGCGCTGGACGTCTCGGAGCTAAAGGCCTTGACCCCCAACCTGCACGGAATAACCTGCATCCAAGTAGGTGACGATCTGCCATCGCGAGATGACGGCTGACTCCTTGTCGTGTTGATAGGAGCCTCCGTTGCACGCCGTCCGGAGCGTTATGGATTCGCGGTCGTCCCTGTCGTCCGTGAAACGAATGCGTTGTATACCCCGTATCTAGCCAAGATGATGCCGAATTGGCGCGTCATTGAATTCGGCCCGCTCGTCAGCGGAGGCTGTAATAAGCAGGATGATCGTCGGGCCGCTCGAACGCGCACACCGATTCCTGGCGGTCGTGCATGGGCAACGTACCGTCCAGCAGATAACGGGCCGCGTCGTGCTCGATGCATGCGGTGCCCGTCTGGCCGAGCAGCCCATGCAGGTCCGTGCCGGTAGCCGTGATCAGGCGTGCGTTGGGATACTTCGGCAACGTGATGTTTCGTGCACCCTCGACCGGCGTTGTCACGTCGTTCTCGGCATGGAGCATCAGGAAGGGTTGCCCTTGCGCGAGCACGTCCAGATCGGGGGTACGTGAGGTGCGCGGTCCCCACGATGCGCAGACGAGTTGGACGAATGTCTGTACCCCGTTGCCCAGGGGATAGTTGAAGGCGTCGTTGTCCGAGCGGGCGCGTATCTGCGGCTCGCTTCCCCAGTTCGCTTCGTCGTTGCACACCACGGCGAGGTAGGTGGACTGCTCGTACCGGTCTTCGGGCGACGTGGGCGGTGTGGTCAACGGCGGAGCAAGCCAGGGTGCCAGCAGGTCCCACGCCGCAACCTGCAGCGCCACGTGCGCGGCGCGGTCGGCGCTCATGCGTTCCGCCACCATGCGCGTGGCGAGGCGTTTCCAGCCGTGCCATCCGTCTTCATCCAGCCAGCGGCTCATCGTCAACGCAGCGGCCAGGTGTTGGGGCGTGTCGAGCATGTCGTACCAGTGCGGCCTCACCGCCGGGTGCAGCGTATGCGGCGCCCAGCGAAGCGCAGCACGATCCGGCGGCTGGCCGAAGCGGACCGGGTCGGCGAGTAACGGTGCCAGCACCTGCGTCTCGAATCGCTGCTGGCGCTTGTCCATCGACGCGTAGGTCGCTGTCCTGAAGGACGCAGGAAACACCATGCTCGAGTCCAGCAGCATGCGGCCGATGTGATCCGGATACATCGCGGCGTACCACGCCCCGACCCTTCCGCCGTACGACGCGCCGTAGAAGTGGATGCGATCCTCGCCGATCGCGCGCCGGACGTAATCCATGTCGTGGACGTGCTGCTCCGTACTGATATAGCGAGCCTCGGGCGCACGGGTGCACGCACTGGCCAGCGCGCGTGTACCCGCGACCAGCTGGCGCCAGTGTGCGTCGTCGCGATGGGTCGGCAGGAACGGGTGAACCGTGTTGGCGGCCTCGCTGCAATCCAGTGTCCAGCCGCCCTGCATGCCACGCGGTATGACGCCGATGATGTCGTAGCGGTCTACGAGCTCACGCTTCATGCCATGTACGGGATCGTGCGGGTCCCAGGACTGGAAGGCGGAGACCAGTCCGGTCACCAGGCTGGCCGGATGACCGCCTGGACCACCGATGTTGACGAACAGTACGCCCTTGCGGTTCGCCCGGTCGGCCGCTGCCATGCGTATGGCGCCGACCTCGATCGTCCGTCCATCGGGCTGGCGGTGATCGAGCGGGGCGAGGAAACGGGCACAATGCAAGCGGCCATCGAACTCATGGTCGTTTTCCTTGACGAGTGACGGGTCGCAGGGCAGCCACGCGATACGCGGCACGTCGTTTGCGGGTGCGGCGGGCGCTGGCTGGGCCGACGAGAACAGAACGACGACGAGACAGGCGGCGATACGGCCGCGAAGCGAAAGCACTGGCATGCGACATCCTTGTCGATGTAAAAGAGGGCGCAGTGTATGCGAGACCTCTCCAGCGTTTGCAGGCGCGACTGCCGCTGCTGTGCGTCAGCCTTCTGTGCGTAGGCGCGTAGCCCGGTTCAGACGCCCTAGAACGCCAGTGTCTCGGTCAGGTCGCCCGGTGGCGGTCCTCCCGCTGCGATCATGGCGTCTTCCCGCATTTTCAGGCCCGGCAGCTTCTCCAGTTTGAAACGTCGCGTGAGGAAACGCGCGATGGAGCCGGTGTCGTAGATGGTGTGCTCCACATGGCCTTTCTTCGCGTAGGGCGAGACGACCAGCGCGGGAATCCGCGTGCCCGGGCCCCAGCGATCGCCCTTCGGAGGCGCCACGTGGTCCCACCAGCCACCGTTCTCGTCGAAGGTGATCACCACCAGCATGTCCTTCCACTGGGGGCTGTTGCGCAGGGCGTGCACCACCGTGGCGAGGTGGCGATCGCCGGCTTCCACATCGGAATAGCCCGCATGCATGTTGAGGTTGCCCTGCGGCTTGTAGAACGCCACGGGCGGCAGCTTGCCGGCGGCGATATCGGCGAGGAAGCGGTTGGTTGCCGCCGTTTCGCCCAGGCCGCCGTCGCGCAGGTGGCGCTTGCGCGCGTCGGTGCCGGGGGCGAGCGATACGAAGTAATTGAGTGGCTGGTGGTGCGGCTGGAAATTGGGGGTCTGCGGAAAGCTGGACTCGCTGCCATCGCCCTTGCCGTCCAACGCGGCCTGGAATCCGCCGGCGTACCAGGCCCAGTCGATGCCCTTCGCGGACAGCATGTCGCCGATGTGCCGGTGCGTCTGCGGCGGCAACGTGTTGGCGCTGGTGGCATCGGCCAGCTCGGGATGCTTGCGGTCCACGTTGAAACCGGGCGAGTAGGGCGGCCCGATGGTGTTCACGGCCCAGAAATCCGGGGTGAGCGTGTTGTGGTTGGCGAACTTCGGCTTGCCGTCCATCGCGCTCTTCGGGGAATCCTCGGCCATCTTCAGGCGAGGGTCCATCGGGTCGCCGCTTTCCGTCACGGCGATATTGAACTGCGCCGGGCTCTTGTCCGCCGCGGGATAAAACGGCGGCTGCGCGGCCACGAGGTACTGGTGGTTGAGGAACGAGCCACCGAAGGCCCCCATGAAGAAGTTGTCGCACAGGGTGAACTGCGCGGCGATGTTCCACAGACGCAGGTGCACGGGCGTGCTGGCGTAGCGGCCCATGGTCAGCGCGCCGTTGTCGCCCCAGGCGACGAAGCCGTCGTTCCGGCCGCCGTTGATCTGCAGCTGGTTGTTGTAGAACGCGTGGACGAGGTCGCGCGTGACCACGCCGTGCGGCAGCGGTGTGCCATCGCCGGTATGCAGCGCCCACGGCGCATTGGGCAGGCCGGTGATGTCCTTCTCACCGATCTTGTACGTGGTGTGGTCGACGACCTGTTCGTGCGGCACCATGCCGTCCCAGATCGGCGGCAGGGTCTTCAGCGGCGTGCCGTCGCGATCGCGCTGGACCAGGCGTTCCGCCGGAACCGAACCCAGTGGCTGCTGCAACCCCGGGAAATCACCGAACAGGTTGTTGAAGCTGCGGTTCTCGGCGTAGATCACCACCACGTTGCCGATGTGCTTTTCGAGCAGGGCGTCCAGCGCGGCGCCGGTCGGTGCCGGCCCAGGCGTCTTCTTGCCCGCCGCGGTCACGTCCTGCACGCCACCCAGCGCCAGCAGCGCGCCGGTGGTGGCCATGCCGCCCAGCAACCGGCGTCGCGCGGTATCGGGGGTATCGGTGTCGTTTTTCTTGGTCATGGCCGCTCGGCGTGCGTCGACCCTGGGTGCGGGCGGACGAAGGGGGTGGGTAGGAGAAGGCAAAGGGTAAACGAACGGCGTCCGGCGGTCGCGCCCCAAGCGCGCTCCCGGTGGGTGCAATCGAATCCAGCATGCACCTTATTGGTGCAAACAAGCGAATGTCACGCGGGCGTTTTATGATGCCGGGGCCTGAACCGGATCGCTTCCGACCCCACATCCATTCCGAGGTTTGCCCATGTCCGCCGCTTCCAAAGTGCTGAACCTGATCCAGGACGAGGAAATCGAGTTCGTCGACCTGCGCTTCGCCGACATGCTCGGCAAGCACCACCACGTCACGTTCCCCGCCCACGCCATCGAC
>Ga0105239_10008681_pt1 | contig 11508 bp, 9 predicted proteins | sample KBSC44metaG_FD_92761 | JGI IMG/M metagenome (GOLD analysis project Ga0105239, IMG submission 92761) | Corn rhizosphere microbial communities from Kellogg Biological Station, Michigan, USA - KBS C4-4 metaG | ecosystem: Host-associated > Plants > Roots > Rhizosphere > Soil | place: Michigan, USA...
CAGTCGCCTTCGGCACCGAAGCACCGAGCATGATTACGCTCGGCGCTGAAGCTGTGGTGTTTGGCCCCGGTGATATTCGTGTCGCGCATCGCACCGGCGAGTTCGTGCCAATGGATGAATTGAATGAATGCGGTTCTATTTTGAAGCGTGCAATCGAACGATTCTGCATGGGCCCTGCCTGACGGTCGGGCTACTGCCCCGATTCATGACCTCATTATGACCTCGCGCCGCGCTCGCTTATCATTGTTCCTTCATTCCCATTCAAGAGGTTCGGATTAATGAATCGAAAGCTGAAGTTGTCGCTGCTTGCCTTTGCGGCCTTAGTTCTTTTCCACGTTCAATTTATAGTCGCCAAAGCTGATGTCGCGTCAGGACCGATCACGTTGAGCGTCGATGCGACTGAAGCGCCGCGCAAACTCTTTCATGCGCGCATGACGATTCCGGTGAATCCGGGGCCGCTCACGCTGGTCTATCCAAAATGGATTCCGGGTGAGCATGGACCAACGGGACCCATCATCAACCTGGCCGGGCTGAAATTCACGGCGGGTGGCAAAACCATTCCGTGGCGCCGCGACGACGTCGAGATGTACGCGTTTCATCTCGAAGTTCCCGCGGGGGTGAAAGAACTCGAAGCGTCACTGGATTTCCTGTCACCGACATTTGCGGGCGGCTTCACCGCCGGCGCTTCGACGACTTCGCATTTGGCGATCGTCACTTGGAACCAGTTGGTGCTCTATCCGGACGGCGCGAATGCGAGTGAGGTCACCTTCAAGCCATCGCTCACCTTGCCGGCGAGTTGGAAATTCGGCACGTCACTGGACGTCGCGCGCCAGGCAGTCAGCAAAGTTGATTTCGCGCCGGTGTCACTTGAGCGCCTGGTCGATTCGCCCGTGCTTGCGGGTGAGTACTTCCTCGTTATTCCGCTCGCGGCCAATCCGGCAAACGAGATCGACATCGCCGCCGACAATCCGGCGGACTTGAAGATTGGCCCGGAATTGACGACGACGCTGAAGCGTATCGTTTCAGAAGCCGTCGCGCTTTTCGGCGCCACGCACTATACGCATTATCACTTTCTGCTGACGCTCAGCGATCACACGGCGCACTTCGGACTCGAGCATCACGAATCAAACGACAGCCGCGTGGCTGAACGCGCGCTGGTCGATGATGTCTATCGCGCCCTTTCGCTCGGCGTGCTGCCGCACGAGTTTGTGCACTCATGGAACGGAAAGTACCGGCGGCCGGCGGGACTCGCGACGCCAAATTTCCAGGAGCCGATGAAAGGCGAGTTGCTTTGGGTTTACGAAGGACTAACGGAGTATCTCGGCAATTTGCTTTCCGCGCGCAGCGGACTTTGGACACCGCAGCAATATCGGGATGAGTTAGCTGAGACAGCCGCCGATCTCGATCACAAGCCGGGCCGCACGACGCGACCACTGATTGACACGACGATTGCGGCGCAGCTTCTTTACAACGCTCCTGAAGAATGGACTTCGATTCGGCGCAGCGTCGATTTCTACGACGAGGGTTGGCTGATTTGGCTGGACGTCGACAGTAAGATTCGCGAACTGACAAACGGGGCGAAGACGCTCGATGATTTCTGTAAGCGGTTTCACGGAGCGCCGAGCACGCCGCCGATCGTCAAGCCCTACACTTTCGATGACGTCGTGACGACTTTGAACAATGTGGCGCCTTTCGACTGGCGGGACTTTTTGCAGACTAGACTGAACTCAACGGACGTCCATGCGCCCTTGGGCGGCATCGAACGGGGCGGCTGGAAATTGGCGTATCAAACGATGCCGAATGCTTACTTGCGGGATTGGGAGTCAGTGCGCCAGGCGACGGAACTTGGCTATTCGATTGGCCTGCGACTGGGCTCTGACGGCCGTATCGGGGACGTAATCGAAGGTTCGGCCGCGGCGAAGGCGGGTGTGGGTCCCGGCATGAAGGTGGTCGCCGTAAACGGCAAGGCTTATTCGGCAGATATTCTGCGCGACGCAATTAAGGCGACAACCGATCCACGGCAGCGGCGCATCGATCTGCTGATCGATAACGAAGGTCACATCGAGAATCACGCCGTGACATACGGCGAAGGCGAGAAATATCCCGTGCTGGAGCGCGACGCGACTAAGCCTGATATGCTTTCAAAGATTATTGCGCCGCTGACCTGGTCGAGATAGGAAAAGACGAGTCGCATCTCTGTTTTATGTTTCGTAGATTGATGTTAAGAAGTCTGTTGCTGCTCGCGTTCGTCGGGCTGGTCATCATTATTCATCCCGCAGTTGGATTCTCGCAGGATTCTCCGTTCCCGCAGGCTACCAATCTGCAACATGGGCCGCCGCTCACGAATCAAGAATTCGTCTCGATGCTTTATCAGTTGCCGAGGCATCCGGAAGACCGCGATCGGATCGTCAATGTGATTAGAAAACGCGGCATCGCCTTCACGGTGACTCCGGGACTGTTGAGCCTGACTGCTACCAAGAGCGGCAATGATCCGGTTTTGCGACGCACGCTGGAGGAGGCGAATCGGCGGCGCGAAAATCCTGAGGTGGCTTCGCTGCCGCCGGCAAGAGAGGGTTTTGACTTGCTCGAGCGGACGCGGAAAGCGACTCTCGGCGCGGCGCGGCAAATGCCAGACTATCTGGTGAAGCAGCAGATCACTCGTTCACGCGCGCTGGGTACCACGACCAATTGGAATGTCTATGACCGTCTGTCGATCGCCGTCAGCTATCGGCAGACAATTGGCGAGCAATACAAGCTGCTATCAGTGAATGGCATGCCGCCGAGTGTCGACGAGCAGGAAGGATCGACGTACGGCGACAAGTTGGGTGGCACGACTTCAAGCGGCGAATACGTCTCGATGCTTACGGAGTTGTTCGAACCGGCGACGCGCACTGAATTCGAAATGGTTGACACCGACACGTTGCGAGGTCACCGCACAATCGTTTACGAGTACTCAGTTAAACGCGAGTTTTCGAAACAAACTTTGAAGTTTCAGGCGAGCGTCGATGCAACTCCGCTCGAGACCATTGTTGGCTACCAGGGAAGAATTTGGGTGGATCGCGAAGACAGTCGCGTGTTGCGGCTCGAAACGATCTCAGTCGAGATTCCTGCCGGCTTTCCGATTACGGCCGCAAAGAGCGTCATCGATTACGATTGGGTGTCGATTAATGAGGTTTCCCACCTGCTGCCTTCGCGCGCAGTGATTGAACTAACCAGCCACCTCGGCGTGCAGACCGAACAGACGCGCAACGACATTCTGTTCCGCGGTTATCGCAAGTTCGGAACCGAAGTTAAGATCACTGACATCAACGAGAAGGATTTTCCCCCGGACAAACCGGAAGAAAGTGATTCAACCAAACAGCCTGCCGCTCCGATCGATTCGAAGACGCCTATTGATCCGAACAAACCGCCTCCAGTTCCGATACTGAAACCGAAGAAGCCTTAGCAATGGCCAACGCTGGTTTACGGCTTCCGAAAAACGCACCGGGCGATTTCTTCGTTGACTCGACGTGTATCGACTGCGATGCCTGCCGACAAATCGCCCCCGACACGTTTGCGGAAGAAGGCGACTATTCAATCGTCCATCATCAACCGCAGAACGGCGACGAAATTCGCCGCGCCATGATGGCGCTGGTGGCATGTCCGACCGCCTCGATCGGAACAGTTGAGCATCACGACGCGCATATCGGCATCGATGCATTCCCAGAGTTGATTGCTGAGAATGTTTACTACTGCGGCTTCAATGCAGAGTCGAGCTTCGGTGCCTGGAGTTATCTCGTCGTTCGGTCCGACGCCGAAGGTGGAAATGTGCTGGTCGACTCGCCGCGCTTCGCTACGCAACTCGTTAAGAAAATTGATGCGATGGGTGGCGTGAAACGGATGTTTCTCACGCACAAGGATGACGTCGCCGACCATCGACGCTTCGCCGAGCGTTACGCGTGTGAACGGATAATGCATGCGGACGACGGCGCGCCGCGTCTCGGCATCGAGCGTGTCATTAGCAGTGGCGATCCACTCCGCCTTGACGATGATCTAATTGCGATTCCGGTTCCCGGACACACGCGCGGTCACACGGTGCTGCTTTACAGAAACAAGTTTCTGTTCAGCGGGGACCATCTGGCGTGGTCGCCCAATCGAAAAACGCTGACCGCGTTTCGCAGCGCATGCTGGTACTCATGGGCCGAACAGATCAAATCGATGGAAAGGCTACTCGACTACGAATTCGAGTGGGTGCTGCCCGGTCATGGCCGCATTCATCACGACAGCGCCGAGAATATGCGCATGCATCTGGAGCGGTGTATCGAGTGGATGAAAGGAAGGGATTAGGGTGTTGGGCATAGGGTGCAGAAGAGGCGTCAGACAGTCTGCTTGTATCGAACCCGGTTCGTGAGCTAGCGACACTTGCCAGCTCGAATCGCCCGTCACTTGAAACCCCATATCTACACCCAAAACCCACACCCCACACCCTTCTTCAAGGTTGCCGCTTTTCCCAAAACAAATTAAAGTTTCAGCGCACCGAAGGAACACCAACATGAAATTAACAGCAGTAGTCATGTCCCTCTCGGGACTCTTGTTCGCCTTCGCAACCACCGCTCAAACGGGCAACAAACATTTCGCGAAGGACGGTCTCTCGTTTGACTATCCGGACGGATGGACAATCAGTGACGAGAGCAACACCGATGCACAGCAATTGACGTTGGGTCGCAGTGACAGCCCGGCAATGATTAAATTCTTCGTGCACCGTGGAAAGGTGAACACACCGGAAAAGTTGGCGCAGGCGAAGACGAAAATCGTTGAGCCGTATGTGGCCTACACTGAGAAGCAGTTCACGTCGATGGGCGCCAAACCGCAACGTGCGGACGCGACGACGCAAATCGCAGGTGTGAATGCCGAAGGGGTGCACATCACCGCCGTACTGGAAGGTGAATCAGGCGAAGCCGGCATTTATTGGGCGACCATCGGTGAACGCCTGGTCGTGCTTACATTGTTTGGACCCGATAAGGCTTTGAAGAAAGTTCAGCCAAGCTGGGACCTCGTACGCAATAGTCTAAAAATCGACGCGAACGCGAAAGCTACGCCTTCAGCAAAGCCATAATTCCAAAATCTGCCCCGGAGCAAACATCGTGATCATCGGACTGCCAAAGGAAATCAAAGACAACGAATATCGAGTAGGCCTCACCCCGGCGGGAGTGCGCGCGTTGAGTGATGCAGGACATCGCGTGCTGGTCGAAACCAAGGCCGGCGCAGGTTCGGGATTCGAGGACGAACTGTATCAGCGCGCCGGGGCGACGATTGTCAATTCGGCTGATGACGTTTGGGCGCAGGGCGAGATGATCGTCAAGGTCAAGGAACCGATTGCGCCCGAGTATCCGCGCATGCGCGAAGGCCAGTTGCTGTTCACGTATTTGCACCTCGCCCCGGACGTGGAGTTGACTGACCAGTTATTGCAACGAAAGGTTTCGGGCGTCGCGTACGAAACAATCACGGATCGTCGCGGCACGTTGCCGTTGTTGACCCCGATGTCGGAAGTGGCTGGTCGCATGGCGATTCAGGTCGGAGCGCACTATCTCGAGAAAATGAGCGGCGGTGGCGGCGTTTTGCTCGGTGGCGTTCCCGGCGTGCCTGCCGCGCGCGTGGTGATTCTCGGCGGCGGTGTCGTCGGCACTAATGCCGCGAAGATCGCGGTCGGTATGGGCGCGCACGTCACGATCATCGACAACAATCTCGATCGGCTGCGCGAACTCGATGACATTTTCCTGTCGAAGATTTCGACGCTTGCCTCGAGCGCTTACATGATTCACGATGCTATCTCTTCCGCGGATCTAATCGTCGGCGCGGTGCTGGTGCCGGGCGCGGCGGCCCCAAGGCTCGTGACCAAGAGCATGCTGAAGGATGTGCCGAACGGCGCAGTCATTGTGGATGTCGCGGTCGATCAGGGCGGTTGCGTTGAGACAACTCATCCAACGACGCACTCGGCGCCGACATATTACGTCGAAGGCGTGCTTCACTACTGTGTCGCCAATATGCCGGGAGCGGTGCCGCGCACTTCGACCTTCGCCCTGACAAATGCGACATTGCCGTATGCGCTGAAGCTCGCGAACCTTGGATTCAAAGCGGCAGTGCAGAAGGACGATGGATTGAAAGCCGGCGTGAACACCTACGCCGGAAAGCTAACTTACGAAGCTGTCGCCGTTTCCCAAAACAAACAGTACACGGCTTTGGATGAGTTGCTGTGACGAACTAGTGCGACGATTGCCGAAGCAGTTTTGATAGGCAATTCGTCAACTCGTCAGCTCTAACTGGCTTGTAAAGAAAGGCGTCGATCGGCCCGTTCACTGCGCTGGCGGCGCTCTTATTTTCCTGCCCAGTTAGCAAGACAATCGGAATCTTCGAGAGCCTGTCGTTACCGCGTAGAAAGGCAGCGAGCTGTTGTCCGCTTAACTGCGGCATGATTGCGTCCGTCACCACGACGTTAACATCTGACGATAGCGCGAGCTTCATCGCTTCCAGTCCATCGCCCGCCGCGATAACTTCATAACCCGCACGCTGTAAAGTCACTTCGAAATATCGTCGCAAGGAACGATCATCTTCGACCAACAGCACGCACGGCTTAGACGTATCGCCTTCAGTGACCGGAGCGCCCGGTTGGGATGGTTCGGGGTGATCCATAGGTGCGTTGTGAGTTGAATTCGAGGCGAGTCAAACCAACTTTGATTAAGTAAAACGAGAGTAAGGCCGTGGCAATTGCTTGTCAACGCGGCACTCAGGAATGGCGGGACAGTTTGCTATACTCTCTGGTTCGTCACCTGCGCGCGATGCTCACTATGGGACCCCGCTGACGAAGTTTCTTCCATGTACGAGTTTGCCGTCACACCAGCAGTAACCCAAATTCGACGCCGCGGTGTCGAGATTTGCGGCATTTCGCCGGGCACCATTGCCGCTGAGCTCGAACTCGAGGCCGGCGATCGCGTCATGCGCGTGAACGGGCGCGTGGTGCGGGACTATCTTGATTTTCGGTTTCACACTGCCGGCGAAACTGAGCTCACGATCGATGTCCGCAAAACCACGGGTGAGGATTGGGAACTCAACATTGAGCGTGATGAATCCGAAGATTTCGGCATCAGTTTTGAGCAGATCGTTCCGCGTCAATGTGCGAACGAGTGTCTGTTCTGTTTTTGCAAAGGCAATCCGGAAACGGCGCGGCCCTCGCTGTTCGTGCGCGACGAGGATGTGCGGCTGTCGTTTCTCTACGGCAACTACACCACTCTGACCTCGATTACCGAAGATGAAATGAAGCGCGTGATCGGGCAGCGACTCACGCCGCAATACATCTCAGTGCACGCAACGGATCTCGAAGTCCGCGCGTATCTGCTTGGCATCGACAAGCAGCGGGCTGACATTTCGGGAAAGATGCAGCGGTTGATGGACGCTGGCATCGATATCCACGCACAAGTGGTGCTCTGTCCGAAGATCAATGACGGCGAAATTCTGCGACGAACGATTCACGATCTCGCTGATCTTCATCCGCGCGTCACCAGCGTTGCGATCGTACCGCTCGGCTTGACGAGATACTTGAACGACCCACGATTGACGCCCGTGACGCCAGAATTCTGTCGCGAGATCATTCGCGAAGTTTCCGAAATGCAACGCGAGCTGCGTAAGCGTCTCGGGACAACGTTCGCGTTTCTCGGTGACGAAATTTATTTGAAAGCCGGCGTGCTGATTCCCTCGCGAAAACACTACGGGGATTATCCGCAAATCGAGGACGGCATCGGCATGGTGCGCAGCTTTACAGACGATTTCGAACAGATAATTCACAACGTGTCGGCAGCCCAACCGTCAGGGCGGTTTCAATCCAACTTACAAGGCACGATTCTGACGGGAACGCTGTTCGCGCCGGTGCTGCGCGAGGCGATCGATCGATACAACCATCGCACGGGCGGGGAGCTTATGGTCGCGCCCGTCGTCAACGATTATTTTGGCGGTGACGTCAGCGTTGCCGGCCTGCTGACGGGGGGTGATTTTCTCGCGGCGCGCGCACAGGTGCGCGGGGACTTTGTGATCATTCCGCGACTAACTTTGAAAAGCGACGAGCCCGTCTTTCTCGACGGCGTTCGCTTCGAAGAGTTGGAGCGTCAGTTCGACGTGCCCGTTCACGCTTTCGACTTCGATCAGTTAGCATCGTTTCTGCAAACGAAATCTGCTGCATGTCCGCAATAACTCCAGGCAAAAAGATCCTCGACGTTGGCTGCGGCTGGAACAAAATTCCGGGAGCGCTCGGTCTTGATTCAAATCCGAAAGCACATGCCGACATTGTTCATGACCTCGGCGCCATTCCTTATCCTTTTCCTGACAACGAATTCGACGAGATAGTTTGCCGTCACGTCGTCGAGCACGTTCCTGACGTGATGGCACTCTTGACTGAGTTGTACCGGATCGCTAAACCCGGCGCGCACATCCGGATCGTCACGCCGCATTACACAAATCCCGACTGGGCCACCGACCCAACGCATCGCAATCACTTCAATAGCTACTCGTTCAACTGCTTTGTCGAAGATCGCCAGCTCTTTCCGTTCTACACCGAAGTGCGCTTGAAACCTATTCGCACCTACGTTTCGCTCGCAAATCTTTGGCGGGCGTTTGGCATGGAATTCATCGTTAACCTCGACCAGCGGTGGCCGGCTCTAAGGTTCACACGCAAATTCTGGGAGTTTTACCTGAGTGCTCTCGTTCGTGGCAAAGAGCTGCAAATGGAGTTCGCGGTCGTCAAAGGCGACCGAGGCTGAACGGAGTGCCGGGGATTCCACTGCAATCAAAAACGGTTAATGGCTGGTTCGAAATTTAGGCAGACCTAATTTATAATCCGCAGCGGCTCCCCCGTCGAATCCTGTCGTCACTTTCCTGAAATCTAGTTACTTAAGGAATTTAGAATCATGAAAAACGCACTAATCCTCATTTTGGTAGCGGCCATAAGTTGTGGCTCGCTCATAGCGCAGACGCCCCAGGAACCAAGCAAACCGAACGATGATGTTCTCCGCATCACGACTGAACTCGTTCAGGTTGACGCGGTGGTTGCCGACAAGAATGACCAGGTGATTCCGGATCTGAAACTCTCTGACTTTAGTTTGTACGAGAACGGCAAGCGTCAGGAATTAAAATTCGTCGAATTTGTCGGCGCTGATTCCAAGGCGCGCGTGGACGGCAACGTCGCGGCCGCGGTTAGTGGCGACTCGGACATCGCGCGAAACCTGTCGGCCACCGAAGTCCACCGTGTGTTTGCCTTCATCGTCGATGATTTGACGATTCCCGCTGCGGACATGTCGACGGTCCGATCTGTTCTGAGCGATTTCGTTGACAAGCGAATGGGTGCGGACGACCTCGTCGCAATCGTGCGCGTGGTCGGCGGTACGGGACTGCTGCAACAGTTCACTTCAGACAAGCAACTTCTCCATCGTGCGATACAGCAACTAGCGCCGAGCACGCATCCATTCTCTGCCTTCAACGATCTCCAGGGACTTGATCGGTTCAATGCAATGGATTTCATGGCGAGCAGCGGCGGCGAAGTTGGCACAAATACCCCGCCGAAGAGTTCGACAATGCCGCCAATCGATGACGAAGTGACGCTCGATGGTTACACGCGCGGGTCGCGCGCCTTATTTACGTTGACGGTTGCGGGTAATGTGATCGACAGCATGCGATCACTGCCGGGCAGAAAGAACATGGTACTTTTTTCGGGCGGCTTACCTATTTTTGAATCAAACCAGTCTCAAGTTTCCATTGATGGAGCGCCGATCACGATTCAAGAAACGAGCTCGCTTAGTACGGGTGTGAATTATCTTCTCCGCCTGCTAACTGATCGGGCCAGTCGTGCCGGCGTTGCGATAAACACCATGGACGTGCGGGGATTAAAAGCTTCGCGTGGGGTCTCGTCTTTCACCGACCCGGGCAACGAAGCGAAGAGTGGCCTCGGTCGATTCGATTCGGGCGGCGCGACCTTCGGGCGTGCGCCCGATCTCGCTATATTTGATAATACCGGCCTTGACACTCTCACAGGCCATCAAGGTTTAGAAGCACTCTCCGACGCAACCGGAGGAGTCTCAGTCGCGAACACAAATGATTTTGGCGAAGGACTCGATCGGGTACTTGCGCGCAGCAGCTATTATGTTCTGGCATACAAGCCGACCGAGCCGTTCGACGGAAAGTTTCACAAACTGCAAATCAAAGTAGATCGACCGGGTGCGAAGGTGTATACGCGCGTTGGTTACGTTGCGAAAGCTGATGATACATCAAAGCCTCTCACGAAGGAGCAGGCAATCGTTCGCGCGGCGATGGCGCCGTTGGCAAAGCGCGAGGTCGATGTGTCGGGTGCAATTCAATATCGGTTTGTCCCTCAGAACCGTGCGGTAATTGATGTTAACCTGCGCATCGATGCCGGCAAGCTCGATATCAAGCAGGCATCCGACGGCAAATATCAGACAGCGCTCGACGTGGTCGGGTTTGTGATTGATCGATTTGGCAAAACGGAAGCCGGCTTCAGCGAAACGCTCAGCGCGAGTCTGACGCCGGACGAATACAAACGCGCGGTCGCTAACGGGATTGGGTACATGGGCCGCGTTGAACTGACTCCCGGCAGTTATCAATTGCGCGTGGCAGTGCGCGAGACGGCGACCGGAAGACTTGGAACATTATCGCGCTATCTCGAAGTGCCGGATATGAGTAAGAAGCACTTCACTGCAAGCAGCGTCTTTTTGCATGCAGTTACTGCAAGCGCCGGCGCGAAGGCCCAACCCGCACCGTTGACTGCCCTGCGGCAAATATCTCGCAAAGACGATCTGCGTTTCAGTGTGGTTGTCTACAATGCAAAACTTGATAAAGACAAACCGCAACTCAGTACGCGGCTAACGATCAGCCGGCCGGACAAGGTTATTTTTCAGGGACCGATCGATGGTGTAGATCTTCGCGGCGCCGACACTTCACAGGCAGTAAGAATCGGGCAGATAGGTCTATCGAAGCTATCGCCCGGCCATTACTACTTAACGCTTGAAGTGACCGACAACTTGGCCGACAAAAAGAACCAAACGCTCGTGAGGAGTATCGACTTTAGTGTCATAGATTGATAGCTCTTTGCGTCGTACGAATCCGAAATCCTGTATCCGAAAAAATGAATCCGGCTTCCGTTTTTCTGTAGCCAACCCCGTCAGCGGCTGCGCCGGACACCAAAGTACCGGAAAAAGCTCGGAATTCTGAAGTTTGGGATCAAAGTTGGCTGACGCGAGCGTGCGACCTGTCATTGGTATGTTTCTTGCCATTGGGAACAAGCTTCCCAGACTCACGCGAGTTATGAACTTTTGGCAACCCGTCATTCGCCCCCAACGCCAATGTGGCGCGCTTCAATTTACAGTGATCAAGATCGGAAGTAATTTCCGAGCGATTCATACGAAGAACCGGGCAATACTTAGTTCACCTATTCAGGAACATTAACCCAGGAGGTAAAGATGATTAGTTTTC
>Ga0105239_10008683_pt1 | contig 11506 bp, 9 predicted proteins | sample KBSC44metaG_FD_92761 | JGI IMG/M metagenome (GOLD analysis project Ga0105239, IMG submission 92761) | Corn rhizosphere microbial communities from Kellogg Biological Station, Michigan, USA - KBS C4-4 metaG | ecosystem: Host-associated > Plants > Roots > Rhizosphere > Soil | place: Michigan, USA...
ACCTTGCGAATGCCAAACAGGCTTGCAAAAAGACTGACGCCGACTACGGAACAGAAAGCGATCATGGGAACCTGCCACGGCGTCCAAAAACTGAGCTCGGTAACATTTGGAATAATCAGCCCGCAAAGGGTCATTAAACCGAGCCCAATACCATAACCAATGAGGCCAACCACTAGGTTCTGAAGCAATATAATCTTTATTAGCAGGCCGTTGGAAGCACCCATTGCCTTCATCGTCGCAAACTGTCGCATATTTTCCATAACAAAAGCATAAAAAGTTTGTGCTGAAATCGCGGCACCGACAATAATACCGAGGCTTACCGTAATACCGAAGTTAATCGGAATGCCGGTATTTTTAACATAGTAATCCACAGTTTTCCACATAAAATCCAGCTCAGGAAGAGCCGCTAATTGTGTAGCCTGAGTGATCCGCTTGCTGATGACCTCAGGGCTTATGCCCACTTTCGGCTTCACCAGAATGAATGATAATAATTTTCGTTGGGGAGGTGCATAGCGCAAGGCCCTTTGATAGGTCGTAAAGACGTAGGGCAGACTCTGAAAATTAGGGGCTAAGTCAACAATGGCCACAACACGAGCTTGCTGATCGTTAATTTCAAGCGTGTCGCCTACCTTGGGATTGTTGAGTTTCCATAGGCTTCTTTTTTCAACGGCAATCGCATTGGGCTGATTCAAACGATGGATATCACCGGCAACAACGGTATGTGGGCAACCCATTAAACTGGTCGCATCCACTCCCATTAAGCTAATGGTTTCAGATTTTCCGTTGGGTAGTTGAATTTGAGGTAAACCTTGATACAGCGGCAGCGCCCATTGAACTCCCGGAATACTTCGAACCCGGAATAATTCACCATCAGACATGGGCTTAATATCATCAACGAAACGCATTGCAGGATCCATGACCCAAACTGATGCCTGCGTATTGCGAATCGTAGCGACAAAACGTCTCATTAACCCGCAAAAAATAGAGGTTTGCTGGGTAACCAGTAAGACAGAAAATGAAAGGCCAACCACCAGCGTGATGAATTTCAGCCGGTCTCCGAATAACATTTTAAGAGCAAGGATCAGCATTACCTATCAAACGCCTATTATTCTAAGTTACCCTAACTAAAAATTGAACGATGCACCTTAGTCCAACGAGCAATAGACAGATGGGCAATGCTCAGTTTTAACATTTTGTTAATATCTTCTTTATTTAGAAGCATGTAGTAAGGATTTCGTCTTTTAATTCTCACTGTATAGTTTAATTTGACGACCTAAAAAGGGAATTTAATTATTCATGAAAAGTCCGCCAAAAGTTATAGCGGTTTCATCACTTTGCCCTCCAAACGAATGTCCGCGTGATGATGTTATTGCCTTATCACGTGTTTGGTTGCAGGAACAAAGTGATGAGGTTCGTAGTAAGGCGGATCGCATTTTTGCGAGGGCGGGGGTCGACAAACGGTATTCAGCTTTACCGCTTGAAGAAACCTTCAGTCTTAAAACGTTGGATGAAACGAATTTACTTTACCGGGAAAAACTCGTTGAGTATGCTGAAACAGCTCTGCGCGAGGCTCTGGATAAGGCGAACCTGAATCCAATCGATATTGATTGTTTGATTACTACCAGTTGCACCGGTTATATGTCCCCTTCGCTGGATGCGTTTTTAATTAACCGCTTAGGCTTGAAGCCGGATGTTCAACGCATGCCGGTCACGGAAATGGGCTGCATCGGTGGCGCTGTCGGTCTGGTGTATGCTGAAAATTATCTTCGGGCCTATCCCGATCGCTATGTGGCCCTAATTTCTGCCGAATTAACGACGCTGACCTTTCAGCACGATGATTTTTCCTGGGCCAATATTGTTAGTACCGCTATTTTTGGGGATGGCATTGCTTGCGCGATTTTAGGACCCTCTACCCAATTGAGACCCGCGATACTGGGTTCGCGAATGTTGCACTTCCCGGAGACGACCGATTTATTGGGCTTTAACCTGAGCAGTAGAGGCTTTCAAATGGTTTTGAGTGAGCTTCTTCCGAGTATCATTCGGAAGAACTTTTTATCGTTCTTGGAACCCTTACTGGCCGACCATGGTTTGCAAGTGCAAGACATTGATCATTGGGTCATTCATCCTGGCGGTAAAAAAATTCTACAAAGTATCGATTTAATTTTGAGACCCTATGGTAAAGCATTGGATGCCTGTTGGGATGTATTTAGCAGCAAGGGCAATATGTCCAGCGCAACGGTCCTCTTTATATTGCAACAAGTGATGGAAAAAAACGTCTTATTAGGCCAGAAAGGTATTGTGTTAGGTATCGGCCCCGGCTTGACTCTAAGTGCCACTCTGTTGGAGTGGCGGTAAATCCCCATCCTCATCAACCTAAACTGGAGGAGTGAGACCATGACAATGACCCCCCATTCAGCCTTACATTATGATGTAATTGTTGTGGGTGGCGGACCGTCGGGAAGCACGGCTGCTTATTTAATGGCACAATCTCAGGCCCGGGTACTGTTGATTGACGCACAGAAAAGCCGCATCCGTAAAATTTGCGGAGAATTCCTTTGCCATGAAGGTGTGGAAATCCTACGCAGTATCGGGTTGGCTTCCGGAGTCGAAAATCACCAGTTTCTGCCGGGCGAAGGTGCCAAAATTGTAACGCAGGCCGGTACCATTATCTCAGGCTCATTTCCACAGGAAAAAAAAGCTCAGCCAGGGGGATATTGCCTGGACCGTCAGCAGTTTGATGCCATGCTGATGGAAAAGGCGGAAGATGCCGGTACTGAATTATTACTGGGAGAGCGCGTTAAAAATTTAACCCGGCTCCACTATGGCTGGTTGGTCGAAACGCTTTCAGGTCAGCAGTTTTCCTGCGATCTTCTCGTAGGGGCAGATGGATTGCGTTCGACTGTCGGGCGGCTCTTAGAGTTATCTCTGCCCCCTCGCAAAAAACGGGTCGCGTTGCGTTGCTTCTTACCGACACGCCACACCAACCAACGGCGCATTGAAATGCACTTATTAGGCAATGGAAATTATATTGGAATTGACGTGGTTGGCAATGATTTTGTGAATTTTTCCATTGTCGTGGATCATCAGGATCTTCAACACTATGAGAGTGCGGAGGCGTTAATTCGGTATCATTACGAGAAATACCCCATTCTCCAGGAAAATATGATTTTACCGGATCTGTTTCCGAAAATTGATGCCATTTCGCCGGTCAGTCAGCGGGTGAAATCGTGTATTACTGATAATGCCGTATTAATTGGCGATGCCGGTGGCTTTATTGAGCCACTTACCGGTGAAGGCATTACCATTTCACTTTGGACGGCTGTCGCAATGGCGCAAAAACTCATTGAATGTCGCAAAGCCGGGCAATGGGAAAAACGTCAGCAAGCACTCAAGGCTTACGCTTTATACAAAGCACGTCATTACCGTGAAAAAATGCTTTTTTCTTCTCTCTTGCACTGGCTTATTGCTCAAAATACGTTGTGTGATGCCTTGTGCAAACTGGTTAAAAATCGACCCGCTTGTATCGAGTCGTTTATGGGAATTATTAATAACACCTTTTCCCCCGTCCAAGGAACGCTTCTTTTACTTAGGAACCTGTTAGGCGCTGAGCGTACCCCATATAACCCAGTGTAAGGTTTTTAGTGTAAACAAAATCAAGCGTTTGGGATAAACGGCGCTGGGTTAGCAAAGTCCAGATAATCCGAGGAGTCAGTTTAGGCCGGATACCGGTCTGCTCTTTGCCCTGAAGGTTGTTTTCCGCCAGCCACTGTAAAACCTTGCGCGGAGGAATACAGTACTCATAAATGTGTAGATGCTTCGGGCTATTGCGAATGATTCTGGGCGCCAGTTGCAGGTAAATAAGCCAGCAGGGGAAGGTTTGATTCAGCGTGTGATAAAAAAATAAGCCGCCTGGCTTCAGAAAGCGGGAGGCTTGCTGAATAATCAGTTCCGGGTTGGACACGTGTTCTAAAATGTCCATCGCTAGAATTACATCATACCCTTTGTGATTTAACTGCCAGGGTTCTAATAAATTGGCTTGAATTGTTTCTATATTGTCAACCACCCGTTCTGTACAGGCTTTTTTCTGAAGAACATCCAACGACGGTTGAGACATATCCAGGGCGGTTACGTGATGGCCTGCTTTAGCCAGGGGGATGCTCAATAGCCCGCCGCCTGATCCTAAATCCAGAATCTTTAGCGGCTTGTCGAACTCCTGCAATATATTTTGTACAAAATGCAAGCGAATGACATTTTCGGCCCTCAAAAAGCTGATCATATGATCATCCGCTTCCCACCAGGCACTATCCAGGTGATCGTAAAAGCTATTATTGATGACGGCTGATGGCACTCATTTACTCCCCCAGTGAATGGCACAAATGCCACCCATTTTATTTTCATAGTCTACTTTATGCAATCCTACACCTGTCATCAAATTTTTCAACTCGGTCTGGTTCAGATAAAACTTGATGGAGTTAGATAAGTAGCGGTAGGCATCAGGGTCATTGGCAACCAGTTTACCCATTTGGGGCATCACTACATAGCGGTAAAAAGAGGACAGTTTTGCAACAAAGGGTGTGGGATGACTCATATCCAGCACGACCAATCGACCATTTTTTTTAAGGACACGTTGCATTTCACTGAGGCATAATTCGTAGTTCGCCACGTTACGCAGTCCGTAACTGATAATCACCGAATCAAACGACTCATTCGGAAAGGGCAGCGCCATCGCATCCCCTTGAATCAAGTCGATATTATACGGCTTCTCCGAGAAGCGTTTTCGGGCAATATCCAGCATATTTTGGCAAAAATCGAGACCTGTTATTTTGATGTTTGGATTGGCTTTGTGAAGGTAGGCTTCGAGATCGCCGGTTCCGCAACAAACATCCAGTACGGAATCATTATCTTTTAATCGCAATTTCCGTATGGCCTCATGCTTCCAAACTCGATGCATCCCAAATGACATTACGTCATTCATTAAGTCATAATAACCGGCTACTCGGCTGAAGAGATTTTGTACATAGTCCGGCTTTTGCTTTGTATCCGGGAGGCGAAAGCCGACTTCATTTTGGCCTTTTTGCGATGCTTCATTATCAAGCGTGGGATGCATAAGGATTTCTTTCTCCAATGTAAGGATTAATTTTGTACTTTCGATTTCGCGATAACAACCTGGTAAGTTAAATCAACGCGATCATCGACTGAGGCGATGGCATCCGAAATAAAGTTCGGTTTTGGAATGCCCAGTGCGGAAAGCAATACGTGAGTTTGACCTGCCGCTTTATAATTATCCCCTTTATCCTGAATGGTAATTGGCAGGCTTATTGGTTTATTAACCCCTAAAATAGTGATGGTACCCTTTGCCACTTGGCTTCCCAGTTTAAGTTTAGGTCCAAAAGAGACGGTAATCACCGGATATTTTTGGCAGGAGAGGGATTCTTTCTGCATTTTATCGTTTCGCATGTTGTTATCCGTATCCATATCCAGCACATTAAACTTCACTTCTGGATTCTCAAGTTCTTGTCCAGCGATCTGCCCGGATACGTTAAATGATTTAACGGTTCCCTCAAACTTTTCAGCAAGCTTTACAAATTTACGATGCACCATCGTAAATCGAATAAAGGAATCAGCATTGCGCGACATTTTGAAGGTGGGGTATTGATAGTTAACTTTTACCCATTTGTTGATAGCTGAAAATGCAGGTATGCAAATACATAAAAGAATTAGTAATGTAGTTTTTTTGGAAATCAAGCGTTTCAATTTTTTTCTCCCATTCTTAAGCCATAACTTTTTATAATGAGGGTGACACATTATAGAGTGCATAGGCATACCCTTTAGTTTAATAGACTGGGATAATCAAGACAAAATTCTTGCTTTGCCAGGAAAAAACTGCACGTTCTAATTGAATGAATTTGCTTTGCTGGGGAAGGTATATAAGGAAATGCTCAGAAGCATTTCTTGGGAGTTGTACGTTCATAAAAATATAATAGGAAATGAAAAAGTGCTTTTTAATAAAAAGTATTTGAAGGTAATACCAATAGAAAATGTTCAGTGTGTTGGAGCACTGAACATTTTCTATATAGTTTTGTATTCATTTCTCTTTTAATTTTTTATTGAATTACCTAATGCGTTGCAACAGAGACTTCTTGCTCCTTTTTCGGATGATTTATTGTCACCAGATAAGAACTCAATGCTTTCAACTCTTCCTCGTTCCCGATAACGGGAGGCATAATGCCGACATAGGGATTCTCTTTTACATTGGTCTTATGCAGAATTTGCAAGAAAGACAAAATCGCATCTTGATCCCGCTCTCCTAGCAGCCGATGTAAACTCCGATATCCTTCCGTGGTATGGCAGCTTGCGCACTGGTACCGGAACATGGTTTTACCTAGCTGTAGAGAGCCCATGTCTTGTTGTGGTAGCCATTTTGCATTGGCAACAAAACCAGTTTTATTTAGCTGGGTAACCTCGCTTTTTAAAATTCCGTTTGAATACATGTAGTCGTAAACCACATAGGGCTTCCGAAGCATTTCGCGTGACCATTCCGTCATCCCGGTAACCAGCAAACCGCAGACAAGGAACATTAGCGATGCATGAAAGGAAAACCCTTTCGCATTCAGGTAAGGACCTACAAAGGCATATACAATGATCGTTCCGGATAGAATCAAGCACATGTAAATCGCACGGGCCAGAATGGAGAAGTTACCGATACCGGAAGCTTGGATTCCGGTCATCATATTGTGAACGGCATCATGAGGCAGGTTTAGGAAGTACCAATACCCAATAATCGGTCCGAGGATAAATACCGGGATAAACCATTTGGAGGCGTACCGCAGCATTTTTGCTCGAAACTCTTCGTCCTTAATTAAAGAAGCGGTACTGAATGCATACATTCCGGCAAGTGCGAGCATGATGAGAAGACGCATAATTAAGGAGGGCCAGTAGGTTTGATTAAAAAAGCCTTCCAGCCAGCTGTGCGAGTTGACCCAGTTGCCGGGGGTAAGCATAAAGGTAAGAATGCCGTTGATAATGACCAATGTCATTACTGATAAGCCAAAGTACCACCGGGCTAAGTTTAGGTGTCGCTTGCGGGACAAGCGATTCCATGAATAGTAATAGACGAAAATTGTCGCGATTTCTGCGACGAAGAATAGGTATTCTTCAGCCCAACCCAGCGTGAAGGTTTGGATTAAGGTTCCGGTTCCGTTGGGATTCACCAGGCTAATGGCCCACCAGATACCGACACCGGTCACAGCGCCAGCAACCGTAGTTAAAAGCAGGAAAAATAAGGAATGTTTTTTCAGGTAATCGTAAATGCGTTCGTCGCCTGTGTTATAGGCCAGTTGCTCTGTAAGGGCAAAGAAGGCACCACCACCCACCGCAAAGTGGGAAATGAAAACATGGATACAGGCAATAAGTCCGATAATCCAAGTACCGCCCAGTATGGGTACATCCCATAACGGATAGTTCATGATACAAATCCCCAAATCGTAAAGACAATAAAGCCTGTTAAGACCAAAATACCAAAGACTTTGGCAAATAGGGCCGCCTTAGGGTTGTTACCCTTATCAATAAATGGCATCGCTGCAACGAGTAAGCCGATTCCTCCGAATAGCATCATCCCGAACTGTTCGCCCTCAATGGGTCCAATCATCGCGGGTAATTGTTTCAGGAACTGGAACATCGCCAGGAAATACCATTCCGGCTTAATACCTGCCGGAGCCGGAGCAAAGGCATCTGCTTCCGGTCCCAACCCCCAGGGGAATAATCCCACCAGCAAAGCGAGACCATTAAGTACCAAAAGCCAAACCATCAAGTCTTTCAGCACAAAGGTTGGGAAGAACTTTTCGGATTTTTTCTTTTCCGGGGGTAATGTTTTGAAGGAATCCGGTTCAGAAATGCCGTGGAATTGGACCATTAGCAAGTGGATACCCATAAGTCCCGTCAAGCCAAGCGGCAATAAAAAGACGTGGATAAGGAAAAATCGGGACAGGGTTGATTGACCAACCTCCGCACCGCCCCTCAGCATGGTGGCCATCCATTCACCAATAAAAGGGGCTTTAGAGGTAATGTCGATGCCAATTTTGCTGGCGAAAAAGGCAACATCGTCCCACGGTAGTAAGTAGCCGGTAAAACCAAACCCGAAGGCCACGACTAGCAGGGTTAAACCGCTGAGCCAGGTCATCTCCCGAGGGCTGCGATACGCCCGCATAAAGTAGGTGCTAAAGAGGTGAACGAAGAGGGACAGAATAAAAAGATTGGCGCCCCAACTGTGCAACGAGCGAACAAACCACCCAAAGTTAACCTTGCTGATTAAATTCAACACCGAGTCATGTGCGGATGCAATTTCAGGCACGTAGTACACCATCAGTAAGCCGCCTGTGGCAAATTGCACTAATAGCAACACCATGGCGATACCGCCAAGGTAATACCAAATGGAATGCTTATGTACGGGTACCGTTTTCTTTTCCGCAAGTGCCTGCCAGTTTTTAAGGTATAGGCGCTTATCCAGCCATTGGTAAACTTTTTCCGCTATACCCATGATGTCGTTTCCTTCATAAAGGCCGCTTTTTGAGCTGATTCTTTGGAGATGATAATTTCTCCGTTAACCACTTCTGCTTTGAGTGGCATAAGAGGTTTGGGAGGTGGGCCGGCAATATTCTTACCGCTTTTGGCATCATATTGGCCACCATGGCAAGCACACCAAATATTAGGCTTATCGGGTGTGAATTGAACCGTGCAACCTAAATGTGTACAAATTGCACTGAAGGCATGTAGCTCACCGGCATCATCCCGTACAATAATCGCTGGTTTTCTACCAAACTGAAAGTTTTTTCCCTGCCCTTTTGCAATGCTATCGAGCTTGCCTAGACTGATGCTTTTGACCTCTTGTCCCGCATCCTCAGAGGCGGGGGGCGTGAGGTATTGAAGAAGTGGAATCGTTGTCATTGCCCCCCAGCTAAGAGCAAAAAGTCCCAGCAGAAGTTTCAGGAATTGTCGTCTTTCCGGCATGCTAACGGTTTCTTTGCCCGGACAATCGGGGCATTGTTTGCAGCTTGAATTAACTGCTTGCTTATCCTCAGACATAGGCGTTAACCTCTTTATAGTTGAGAAGGATTGGTTAAAGTTGGAAGTTTAAGCTTCCTGATTTTGATAGGAACCCCAAATGGTTTTGGTGAGCCATGTTAAGTAAGCGATTAAACCCACTGCGGAAATAATGAAGACAATCAATAAATCCCATTGGGTTTTAACGGGAACGATTTCAGGGTGGAAAAAGTTTTGGACCGTCATTTCCCGCAAGACATGTCGCATAACCGACATCAGTGCAACCACACCGACACCAGAAACGAGGCCAATTTTAAAGGGAATAGCCTGTCCGTTTTTCCAAGATATGCCAATGCTTACAAGAGCTAAAACGCTTAGCAAGATTGAACCTACAAAACTGACTGTTCCAAGAATATCGCCACCCATATAGGCATGGGTTACAATTTTGGGCAGGATCATCCAGAACCAACCGCCGACAGCAATCTGAATTAAAGTAATGATTAAAAACAACCCGGAGCCGTGACGGATAAGCCAGTTTGCGTAGACTTCGTCCTTTGATTTTTTAGCCAATCCGAAGCAACCAATACAAAGTCCCGTGACGGCTATAGCGGAAAGTACAAAGTGCAGATAGCGGGGAAGGACACTGGGCTCTTCCCAGTTTAAAAAGTTTCCGGTGCCATGAGAAACTACGTGTTGCCATGTTTCGGGCTGGAGCATTAAGGTCATATTATTGGTAAATAAAAAGCCAACGAATCCAAATAATAGTGATACAGCTAAGAGTAACAATCCAGCACCTTTTCCGAGTTGAGGGTGCTTATATTTGTAAATGTAGAGGGCGTAGTAACCGGTGAGGAGAATCACCAACAATAAGATCCATGGGGTGCCCATCATAATGGATGATGTGTAATACAGTGGTCCATATATCAACTGCAAAAAAAGTAGGGGGACAATGCCTTGCGTAATCGCAAAAGAAACAAAAAATGGAAGCGCCATGGCAAGTTCGTGGCCAATACGCGTATGGTTTGAATTTGGATTACCTTTACCGCATAACAGGGAAATTCCGGCCCAAAAGCTGCCACCGAGTGCAACGTTCATGGGAATAACATGGGTGATAAAGCCCACAACCAGAAGGGTTTTTAAAAGCCATAAAGGTGCTGGAAATGGTACTGATTGAAAATTGGGGATGATAATGGACATGAGGCAATTGTCCCTTAGGAATCGAGAAGTAAACTCAACTTTTTATTTCTATTTTAATCAAGCTCAGCAAAAGAAAACAGACTTTAAAAATAAATAATCTATATTTTTTTAGTCGGGTGCTTAGAACAATACAGGAATCATTACTGAGCCCATCGTTTTATGACCTAAGCTCCTCTCTTGCAGCGTAGCACATCCATTTGTAGCTGGAAAAGGGCTATTCGCACAATGGCTATTAGCCATGTTGTTGACATTGGTAATTTGTCTACTATATCCCTGTTTAAAATGATTTTAGTTTCATCTGCTAAGCAAAATGCTGATGAATGTTTCTCAAATACGTAAGACGCATAATTATTTTTTGGATAGTGCAGCAAATTTTATCAATGGTTCTCAATATAGGCCACCGCATTAATTCTGAGCATGAAAAAAGTTTGGTATTTGTATACATAGCAGTTATGTAAATAAAATCCGTTAAAAAATAAAGCAGTAGGTAATAAATTGATTGTGTAAGAGTAAGCCAGTGCATACTTAGTGCCGTCTGCCAAAACCAGGATGCTTTTCAGGTCAAAGATTATCCTGGATGTTGCAACCTATAATGTTGAGTATTAAGGTCTTCTACAAGAAATTGTGTTTAGGAGCTTGTAAGGAGGCATTTTAGCAACTGAACCCGATTTCAAAATACTTTATTTTTCCTTTTTAAGTGTCCCCACCGGCCTTCTGTCAACCCCTGCCTCCACTTTCCTGATAAAGGCTGCAATTGATTTTAGTGATACACATGCAGAATATGATTTCACGCCCAATGAAATGGAGTATCACGCCTATTAAAGAAATCCGGTACTGTCACTTAGCTCAAGTTGACAGTAATTGCTTAATTCGGATAATCATTTCCATCTTTTATCTAAACTAAAAAGCCCTCCAAGTAAAATCTTCGAAAGTTTCATCAAATCTTAAATTTAAAAGGTGGTGGCACCTCACAGAATCGAACTGTGGACACGAGGATTTTCAGGTATCCAGCCTATTGCTTTCATAGTCTTCGATTTGCTTCCAAAAAGTTCAAAAACTTACTGTTTTCAATGCTTTTTAGTCTCTTATGTTCGTGAAATCAAAACGGGGCACTATCTCTCATTTTCCTCAAAATTCTGTGTTTTTCTATGCACGACTACACAATAAGAGCCTATCCGGGAAATAATTCTGTAAAATAGTAAGGGTTATTTGTCGAGGTATTCTAGATGGCAGCCAATGTATTACGTTTAAAAGAGCCTCTTTGGGAGCG
>Ga0105239_10008684_pt1 | contig 11506 bp, 4 predicted proteins | sample KBSC44metaG_FD_92761 | JGI IMG/M metagenome (GOLD analysis project Ga0105239, IMG submission 92761) | Corn rhizosphere microbial communities from Kellogg Biological Station, Michigan, USA - KBS C4-4 metaG | ecosystem: Host-associated > Plants > Roots > Rhizosphere > Soil | place: Michigan, USA...
CAGGGTCCAGAAGCGGGCCATGGTTATTGTAGAAGGTTAGATCTAAGTGGCCTATGTGTGTACACGGGTCCCACGGAGTTCACGTCGGGAACCCTGGATCGTGAATATCCTCATTTGGTTGATATTCATTTATTTAGCTTGATATTACCCTACCTAAGGCCGTGTCCGGACATGTAGGTAGATAGACACTCTCGCATTTGTTGATTTGGGACTCGAAGCCAGCCAGCAAATGTGAGCACGGTGGTCCAAGTAGACGCATCACGCAAGCAAGACGGTGGAGTATTTGTACTACGACTACCGGGGTCCTCTTGGCGGCACTGCCAGCCAGGCCGCTCAGCCGGAGATTGCATGTGCTTTGCTTACCTTGGGTATTATAGTGTGTAGGTACTGTACGTACATATGTACCTGCTTCGATGTAAGTTAGAGACCCCGATCAGAGCACGTCGGATCGCGACAGCCCGGTGCAATACTACCATATGCTCCCGGAGGTGGACTCCCCAAAGGAGACACAATAACGACAAGAACGATGGCAGGCGCAGTCGCAGTTGCAGTCGCACTCGAGCACCGCTCCGTGGTCTCGATCCTCCTGTTCCCGTCGAATCCCTACGCGGCCGCACCCACCTACCCAGTCCTCCTGTTCCGGCGCTCCTCCAAGGTGCGCACATACCCTCACAAACTCGCGCCGATCGCCGGGTCGATCGAGGCGGACGACGCGTCGCCGTTGAGCGCGGCGTGGCGCGAGTTGCGTGAGGAGACGGGCCTTGGGAGCGAGGATGTCGAGCTTTGGAGGCGTGGGCCTGGGTTTGAATTTACGGATGAGAGGGCTGTGAGTGTTGGCGCTGGGGCGGGCGGTGGTGAGGTTGAGGAAGAGGATGGGAAGAGAAGTGTGAAAAGGGGTCGCATGTGGAAGGTCTGGCCATTTGCGTTCCGCCTCAAGAGAGAACTGCAGCCCGAAGTCCAAGGGCCGGGGCTCGTGGACCAGCCACGGCCAGATGAGCCGAGTCCTAGCAGTGTGAGTGCGACACAGACTCAATTGAGGATTGATTGGGAGCACACAGGCTACGAGTGGCGGACAGTCGACGAGATACTTTGCCAGGGCGAGGGCAAGGAGGACTCCGAGCAAGGCAAGGCCAATACTGGGCCCAAGTCCGGGTGCATCTTAGATGACTGCGTCCCGAGATTAGAGGTAACGTTAGGGCAAGTGTGGGTTAGACCGGAGAGTGCCTTGCATCGAGGGTTGGAGCGCCTGCGGCTTGATCACACCAATGGTGCGAGGCAGCTAGCGACTATGGCTGTGGAGACGCTGGTTGAGCTGATTAGCATCACGGACGCGGATACCCATGTCCATGCGGAGGGTACCCTTGACCATGGTGTGAGAGTAGTACGGGTGCGCGATCCCGAGGCCTGGTGGAGAGATTTCCGCCTGCAGGCCTTTCACTTGGCATTCAACGCACGCCCGAGCATGGCAGCCGCGATATCAAAGTCTATTGTCACTGCGTTGTCGCGGGTGCTCGGGGACATGGAGAATCTAAGCCCGGATTTCCCAGGTAAGGTCAAACTCGCTTTGCAATGCTATCTTCAGGAGAGGAATGAGATCTCGAAACGAGTGGGTATAGCGTTCTCAGCGTTTTTGAAGGAGAGATTCGAGAGTGCCAGAGGTGAGCAAGATGAGACGGCGACGAGGTGGGTCAGGATCTTGACCCTCAGCTCCTCGTCTACGATCAAAGCCGCAGTCTTATACGCACTGCAGGAGAATCCATCGCTTCACCTGGAGATGCGAGTGCTTGAATCCCGCCCGCTTTTTGAAGGGGCGAGCTTCGCCGCGTTCTTGCAGGGTGCAGCAGCAGCGGCAGCAGCGATGCAACGACAAGAAGTAGGGCCGAAGAAGGGGCACGAGATCCAAGGCCGCTTGCGTGTCGTGATTGGCACGGATGCATCCGTTGGCATCCTCAGCAGGGACGCGGACTTGCTGCTGCTGGGAGCCGATCGCATATCAGAGGCCGGGGATGTAAGTAACAAGACTGGCTCGCTCGCGGCAGCCTTGACGAGCACGCATGTCACCAACGGTAAGTGTCGCGTCATCTGTGTCAGCGAAACCGACAAGATCGCTCCACCGGGCTCACTAGACGAGCACGGGGAAGAGGACAATGATCCAGTTGAAGTCAGTCGAATGTGGGATTTACAAAGTCAGGAGTTGAGTCAGGCAGACTTATCCAAAGCAGGCTCTGTGCACGTCTCTAACGTTTATTTCGAATGGGTGCCTGCTGCATTGATCCATCACTACATCTGTGAAGATGGTGTGTTGTCTGTGGCAGATATCGCACGAAAGTCTCGAGAGCTGGCGGTGTTGATTGATCAGGTCTTCTCAGGCCTCTAGATCTACCGACCTGTGAATTCAAGCCTTTTGACCACTTGGCAAGAACCCTTCGGGATGGCTGACACGTGGATCAGACTTTGAATGAGACCTCCAGATTGCTTCTGACAGGGATTCCAGTTGGTGTGCGGCCTAGGTCTCTTGCCTGTCCCTAGAGGCAAGGATCGACAGGAACCAGTTTGATTGCTCGAGGGTGATGCAACCGTGAGGAGACGGTGGCAACAAAGAAACAAGCGATGTGAGACCCTGAGGAGCAGCTCTCAAAGTCGCGACTCGCGAGGGGATCTACCAGACTGCCACATGCTGTCAACTCGTCGGTTGGCGAGACTACCGACTTTCGGCGGCAGTCAGAAGGCAGCGATTTGTCAAGCAAGTATGATCTACGGAGTCCCCGGTAGGGAGCAAACGAGGACAAGGTTGTGGATGAGGCAAGGAGGAACCTTTTTTCAGGCAAAGTTGGAAAGCAAGCACGCCGGTGGTAGGCAGGGGAGCTGATTGGTATCCTATTCACTGCCGTGCTACTCATCCAGCCTGCCGTGCAGAGGAACCTTCAGATCCACGATGGGCACTACTGCAATCCATGCATGTTCCAGAAGGTTGCGCAAGGCTTCTGAGTAACGACGGCTTGCTTGCTAGAGTTGGGTTTGTTGTTGTCCAGCAGCTGAGAGTTCTCGGTGATCCGAGCTTACGCTGGCAAACTAGGTGCATGGCAATGGAGCTCTGCATGATGGGATACGAGTAGTTCTCAACATTCAAGGCATTCAAGTTGGCTTATGTTAAAGCCGAACGTCATTTCCCAACGGTTTGTACTCGTAACTTTTGGGCGTGGAAAACGTGGCATTGAATGTCAACAACCGACCACATCAATTAAACTTTGAGTTACCACCAAACCTCGTACTCGGTACGAGAGACTCGTAGATTCCAAAGCAAATCTCACATGAGCAGGGTGAGATCGATGGTCCCGTACGAGTACATACTCAGGAGTACGGAGTATAGCCAAGGACATGGATCAAGGCAACAGAAATGGATGTTGCACTTCATGATTCCATGTCCAGAACATGCAAGCCACATGGCGAACTAGAGCCAAAAAAATTGGAGGCTAGCTAGTCAACGGTACGGAGTACGGAGTAAATACTGAAAAGGCTTGAGCAGGGTTAGGGATAGTGCCCTGGCACCCACCTGGTAGCGCAAATGTCAATTTTAAGAACCAGGAAGTGTGGATTCGCATTGCAACGTCTTTTGCTTCGTGTTTGGCGGATAGCGTGTCGCATATGGTCTCCGGTGTGCCACATGGTTGAGATTTTTTGGGTTTTCTAGTTGGGAAACATAGTGCGCGGTTAAGGGTACGGGCGATGCCACAAACTGGGAAAGTTGGGCCAAAAAGTTTAAAGAGTGTGGTGAGGTGAGGTGAGGCTCATGTGCGAGTAATTTGCAGGGGGGCGAAGGGCGTCCACCAGATGCCACCCGCGGAGTATCGGTGGAGACGTGCGGTGAAAATAATCCCTAATAATGGATTATAGGGTGTGAAAAATTGAATAGAATTGGAGACTGATGTAGCATTCGTACGAGTATAGTGGGTAGGTATCTCGTAAGGTGGCTCTTGAGGTGGCTCTTTGTGCGCGTACAGATACCTGTCTGGGGCAGTTGAGTGCGGTAAATGAATCTGTATTTGGCTTTCTCATACCAAGAACTGGAAGGGAGGCAAATTGAATTCCTCCATACGAAGTCCTGGTAAGGAGATGATGACAATGACACGATGCGGAGGCGTATTTGAGGAGTACCCGAGGTTGGCCTCTGGGATGAGGGCGGAGCGCTGGAGCGCTGGAGATGAGATGCAACTTTGATGGAAGGAAGAGGAGGAGGGTGGGAGGAGGGGTGAGCCCGCAGTACGGAGGAGGGTTGTAGGAGAAGGCGTACTCGGTACTCGGCAAGAGCGATGAGCAATGGGCAACAAGGAAGTCACGACGGAGTACGAGTAGTATTACTCAATGATCACATGTTCGGAGGGGAGGCCAGGGAGATAGATACTCCGTACTCCGTACTGTCTTCTCAGCGTGGCAGTCTCGAAGCGAAGGAAGGCACGCCCAACCGATGGGGGATGGGAGGAAGGAGCCCTGGGCTGCCTGATGCCCACTGCCATCCACTGCCATCCAGTATCCAGTCGTATGTAGCAGTAACCATACCTTGCTCCTTGCTCGCCGCACCCCTCACACCACGCTGCGCTCAATGTTGACCGACAGATCGCTTACGCAGTATCTGGAGTATGGAGGAGTCCTGTTGAAGTCTGGAGAACCACACTTGGAGACATTCAGGCCGACGCTGGCACGTGCCAATGTGTGCATTACGGAAGTACGGAGAGTATAGTACTCTGTTTGGAGGGAATGGCCATTGCAGTGTTACAGCAACTAATATCGATCAAAACCACTGAGATCAAGTATCGACTCTGAAGGCGGGCTCTCACGCGTATGGCCGGACAACGCCAGGAATTCCTCTGCCGATGCCATATATCGGGTGTGGTGTCGGTTTCTCGTTTGTCATCACCCCGAGGGTGCAGGGATACTAGGGACCAACCACTCGCGACTAGAGACCAGCGCTACCTGAAACACGATCCATGCCTCGTGACTGTCCTCATCCAGCCTCCTGTCTCGGGCTTGGACATGAACTGGATGTCTTGGGCGGTCTTTTTGCGCCTATCAGCCTTGAGTACCGAGAATTACTGTCAAACATGGCCGACAAACACGAGAAAATCACTGCGTTGGGCAATCGGAACGAATGACTGCTGGCGACCTTGGAGAAAAGAATTCTCTGCGTCACTTGAAGGAAATTGAGACAGGCAACACATCCACCAATGGGTCACCAAGCATGCAAAGCTTTTCTGCAGTGGAGCCACGAGCGCAAATCCTTTCCAAAGCAAAGAATAGTGGACGGAAATTTCAAATGCCACACTGGCAAGCGGCAATTCTCATCCACTCCCGGGAAGACTACGGTAGATTGTCAGCTAGTTGGCCTCCACTTTGAACCCAGAGCAGGGGAGAGCAGGCCCAAGGGGTCCCCGCTGGCTGCCCGCCATGTCCACAAACAACCCACATCTTCCCAGAGATTCCTCGAAAACCCCGCAACAAGGTGTCATTGCCAAGGGACGGGCGTGCGTTGGGCGTTGGGCTTTGGCCTAGCTGAAGCTACTCGTACACTGGGCAGTGGGCATTCGATCGAGGCGTCAGCGGTATTAGAAAGCCGACCCAGACTTTACCTACCTCGGACATGAACACACGAAGGCGAAGCCCATCCAGCCTCGAGCTCATCCGCCATGGTCAAAGCTGCTCGGGACCTGTGTACAAGTTGACCTTCTGCCAAGATGGGTTTCAAGATTGGCATCCATTGTCATAATCGCCATGAGGCAAATCTAGCCGTGCCTCAGTGAGATGGACGCCACGGTCGCCTCCGATGCCTCGATTTCTCCAGCCGATTGATCTGTGATTGAACCGCTTTGAAGGTCTTGAACAAAGGAGGATCTGGTCATCGTGGTATTGACAACAATGGCAGACCTCAGCAAGTGAGATGTGGGGAACGGCCACCGCGACGAGACAAGGGCCAGGCAAGGCTTGTCCACCTTAACTCATCCAACTCAGTGACAAGTTGTGTCCGGGAGCTGGGCGGGGGATCCAGAATGAGAAGATGCTCCGTGTGATGGCGTCTGCATCTGTCGTTTTCAGATGCCAGTGGTCGATCGATGGCCCCGGGGGAGGCCCTCTCAGTCAGGACAGGTGGGTGGAGGGTCACATGCGGCGAAATCAAGGTTGCACAGATCCACTGCAGACCATGGCAAATGATGTGCGTGACAATCCCAATACCATCCCAATAAGGCATGGGCCGTTGCCAGAGGGCCCTGGTCGGCATTCCATTCCAGCTGCACGGAGTTGCGAGTAGCTCGAGGAGCTCCATCTGGAGAAACTTTAGGTTGCTAGTCCGCCGCAGGGCCTGGTCGACGAGGCTACCGTCAAGGTTAACTTGAACGTGCCAGTTGATACTACCACCACTGCCCACGACCAGGAATCGAACTCTATAGCCGTCCACCTGCCTCACAACATCACTGCATCTTCTTATTTGCTTGCCGCTCGAGTCTCGACTCCATCTTTTTTTCTCGCATCGAATTTTTTACATCGCATCCCTCCCTGTCTAGTGTATCCCTTCCCCACCCCTGTCTCTGCCTCTGGCTGGAGCTGAAGCTTGTGCTGCATCGGCCCTGCTCACTCCGAATTGCCAGTGGCCGCTTCCACTCGCACTGGAACTCGACTCGCGTGGGCGTGAATACCACGAATGCGAGGGCCAAGCGCGTCGAGATCCAAGTATGCGATTGGGCTAGTCCGAGCACTAGCAGCGACTGACTCGCAATATAGTATAGGACTACCAGTAGGAGTAAAGTGAGTGAGTAGTATTCACCGTCATGACTGCCTCTTTGCCTCTTGCCCCCGGCCCTTGCCCTTAGATTCACCACGCGCCATCCATTCTGCGATGCGACCGACTGCCTTCCCCGGTCCCAGACTCGCAGGGTGACACTCTCCCGCATTCCACCATATAAACATCTCCTCCCTCCCCGTTCCTGTCAACAAACCCTCTCTTTCTTCCTCCCATTACCCTGTTACTTGGTATATCTCATCTCACTCCCTTCCATCATCCGCAATCATGGACACCAAGGAATCCCCCCGTGCTTCTCGAAGCAACTCTATGGCCCTTCGCACCACCGAAGATGTCAATGCCATTGAAGCCCCCGTCACCTGGAAGGCCTACCTCATCTGCGCCTTTGCCTCCTTTGGTGGTATCTTCTTCGGTTACGACTCCGGCTATATCAACGGTGTCAATGGCTCCTCCATCTTCATCCAGGCCGTCGAAGGCCCCGATGCTACCAAGCTGTCTTCTCCCCACCAATCGTTGATCGTCTCTATCCTCTCGGCTGGTACTTTCTTCGGCGCCATCATCGCCGGTGATTTGGCTGATATGATGGGCCGCAAATGGACCATCATCATGGGCTGCGTTATCTACCTCATCGGTGTCATAATCCAGATGATCACTGGTATTGGTGATGCTCTCGGCGTCATTGTCGCTGGTCGTCTCATTGCCGGTATTGGTGTCGGCTTTGAGTCTGCCATTGTCATTCTCTACATGAGCGAAATCGTAAGTGCTCCTTTGGACCCCACTTAAGCCTCACTGAATATGTGACTAACCCCGATTTCTAGTGTCCACGAAAGGTTCGAGGTGCTCTCGTTGCTGGTTACCAATTCTGTATCACCATCGGTATCATGTTGGCTTCCATCGTCGTTTACGCCACCGAAAAGCGCAAGGACACTGGTGCCTACAGAATCCCCATCGCCATTCAATTTGCCTGGGCTCTCATTCTCGGTATCGGTCTCCTCTTCCTCCCAGACTCCCCTCGATACTTCGTCAAGAAGGGTAGACTCGAAGATGCCACCATCTCTCTCTCCAAGCTCCGTGGACAACCCCGTGAGTCCGAGTACATCCAAGTCGAGCTATCTGAAATCGTCGCCAACGAGGAATACGAGCGGGCCATAATCCCCGATGCTGGATGGTTCAACAGCTGGATGAACTGCTTCAAGGGTGGCTTGGGACACCAGAAGTCCAACTTGCGCCGAACAATCTTGGGAACTTCTCTCCAGATGATGCAACAATGGACTGGTGTCAACTTCATCTTCTACTATTCCACTCCTTTCCTGCAATCCACTGGCGCCATCAAGAATACTTTCTTGATCTCCCTCATTTTCACCCTGGTAAACGTCTGCTCTACTCCCATCTCTTTCTGGACCGTCGAGAAATTCGGACGCCGCACCATTCTTCTCTACGGAGCCTTTGGCATGTTGATCTGCCAATTCCTCTGTGCCATCATTGGTGTCACCATTGGATTCAACCACACTCACCCCGACCCTGCTGATTCCACCAAGAGTCTTGCCAACAACATTCCCGCAGTCAACGCCCAGATCGCCTTTATTGCCATCTTCATCTTCTTCTTCGCTTCCACCTGGGGACCTGGTGCCTGGATTGTCATTGGCGAGATTTTCCCTCTCCCCATTCGTTCTCGTGGCGTTGGTTTGTCCACGGCTTCCAACTGGCTGTGGAACACCATTATTGCCGTCATCACTCCTTACATGGTCGGAGAGGAGCACGGAAACCTCAAATCATCCGTCTTCTTCGTTTGGGGCGGCCTCTGCACAGCTGCTTTCGTCTACACCTGGTTCTTGGTGCCCGAGACCAAGGGTCTGACCTTGGAGCAAGTTGACAAGATGTTCGAGGAGAGCACTCCCCGTACCTCTGCCAAGTGGAAGCCAAGCAAGACCTTTGCCTCTACGCTTGCCCGAGATGGTATTTTGGAGAAGGAGATCGTCGAAGCTACCGAGCGACGAGGATCTGCTTTCTAAACATCTAACACGGTCTCTGGCTGGCTCAAACTACTTTAGGTAGAACTGCAGTCACGAACTTGACATGACCGACGGTTACAGTCCAGAGTGTGACGGGTTTGTTAGTGATTTGTCTCACTCGCTCAAGTCAACTCATATGATGTGAGGGAATGGTGCGATGGGATATCAAACTTGGACTACTGAGCACGTTCATAATTTGCATTCCTTGCAGACTAGGAATAAATACGTAGTCAATGAGAATTGCATCCTCCTAAAATCATCGGTGACTACTTTTGTAAAGTGAAACTCTTTTGGAGTCATCTCTTTCCTTTCCGTGGACGTGTTCAGTACACGATGCGTACGATAGATGGGTATTTGCATGAACCAGCTGCAAGTTCCCCAATCCCGTGGATTCGAGCCTGCCGCCTGCCTCTGCGTGAAGGAAGCAGTTACTCTAGTAAAATTAAGAATCCGACCCAGCCTATCCAAGGTCTCTCCAAGTCAAAAGTTGATGAAAAACTTAGCTGTCTGTGTTCGGTCAAACGACATTGTGAGTCCAGTCCCTCGCTTCCTACAACCGAGACTGATTGAGGATCCAAGAAAGGCATAATAGTGTCTCAGACTCTGACTCACACTCAATAGCCCTACGTGCTTGTCCGCTATGTAATTACGAGTATGTACCTCGAGCCTGGCTCCAAAGTATAAACACTACTAGTACGGGTTGAGACAGTACGTTCTAGTCATTAATTAGTGTGAGTATTTAATACATGAGTCGTGCGTGCGCACTGCTCTGTACGGAGTACCAGGTGGTATATGATAGGTCCATGGTCTGTCTGTACTCGGAGGTAGCTCACCCGTGGTCTGGAGTTCTCCGGAGTAATGTGCCTCCGAGATGTTGGCGCACCCCACACACACACACACACGCACTCGCACTCACTGGCGCTGTCCCACAGAAGGAGTTGCAGTGACGGAGGTGAAAACCCCGCACCACGCTCGGCATCAAGGCAGCTATTGTTGGCGCCCATGATCCACTTGATCCACCGTGCTGATCACGTGACTGAATCCTGACCTGAGGCTTTTGAGTGTATGAAAAAAGGGGGTTTCATACTCCCCGATACGAAACGCTCTAAAATTACCAAATGACACGGAAAATTGCTCATTTTTTGATCAAGACGCTAGTAACCTTGTGTATAAAACCAAACAGTTCACATAGATGCGGAAAATGACAGAACCTTCGATACGCAATTTGATTGACCTACATACGTTTTCACACTAACCCCTGCGCGACTTGGTCTCTTCGGTCCGCAATAGTATCGCCCCGACCTCGTATATCCAGGTCAACCAGACTTCGAATTCGAATTCGAGTCCGTGTCCATGTTCATGTCCAAATCTACATTTCTCTTCCTTTTCAAGGGACCAACTCTAACTCACCCCCTCCCCCCCCAAACAAACCAGAGACAAAACAAAAAAACAAAAACACAAAGAAGGGAGAAAAAAGGGGGACGAAGGCGCGAAGCTCCACGCCTGAAAAGAATGTTAATCTTATTAATAGGTTCCCCTTTGGATACGTAACTACATACGTAGGGGGGCATGTATGTATATACGTACGAGTACTCCGTACTCCGTATTACTCCATGCACGATCTCTCGGGTAAAGAACAAACAAAACGTTCCATGCGGGTTGAGAAAGTGAGAAAAGTGAGAGGTTGGGGTGTTGTCTCATCTCACTCAGCCTTGGACTCATGCTCCACTCCGTATGTGCTGGTACGAGTACATCACATACGAGTAAGGTGAGTGGTTGGCCTAAGGAGACAGCGGCGGCGCAGGCGGGTGGGCGCAGGAGAGGAGGCCTTGATGGATGCGATGGCTGTCTGTCTAGCTATCTGGCTCTTGAGCCCGTCGGCGCTCTTACGAGTTGTACTCTCGTACCTTGTATCCGCTCGCGGCGCAAGTCAAACGCATCGTTGTACTCTATAGTATTGTGTCTCCTCTGATCTTTCCAGCCACGTACTGCAGTACAGGATAGCTTTTGCAATCAGTGGTTCTTCAATTACCCATTGCTAGCGATTGCAGTGTGCATACATGTGTACTAACTAACGGACAAAGCTACCGCATACCGTAAGACTCACGACAGTCCACACTGTCAATTACAATCCACAAACCTTGCGTGCTGAGTAGTACTCTGTACGTAGACCGATAGGGCAACCCACCAAGGCACGCACGACAAGCCCAGAAACCGATCACGTAATTAAGAACTGCGCAACTGCAACTTTGTAGCAACAGCAGCGGACTAACACCATATCCCTGAAAATGCATAGCTAGCACATGGCCAGAGCCAGATCCCGTAGCCCCCTCCAGACTCTCTGCCTGGCTTGAGGGTGGAGACGGATGACGGCCTCCGGGCCTGGAACGGAGAAGGGGTCGAGGTCGACGGCGAGGGAGAACGTTCGAAGGTTTCTAGAACGATATGCAAGGTGTGTAGGTGTGAATGTGTCTGTGTCTGTAGGGAGTGCGCAGTACTCGACACGAGGCATGCACAAGTAATGGACAAAGCCTGCAGTTACGGCTGATAAGGTGCCGCAATAGGTGCCTTGAGAGCTCGCAGCAGGAATGACGCCACCGACGAGTAATACTACTACTCACTACTCACTACTCACTACTCACTACTCACTACTCACTACTCACTACTCACTACTCACTACTCACTACTCACTACTCACTACTCA
>Ga0105239_10008688_pt1 | contig 11501 bp, 16 predicted proteins | sample KBSC44metaG_FD_92761 | JGI IMG/M metagenome (GOLD analysis project Ga0105239, IMG submission 92761) | Corn rhizosphere microbial communities from Kellogg Biological Station, Michigan, USA - KBS C4-4 metaG | ecosystem: Host-associated > Plants > Roots > Rhizosphere > Soil | place: Michigan, USA...
GCTTAGGCCGGTGAGCCGCGCCGCGGAATTCAAGACGCCGATTCTCATCCTGCATGGAACAGCGGATGGACCCGCGGGTGGCGGAAGCGCGAACACGGACGTAGCACTGGCGCGTGACTTCGAAGCGGCGTTGCGGCGGAACGGGAAATCAGTCGAGGCTAATTACTACGAAGGAGGTGGCCACAACACCTTCTTCACCAACTCGACTCAGCGCGATGATGAAGTGAAGAGGATGGTTGGGTTCCTTCGGCGGTATCTTGGCACGTAACTATCGTCAGCGCGCTGAGACCTTAGTGTTGTCTAGCCGCCGGCTCGACATTTATATTCGGACGGGTTCTATTTGGCAGTGCCGCCGATGGTTGTCTTTATCGCACTGCCTGCGTAGCTGGGATCAGCCGGGCGCAGTTGCGGCGGCGCTGTCCGTTCTGCGGCCGCGACACCATCGTTGGGAATGGACTACGGCGCAAGCGGGCTCACGAAGACAAGCACGACTGGATCTTGGGTGCGGCGCGGCGCAGATTGGCCGGATAAACGGCGTAACGTTACCAGAGAAGGGCAAACTAAATGACTTCGACTCTTCCTCCCACTTCAAGGAGCGCCGCGAACCCGATGGGGGATAGCGCGGCTTCAGCTCTTTCCTGTTCGTAGCCAGACCTGCGCGAACCGAGCTTCCGGAGCGATCCGGAATAGTTTTCTGACTTCACCGCGCACGTCCGCGGAACGCAGCTATCCATCGGCGACTCTCGTGAACGGTTCCGCGAAAAGATCGCCCGTATTACGCTCGATTCGATGGTGCAGTTCGTGGGCCTGCTCGACGTCCGGGGCACCGTGCTGGAGATCAATCAGGTGGCCCTCGATGCTGTCGGTATAAGCCTTGGCGATGGCCGGCAGGATTGCCCGCCCCCATAAGCAGTGCATAGTGGGACAAGGCGGCAGTTGCATGGGTAGGGCGAGCCTTATGGAATATGTCTTGACCCGCCCGAAATTATCGCATAGCATCATACTATGCATTGCGAGGTATCGTGCCCGGCGAAGTGAAACAGCGCGGAGAAGACGACGAAAAGTGGGAAGCGCAGCTTCGGAAAGGCTGCCTCGAAATGGCGGTGCTGGCCGCCCTGGCCCCCGCACGCAGCTATGGCCTGGAAATCATCCGCACGCTTGAAAAGCATTCGAACCTGGACCTTTCCGAAGGAACCGTTTATCCGATCTTGAACCGCTTGCGTAGCGACGGCCTGGTCACCTCGTCTTGGGTGGAATCCGAGTCCGGACATCCACGCAAGTACTACTCGCTCACCAGTAAAGGTTATGATCGGGCCACCCGTATGGCCGAGGTCTGGTTACAGTTCACCGCCGGCGTCAACGCACTCATTGAGCCGCTGTTGCCGGCCGCACAAGAGAGGGCTCGAGGATGACGAACGACCCGTTGGAACTATACATCGCCCGATTCCAGATGTCTCTTACCGGGATGACCCTGGATATCCGGCAGGACATTGTGGATGAAATTCGCGCGCACGTGCACGAGCGCATGTGCGTTTCCGGGATGCCCATTCCCGAGATCCTGGAAAGGCTCGGTCCCCCAGAAGACCTCGCACGTGAGTACTGCACAGGCTCGCTGGTGACGTGGCACGACCGATTCTCTCCGCTGGTCGTCCTTCGCCGCGCCGGCGCCTGGGTTGTCACCACCGCCCACGCCGGCGCCATTGCGATCATCGCGATCTACGGCTACGGCATTGCGCTCGGATTTTTCGTCTTCGCCCTGCTCCGCAGTCTTGTCCCGGAACTGACGGTGGTCTGGGTTACGGCCGACTTCGATAACATTGGCATCGGCCCCAATGCCCCATTCGACGCCCGGCCACTCGCAGAAAACTGGCTTCAGCCGATGGCCGTCGGACTCGGTATCGCATTCCTGATGCTCGCCACCATGGCCCTCCGCCGTCTGGTGCCTAGTCTCAAGCGTTGGTGCCGGTACGCCATGAAGCCCATTGAGTTCCCCTCGTTAGACGGCGCGGGCCGCAAAGCCGCCAATCTGTCGCACGATTTCTTCCAGGCCCAGGCACGCATGGCGCAGCGCGTCCGGACCCGCTGGCAGAACGGCTAGACTGGACTAAGGGTTCGCGAGCCTCGGCTCCGGCTCCGCGGTCGCGTGACTGCCCGGAATGGAGCAATTCCGACAATCGATTCGGTGCATCGGACTGTCACCGAGTTTCGCCGTAGCGCTGGCAATCGGGGTTGGAGCGAATTCCGTGATTTATGGGCAGAACGCCCCTTCTTAACTTTTTCCGTGAGTGGGTGGACGAAGTTGCTGGCGAGGACGCCGACTTGCAGGCACTGGGGAATACGATCGACGATGCACATGTAATCGCGCTCGGGGAACCCATGCACGGCCGGCAACGAACGACCAGGTCCGTGACGGCGAGATCTGTTTGTCAGCGGGGCGCTCCCTGACGAGTCTGTGAAAAATCGATCCGTGCTGAAACCGAGAAAAGGCAAAAGCTCACCGCGCAGACACCGAGACACGGAGGAAGACGCAGAGAAACGACAAAGGCTGGGTACTCGGTTCGGTCACGGTCTCAACTGACGGCGTGGATTAGTAGAGCGCAGAGAGAATAGCCACGGGTTACTCAAGTGGGTTTGGCAATCTGCTGGAGAACCTCGATCTTGTCCGATTAGATTCGCACGTGCAACCCGGACCAACCGCTGACCCGCCAGGTTCGCAAGGTCCGGACGAATTTCACGGACATCCTACCACTCTCCCGGTCACAATATGTGAAGTTGCCGTCCGCTCAAAAAGACGCGATGACCACCACCGAAAGCTACAACGAGCACGTGGCTTTTTGGACGGCTCTGGGGGATAGGGAGTTTCATGCAGAAGCTGGCCCAGACGCCTCGAAACTAGCCAGTTCTCATCGTTCTGACCTTTGTGGATCCATATTGCGGATTGACTGAATCAGAGTCCGGCTCATCCTCTCGCGATCCGTCCGCCGAATACTCCGCAGTCGGAATGTTTGTATCAAGGCCAGAAGTCCAACGACGATCGTCAAAACTGCAATTAGTAAGAAGTCCATAAGAGTTTATCTTCCTTTCCAGCTAGAGACTTAAAATTGGCGTCTAGGCCCAGGCCAACATCATGACATCGCGGCCTCGTTCCTCGGCCTTAGCCCGCAGCGGGGGCGCCAAGGATTGTACGAACTGGCGGTAACTCTCGACGCAGTGGTAATAATCTCCCTGAGCCTTTTCGGAGTGTTCGCGGGCCATCCGTAAGTGAGCGATCGGCGACACATCTTTCGGATCATGAACCTGGGACGCGATTCTTTTCGCCTCCTCTTCCATCGACAAGGCACAAACCAGCGCATCGGCGGAGTTCCGGATATCTCCCAACAGGCTTTCCATCTCACAAACGCCAGCGGATGCGTGAGATCGAGGACGATGGTGTGATCGAGTCTGATTGAGCGCCTCGATTAGTATCGTTGCTCTTCGATGCTGCGCAAATTTGTGACGCTCGTAAATCTTCAAACCAACTACCATCAGTGATAAGACTACGGATTCGACTGGCAAAAGCAAAGATGATTTCCCCTTCCGACTTCTAATTCTGAATCTAATTGAATTCTTAAAGAAGGGCTGTCAGTACTGGTTAAGGTACCGCTTCAGGTTCAATTTCCATGAGAGAGTGGGGGGAAGTAAAAAAGTATCAACCTTCTATGAGGTGCATAGCGGACGGAAGGGTGGAAGTCACTGAAAGATGTTGCTGTTTTTGGCACCCCAGGCGACCAGGTTCACTCCAAGCGCCACCGACTGCTTTGGGTTGCGCCCTACGGCGGGTTCTGCCGTGCCCCCTCCTATTTTTTCAAGTTTGAAGTTTGGGGAAGGGATATCGAGTTAGTATCCAAATTCAATACCTCCTTTTATGGGGAGCCAAGGCGCCCATGTAGGTTAAACTCCGGTAACTTTTGCCGCAAACGCGTTAGCTCCAGTACCTCCATTACCTATCACGTACCGGCATTACTATTAGAATTTGCGTAAGAATTCGACAATGAAACTCAAGGCGATGGTGCTCAGGTGCTCACACGGATTTCAATCACCAATCTGGTATCTGCGGAAGTTGCAACCGTGGTTACCCTCACGCAGCGCGAAAGTGCTCGCGGAGCTCTCAATGAGCAGATCTCGTCTGAGTCAGTTTGTGAAGAGGCTGAAAGCTAGGCTATGTCCAGGAGATACTCCAGGACTTCTGAGCAATTGGTTTCTAATTAGGGGCCTACAGTAGAAATGAAATCAAATTCTCCTTTTCGGGCGTTGCCTGCCAAGCGGCGGTATGCGACACGAGGTGAGGCTGTACTCGAAATCGCGTTCCTGGTGCCCTGGATTTTCTTTCTTTTCGCGGGCGCATTCGATGTGGGAATCTATTCTTATGGTTTGATCGCGACACAGGAGTCGGCGCGGGCGGCTGCTGAGTATACCTCCAGAAGTTCTGCGACCAGTTCGGACAGTGTTGGGGCGTGCCAGTATGCGATTGTCCAGATGCGCGCCTTGAGCAACGTTCGGAGCCTGTCAAGTTGTACAGCGGCGCCCTTGGTAGTCAGCGCGCAAGCGGTAACCGACGCTGACGGATATGCCAGCTCGCTCGTAACCGTCGCCTATACCACCGACAAGCTGATTGCGATCCCGGGCTTGGGCAAACAACTCACTATAACCCGCACGGTACGGATGATGGTGAGGTAAGGAGATGGCTATGAGGTTGAGGAAAACGTCGCGAGGTGCGTGCGGACTCGAGTTTACGCTGGTCGGTATTCCGCTAATCTTCGTTTTGATTGGCACGTTCGAGATGTGCCGGGGAATGTGGCAATACCACACCCTCGCTTACGCAGTGAAAGAGGGCAGCCGTTATGCTGTCGTACACGGACAGGGATGCTCGATACCACCTAATACTTGCAACGTGACCATCAGTCAGGTTGCGCGAATGATCCAGACGGCTGGAGTGGGGCTGCCGGCGAACTCCCTGACCCTGACGTTTACGTCATCGGGCGGTGCAGCGACTACTTGTTCGTTGCCGTCGTGTGTTAGCGATTATGCGGTGGCGGCGTGGCCGCCTGCCACGGCCAATGCTCCCGGGCAGGTAATCGAGATTTCAGGGGTGTATCAGTTCCATTCCGCTATGGCGATGTTCTGGCCCGGCAATCAGGGGAGCAGTGGTTCGCCTGCGATCGTAAACCTCGCGGCCGATGCGCGCGAGAGCATGCAATTTTAAAGCTGCTCGCGTCCACAACGCGGGACAACGTCTCTCGGAGTTATCGGGTGACGGCACTTAAACGAACGGAATGTTGGCTAGCGGAGCAATTCTGCCCGCGGGATGATTGTTTTTTCAATAAGGGGTTGTAGATGTTTAGTCGGAAAAGTTCGCGCGAAAGCGGTCAGGCGGTCCTGCTCGTCACGTTTGCCTTGGTACCCATGCTCATGATGGTCGGATTGGTCACGGACCTCGGATATATGCATTACGTACGCAAAGCGGCGCAAGCCGCTGCCGATTCCGCGGCATTGGCTGCGGTCTATCGATTCAACCGCACGGTTTCCGGGTCGACCATGGACTGCTCGGCAGGGGGCTGGATGTGCCAATCCGGCGCGTGGTCGTGTCCAGCCGCCATTGCGAACGCGAGCAATCCCGTGGAGGCAGCATGTGTCTATGCGAAGCTCAACGGCTTCTCCAACACCGGCAATCAGACGGTAGTCATCACTACGGGTAACAGCACGACCATACCGACGAGCACCGTCCAGAACAGTGGAGGATGGTGGATTACGGTGCGGGTGACGCAGAACGTTCGGCGCTTGTTCTCCGCGATTGGTGGAGATGCGACCGGGTTGGTGGCTGCGAGGGCAACCGCTGCCGTGCAACCGAGCCTGGCATGCGTATATGCGCTGGATCCCAACGGATCTTCGGCGTACTACCAGAATGGTAACACCCAGTTCAATTCCGCGTGCGGCATCTACATTAACTCGACCGCTCCTATCGCAATGGAGGGAGATGGCGGCGCGATCGTTTCCGCGCCTTTCATTAATGTGGCCGGCGGTGTGGATTGGCAGGGGACGATCAGTCCCACACCGGATACGGGCGTTGCTGCGGTTCCAGATCCGCTGGCGGCCCTACAAGCACCCTCGACCTGTTCCTTTTCGGGAGGGTGCAATCCGGCCGGCTGTGCCAAAAATGCGAACGGCTTAACGGTCAATGCCGACACCACACTCTCGCCGGGCGTGTACTGTGGAGGGATCAAAATCAAAAATGCGACGGCCACATTCTCGAGCGGCAATTACATTTTGGTGGGCGGCGGCATATCAACGCAGGATTCCAACTCCCACATTCGGGGAACTGGAGTGTTCTTCTACAATACGTACAGCTCCACCAACTCGTACGGGCCCATCAATTTCAGCGCCAATTCGGACGTCCAGATCAGTGCTTCGACCAACGGCACCTATGCCGGGATCCTCTTCATGGAGGATCGTACGTGCTGTAGCAGCACGATGCCGACCGACTCTTTCCAGGGTGGCGCGACATCCTTCTTCGAAGGCGTTCTCTACTGCCCCCAGTCTCTGGTGCAGTTCGCCGGTAATGCCTCGCTGAGCATCGCGCATTACACGGTTGTGGTGGCGCGCCGATTCGCCGTGCAGGGATCCAGCACGATGAATAACGATTTTTCCAAACTGGTTGGAGGAAATCCGATCAAGAGCATGGGCTTCGTGGAGTAAGGAAGGGAGGTTTACCGCCTGCGCTTTGTGACGACGAGCCTGGAGGCCACCTTGCTCACCGATGGGGCGCCTTGCTTTTCCATCTTCGCCCGCCCCGCCTTGGTCATCAAGCGCGATTGTTCGTACATCTCGATCCACTGTTCGCTCGAAATCGCCGAGATCAGCTTGCCGATCGCTTCGAGCGGCAAATCGTCAGGCAACTCGAAATGAACGCAACACTTCCCCATGTCGAGCTTCTTCCCCGCCGCCTTGAACGCTGCCTTCAGTTGCTCGAGCTGACTTGCGCTCCAAAACGCGCCCATCAGGTAGAGGGAGCAGTAGTTCTTCTGCGACGAGAGCGCGACGTAGCAGATCGGCTGCTCGTTGTGAGTGTCCGGATATCGAGACAGGGGGATCGTCCAGCCGATGGTACCCCAGACGAGGCACTCATGGTAGCCGCGCGGAATGTGCTTGTTCACGAGAGCGCGCACCGTCGAAATCGTCTTCGCACGGTCGGCGGGGAGTGAGGCGATGTATTGAGCCGGCGTCTTGACGTTCGATGGTGGTTTCATGGATTCGTCCTCTTCCCGAAGAACGAAGTGTATCACCGAAGGTTTGAAAACCGGGCAGCGGCAGGCCGGTCTGATTCTCCATTATCGGAGCGTAATTAAACTCGCTTTCGTCCGTACTCACGCAGCACCGCCAGCACGTTATTGTGTTTCATCTTTTGCGCCCAGGCCCTGGGCGTCGCCCATGGCTCGGCGTCCGTCTCTATCGGGTCTACACCCCGCTCCAGCAGAAGATTCACAAAATGGACACGACACCAGCGGCATGCCCAGCCGAGCGCCGTGCTTTTGAGCAGGTCATCGCGGATATCGGTCCGCGCACCTGCATCCAACAGTATTTCGGCATAGGGCAGATGCTCCTTCCCGCCTTGTGCCATGACAGTGTGCAGCATCGTCCAGCCAGAATCACTCTTATTCGGGTCGGCGCGGTTGAGCAGCAGGCGGAAACAGGCTAGGCCGAGCTCGACCCCGCCATCGCAAGTGAACGCCTGCCAGAGCGCTCCCCCCGGCGGGAGTCCTCGCGCACCCAGTCGATCCGCTCCAGAGCCATCCGCACTATTTCGGGATCGCCTCCTCCCGCTGCGGTCCAAAGTAGTTCTTCCGCTACCTTCCCGCCACCCGCCACTATACCCTTCCGCAGGCGCCTTGCGGCCTTGTCCGCCAGCATCTGCCTGGCCGCGTCAGTCTGACAGAGGAAACCTGCCGCAACGGCATCCAGAAAGCCGACATGCCGTTCAAGCAGTTGGACCAGATCCCAGTCCTTTTGAGAGTACGCCCGATACAAGGGAGAGCCGGCAGTATACACGTTCGCGTTCGGGTCGGCGCCTTTGGCCAGCAGCATTTCCGCCATCTTCCGCTTGTTCGACGTGACGCAAATGTACAGCGGACCGTCTTGGGAATAAACGATCTCGTCCATCCACTCGACCCGCACGCGTTCATCAGGATCCAATCCGAGCTCGAGCAGCAGTTCCAGCATCTCAGCCCGGTCGTGCCCCACGGCCGTCGAAAGCAGCCCGCTGAAGCCGACATCGTGGCTGACCGCAGTCGGGCAAGCGCGCCGTCGGCATGGCGCGTGCGAATCCAGTCTGTTCCACCCAGCGCGACCGCCGAAAACGCCCCCAGCTCCGCGCCACGGCTCATCAGCAGGTGGGCCACTTCTTCGAACCTGTCCGAATTTCCCGTGTCGCCCCAACCCTTGCCCGTGGCCCCAAGGTCGAGCGGGGTCCATATCCCGTGGGCGCGGCGATTCGGATCCGCGCCACGATCGAGCAGCCACGCAGTCCCTTCCCGGTGCAGGACGCAGGCGGCGGCGTGGAGCGGCGGCGCGCCGTCGACACTCGCGGAATGAACCAGCGCCGGATCGGCTCGCAGGACGTCGAGGGCGCGGCCGCTCTGCCATGTCTCGATCCAGAATAGCGATTCGGGTGTGGACGACGCGCCACTGCCGGCGTGGGCCTCGCGACGGCGCTGCTCTTCCTCGCGAATGACGGCGACGATCTCAGAGTACACGCGCTCGGCAGCCAGCGTGAATGCGGTCGTCGCCTCGGGGTGCGGATAGATTCCACTCCGGGCATCGGCGCCGTGCTGCATGAGCAGCCGTGTCATCTCAAGGGAGCGATTCGCAACCGCGTAGTGGATTGCGCGGTGCTCGGCCCCTCCCACCCATGTTGACCAGCTCGGGTCGCCTGCGGAGCATCGCCCGGACCTTTTCCAGATCGCTTGCGCGCACCGCCTCCAGCAGGCGTTTGACGGTGATGCCGTCGACGTAGGCCTTCAATTTCGGCCAACTCTCGAAAGCATAGGCGCGCGCCAGAACAAGTTGGGCACCGTGAAGCGCGGACGTCGCGGCGTCGGCGCCGCGGTAGTGCGCGTTTACCTCGGCGATGGAGCCTGCATCTCCGCCGCGAATGGCTACCAGCAACTCGTTGGCCTGGCGCTTCAGTTGATCGAGATCCGTGTGCTCGCGGAAGGCGCGAGTGGGAAGGGATTGGTTCATCATGAGCTCGTTTCCTGGCTGGTTTTCACGTCAGCCGCTGCGCCCGGTGTCCGCTCGCTCAGGCAGAAAAGAGTCCATCAAACAGGAGGTGGCTCGGTCATTTTCAGGGGGACACCGTCCTTTCCGCGGACACGGCGGCGCCCTGACGCGCCAGAGACATATTACCAAGGGCTAAAGGCGATATGTCGCGTAGCGTTTACCAAGAACTGTCCGCGCGGCCGCAGCCTGCGGAATCGAATTAGGATTGGCCTCGTTTCCTGAGTCCCGTTTTTCGGCCTCAATGGGCATGAATCCGGGGGCACCAGCAAAGCTGGTTTCTTTTTGAAACCTGTTGGCGCTTTACAGCGAGGCTTGCCCGTCGACTACATTGGGCGATGTCGCCCACACTCGGCCTATCGAAGAGTCTACATATTCGCTAATAGGGAACGCCCGCTTTCCATTTCACGCTGAACCATCTGGTAGGTCGCGCGTAACCTTATAGTCCGCCGCCAGCCCACTTTTCCAGCGCCTCACCTATTCTTCCAACTCGATCCGCACGTCCTCAGACCCTTTACGAGCTTTCGGAGGAGTGTGATCTAACCTGATCGGCAGCAAATCCAAGACGGCGCGCGTGAACGTTCCCAAGAATGGCGCGACGATTAATTGAGTGCGTGCTGGATTAGCGAAGCGGCGGCCTTTTAACAGCCCGGCTAACAGTTAACAGGGAAAACAACCAGACTGGGTCACATGATCTCAACAACAACATTCGGTTGGTGTTGTTGCCGTGTAACGGTACCGAACCTACCCGCACCGCAATCGAGGTGATAAAGTTCCGAGCCAGAGTGAGGCCCGTTAGAACAAAGGTATTCACAGGACAAACTGCCCCAAAGAGTCAGTGCCGCAGATCATCTACCACCGACAAGAATGGGATTAAAAACGACCGATGGCTTGGTTCTTAGTTCACATGCCGGCCGAAAGTGGCACTACCAGCAGAAGCGCGGATTGACGGCGATTTCGTGATCGTGTCTTCGACGTTTGTTCGAGACCCGAACATTTTCCTTGATCGCGGCAGTTCTATGTGATAAAGATTCTGGGGATAGTCTTGTTTTGGGTTTAACTTTTCCGATCGGCCCGCCGACTTAGTGGGTCCAGGCGTCAGTAGCAGAGGGGGAATAATGAGAATCCATTGGATGGCGCGCCTCATTGGCGCCTTAGCCTTTATGTGCGGTTGTGCTTTCGGCCAGTCGGCCAGCGGCACTTTGCAGGGGACGGTACTCGACCCAGCGGGAGCTGCCGTGCCCAATGTAACGGTTGTAATCAAAAGCCCGAGTATAGGTGCGACACACACCACCACCTCAGGGACGGACGGCACGTTCATATTCAATGGCGTTGAGGCGGCCACGTACGATCTGACAATCACTGCCAAGGCTGGATTCAAGACGTACACACAAACGGGCATCGACGTCACGCCGAATGAGCGGCGCGATCTCGGCAAAATTAACCTCGCACTGGGAACGCTGACCGAGCAGGTTACGGTCACTGCGACGTCCACCCCCATACAGACGTCTTCGGGCGAGAACTCGAAGCTGATCGAGAGTGCGCAAATCGAGAACATCACGGTCAAGGGTCGCGATCTCTTCACCCTGCTGCAGACCATCCCGGGCGTTTCCTTCGGCAACGCCTTGCTCTCAGGTTCGGGCGCCGATGCCACCAGCAACGCGAGCGGCACCTTCGGGAATTTGCAGATCAACGGCGGAGGCACCGCCCGCGCGAACTTCACAGTGGATGGTGTGGGGGACGTGGACAACGGCAACAACGCCCAAGTCGATTTCGAGCCGACCATGGACACCATCGCCGAAATCCGAGTGCTGACCTCCAACTACCAGGCGGAGTTCGGCCACAGTTCCAGCGGCCAGATCAGCCTGATTACCAAGGGCGGCACCACCTCATTCCACGGCAGCGCTTTCTTCAATAAGCGGCATGAGATGTTCAATGCCAAGGATTTCTTCACCAACTTGCGGGGCAACCAGAAGACGATTTATCGCTATGGCGTGGGGGGCTACAGCATCGGCGGCCCCATCTACATCCCGAAGGTGTTCAACGTGAACAAGAACAAACTGTTCTTCTTCTGGTCCCAGGAGTACACGAGGACGAAGCCGGGCAGCACTCAGACGGCGGCAATGGTACCAACGGCCGATCAGTTGAACGGCAATTTCTATGACCGTTGCATCGTCAACGCCGGCGTCGCC
>Ga0105239_10008689_pt1 | contig 11501 bp, 9 predicted proteins | sample KBSC44metaG_FD_92761 | JGI IMG/M metagenome (GOLD analysis project Ga0105239, IMG submission 92761) | Corn rhizosphere microbial communities from Kellogg Biological Station, Michigan, USA - KBS C4-4 metaG | ecosystem: Host-associated > Plants > Roots > Rhizosphere > Soil | place: Michigan, USA...
CCGTGGCGCTCTCCCTGCTGGGACAGAACGTCAGCCCGGTGGCGGGCGCCGACCCGGCCGCGGTGGCGGACCTGCTGGCGAAGATCGCGGCGGCGCAGGGGGTCGAGACCGTCTCGCTGTTCGGTGACCCACGGGACGTGGACTTCTCCCAGTTCACACCGCGCGGGCACTACACCCAGTCAGCCGACCAGTCACGCTACTTCCAGGCAATGATGTGGCTGGGACGCACCGACCTGCGCTTCCTGCAGTACGACACCTTCGCGTCCGCCGGTGCGCCACCGCGCTTCTCGCGCCGGCAGTTCCTGGATGGCCTGCTGCTGGCCGAGCTGGCCCAGGGACAAGCGCTGGCCGACTGGTCCGCGATCGAGGGCGTGCTGCACACGATGGTGGGCGAGTCCGACAACATGAATCCGGCCGACTTCGCCCGGTTGCCCGCGGCCGCCGGCGTGACGGCGCTGGCGGACCTGCCCGCCCTGCCCGACCAGGCGCTGGCGCAGGCGTTGCTGAACGGAGGGTTCGGGATCCAGCGCATCGCCAGCCAGCTGCTGGAGGTGCCGTTCGACGGCGCCGGCGCCCCGCTGGATCGCGTGTTCCTGCTGCTGGGCCAGCGGTTCGTGATCGATGCGCAGGTATTCACCGACGTCACCTTCGATCGGGTGCGGGGCGAACCGAAGCGGATGATGCCGAAGGCCCTGGACGTCGCGTTCGCGGCGCTGGGGAACGACAGCGCCGTCGCTCCACTGGCGACCGAGCTGGCCACCTATCCCGGCTATCCGGCGGCGTTGCACGACGCTCGCCGGCTGGTGGACCAGCACGGCGACGACTTCTGGGGCGGCAGCTTCTACACCCTGTGGCTGTCGGCGCTGCGCGGCCTGTCACCGCCCCCCGGCGATCTGTCGGCGGCGGCCGGCCTGCCCGCCGTGATGCGCAGCGAACCGTGGGCGCGCCGGTTGATGAACACGCAGCTGGCCTCGTGGGCGCAGCTTCGCCACGACACGCTGCTTTACGCCAAGCAGTCGTACACCTCGATCCCCGCCTGCGAGTTCCCCGACGCCTACGTCGACCCGTATCCGGAGGCGTGGGACGCCCTGGTCCGACTGGCGAAGCTGGGCCAGCAGCTGGGCGCCACGACGGCCGCCGCCGCCCCCTACACGGGCATCGCGTCGTACTTCGCGTCCATCGAGGGCCCTCTCTCCATGTTGCGGGACATGGCCGCCGCCGAGCGCGCCGGGACCCCGTTCACCGCCGACCAGATGGCCTTCATCAATCAGGCCGTGTCGCTGGTCAACGAGAACGTCGTCTGCACGATCATCCAGGTACCGGGCGGATGGTACCCACGCCTGTTCATCGACCCCGACGAGGCGAAGAAGATGGATCCCACCATCGCGGACGTGCACACCGACCCGTACTCGGGACAGGTGCTGCACGTGGCGACGGGCCTGCCTCGCATCATGGTGGTGACGGCCGATACCTGCACCGGTCCCCACGCTTACGTGGGCCTGGTGTCGTCTTACTTCGAGGAGACCACCGACGCCTTTCAGCGCCTGAACGACATGGACTGGCTGAACCGGATCATGCCCGCTCCGCCCGCCGACGTGTCGTGGTTGTCGGACATCGTCGTGCGCTGACCGCGCGGGACGGCAGACGGTCCGTGCTGCGGGCTCAGCGCGGTCTCAGATACGCGGCCAGGCTCAGCTTCTGGCTTCGCATGGCGTCCTGCACGAAGCCCGCGATCGCGTTCGCCCCGGCCCGGTTGGTGTGGGTCGGATCGCTGCCCAGCGCGTGATAGGCCTGCCAGCCGCTCGGCCCCAGCCGGTTGTACCAATCGGTGGTGAGCGAGGTCAGGTCGATGTACTCGACCTTCTGCGCGGTGGCGACCGCCTGCATGTCGGCCGTGTGCAGGCTGGACTGATCGCTCAGCGTGTTCCCGCTGAAGGTGGCGCGCGCCGGGGGCGACAGCAAGATGGGCGTGACGCCCTTGGCCTTGGCGTCGCTCACCATCTTCGTGATGTTGCTCTGAAAGTCGCTCGCCGTGGTGGTCTTGTCGTTGTGTCCGAACTGGATCAGGACGAAGTCGCCCGCGCTCATGGCGTTCTTCACGGCGCCCCACTCGGCGCTGCTGGCCAGGAAGCTGCTCGAGCTCTCGCCGCTGTCAGCGTAGTTCGCGATCCCGACCGGAGGGACGAAGAACTGCGGCAACAGCTGTCCCCAGCCGGCGTAGTCCAGATCCGTTTGATCGCACACCGTCGAGTCGCCGGCGACGTACACCATGATCGGCTTCGCGGCCGCGCTGGACAGCGCGTATCCGACCGCCGACACCTGCGGCGGCGACGCGCTGGGCCCCGAGAAGAACAGATCCAGCCCTGGATAACCGGCGGCCACGTCCTGCGTCGGCTGCCCTTCCTTTGCGCGCACGTTGACGACGAACGCGTAGGTCAGGGACTGCCCGGCCGTGGTGGTGACGGCGCCCAGCAGCTGCCGGTTCGCCTCGGTGGCGATCTCCGTCGTCCCCGCGGCGCCGCCCCCCACCACGACCGTCACCAGGTAGTTGCCCGCCTCGGTAGTTCCCTGCGCCGTGGCGGTGCTGGTGCTCTGGTAGGCGTCACCGCCGAACAGACATTCCAGGCAGCTGGGCCCAGCGCCGCCACCGGGGCAGTACGGATCGCCGTTCGTGGAGGTGGTCAAGGGGACGGCCTTGCAGGTCATCCGGTTCGTCGTGGTGGGCGCCGGATAGCCCGTGGGAATGGTGCCGGCCGCGCCGCCCGCGCTCCCGCCCGAACCGGACGCATGCGCCCCCGCGGCGCCGCCCGCGTTCGTCCCCATGCCGCCGGTGGCGACCGCGCCCCCCTTGCCACCGATGCCCCCCGATGCCGCACCACCGCCGGTCGCGGCCCCGCCGCCCGAGCCGAAAGAACCGCCCGTCCCCTTCGAACCGCCCGCGCCGGTGTTTCCGCCCGAGCTCGCCGTTCCCCCCGAGCTCGTGTTACCGCCCGAGCTGGTTGCTCCGCCCGAGCTCGTGTTGCCACCGGTGCTCGTGTTGCCGCCCGAGCTGGTCGCTCCGCCCGAGCCCCCCTCCAGTCCGCCGGTCCCGGCGCCGGGCGACGTCCCGCCCGTCGCTGCGGCTGCGTCGACGGCGCCCGACGGGGCGCCGCAACCGAGCAAGCCGCCCGCCAGCAACGCCAGCCAGGCCGCCCCCGGTGAGCAGTTCGCGATCGAACGGGCGTGACGGCCTCGACGAGCGGAGCGCATGGAACCACCACAGTAGCGCTTCCATCGCGGCGCGGTTCAAAGAGGCGCGCGGCCCGCTGTCGGCGTCACGCGCCGGCGCAGGCGATGTCGCGGCCGTTGATCAGGGCTCCCCCGCAACCGCTGCCGCAGGGATCCTTGCTGAAGCACCCGCACGTCAGGGCCGGTCCGCTGCAAGCGACGTCGATGGACACGCAGCGTGGGTCGTCGGCGGGATAGCAGCAGCCGTTCACGACGCTGGTTCCGGGCGGGCAAACCCCGGCGTCCGGCATCACGCAGGTCCCACCGCGCGGGGGATGAACGCACGCTTCCAGCGGTCCGCAACTGCCGGTACCGCAGGTGATGGTCCCGGCCGGTGCGTCCGTGCTGCCGTCGACCGCCGGGCAGGTCGCCACGCAGTGCACGCCCGACAGCTTGTTCGCGCAGAAGCCACAGGAAGGGGGACCGCAACAGAAGTCGTCTGCACCGCAGACTGCCCCCCCGCAGGAGACGGCGACGGCTCCATCCCCGCCGGCGTCCACACCTGCATCGGTGGGACAGACTGGCGCGGGACAGGCCCCGCCGCAGCTGGTGCTGCCGTCGCAGCCATGGCAGCACTGCAGGCCGAAGGAACACATGGTGCTGCCGCACACGACCGGCCCTATGTCGTGACCACCGGAGCCTGTGACCTGCATGCCGGCCCCGGCAGCGCCACCGCTCGACGAGCCGCCACCACCGCCCGTCGACGAGCCGCCGCGGCCGCCCGTCGATGAACCTCCCCCACCCCCGCTCGAGGAACCGCCCTTACCGCCGCTCGACGAGCCGCCGTTGCCAGCGCCCCCGTCGGCGGGCGCGCCGCCGCTGCCGGGGGAGGACGCGCCACCATCACCCACGACCGTCGATCCTCCTCCGCCACCAGGGCCGGCATCATCGTGGCGCGTTCCCACGGCCGTGCCCTTCGATGAGCAACTCTCCCCCGTGCCGAGCAGGGCAATGAGGCACGCCGTCAGAGCGCCTGCGGTGCTGATGATCGTGGGTTTCGGCATCTGGATGACCTCTCGACGTGGTGGAGCGGTGATTTCGCGTCTTCACGACGGCGGGAACGAGCAGTGGCCCAGCGCGGCCGCGCACGACCCCTCGACGCAGTACCCGCAGTCACAATCGCCATCGGATACACAGGTCTGGGCCCTGCAGCCATGGGTCAGCGGATCCGACGGGTTCGTGCAGCGCATGTCCTCCGTGCACGTCCACCCGTCGTCGCACGGGACCAGCTCGCAGCCGTGTCCGTCGGCGCGCGCACTGGCCACGTTGCAACGATACGACGCCGGGCACAGGTACCCATCGGTGCACAGGACCGGCTTGCAGGTGCCGTCGCTCTGACAGCGGGCGTCGCTGCCGCAGCTGTCGGGCGTGCAGGGGGGAGGCGGATACTGGCAGGTCCGGAACTCGCAGCGCGGGCAAAAGCCGATGGTGCTGACACATGTGCCGCCCGGTTGGCAGTCGTCCGATGTGGTGCAATCGAACGCCGGGCAATGGATGGGCGGAAGGGGACAGGCGTCCGGCCAGCAATCCGCGCCCGCGACGCAGCACTTGACGGGCCCCGTGGGACCGCATTCGGCGGCGGAACGGCACGAATTGAACGCAGGCGCGGCGGGCGTGTCTGCGCACGCGCGCACCGCCTGGCCTCCGCGCCCACCTGCGCCGCCGTCACCGCCCGCGCCGCCGGTGACGCCCACCCCACCACCGCCAGAGCTGCTGCCACCAGCACCCGCGCCGCCTGTCCCGGCGCCGCCCGTCAGGCCTCCGCTGCCGCCAGGCTCGCCCGCGATGCCGGCGGAGGTGCCACCCTGACCGGCCCCGGTCCCGCCGCTGCCCAGGCTGCCGGCCACGCCGCCCGAGCCGGCGACCCCCGAGCCAGGCGCTCTCGTACTGCAGGACACAGTCATGGACCAGATCGCGGCGCAGCACACCGCCAGCTTCCCCGCGCGGGACAGGCTGCCCGAAGGAAGCCCGGACGACGTTGCCACGGGAGGAAGCACGGTTCGCCAGCCCTGTGCAATCGCCGAGCCGCCCCGGTCGACCGCGCAAACGCGCCGACCTGGCCCCCCTGCCGCGCGTCGAGACGCCCCGATCGCGACAACCCCGTCACAGCCCCTCAGATCCATCGCGAAGCCCGGGCGACTGGTCCCCGGGCGCGCGCGCCGTTTGCCGGCGCGCGCGTCCGCAGGCTGGTGTGCGGCCCGGGTCAGGGCATCGGGGTGGTCTTGGGAGGCATGGCCTGGGGCGCCGGCAGCTTCGTCGGGACGTCCGTGGCCGTCTTCGAGACGCCGTCGGGCGCGGGAGAACCGCCGGGGATCGTGCCGCACACGATGCGGTCACCCCCGCCGCCCAGCGGCTTCGGCGCGTCGGCGTAGTTGTCGCCGCCGGCGTGGATCATCAGCGCCTTGCCACCGAGATCTGCCAGCGTCAGCCCCTCGGCCGTGAGCTTCGTCTTCAGCTTGCCGTTCTCGGGGACGGTGAGCTTGGGCAGATCGCCCTTGTGACCTCCCCCGGCCGGGCCCTTGTGCGCCTTGGTGGCGTCGGGGTCCCAGTGGCCGCCGGCCGACTGGCCTGCCACCTTCTTGCCTTCCTTCTCGGCCGGCTCGCACATGCCCTTCTCGTGGATGTGAAAGCCGTGCTCGCCGGGGGGCAGCTTCGACAGATCGATGGCGAACTCGACGCCCTTCTTCGTCTGCTTGAGGGTGATGGTGCCGTCGGATTCACCGACGCCATCCGCCGTGATCTGGTTCATCGTCACCTTGACCGGCGTCGTCTTGCCGGCCGCCCGGACGGCGCTGGCGCCGCCAAAGAACAACGTCATCGCCACCGCCGCGCTGCCCAACCCGAGTCGAGTGATTTTCATGCGCGGGAGTCTAATGCCGGCTCGCCCGATGGGAAACCGCCGCTCGGCCCGGCGACTACCGGAACGGGTCGCGCACCGGAATGCCACGTGCGCGCAGATATGCGTGCGCCTCGCCCACGGTGTGATCGCCGAAGTGAAAGATGGACGCCGCCAGCACCGCCTCGGCATGGCCCTCGGCGATGCCCTCGTAAAGGTGCTCGAGCGTGCCCACGCCGCCCGAGGCGATCACCGGGATCGGCACGCGGTCCGCGACAGCCCGCGTGAGCTGCAGATCGAAGCCGTCGCGCGTCCCATCGCGGTCCATGCTGGTCAGCAAGATCTCGCCGGCGCCCAGCTCGGCCATGCGCGCGCACCAGGCCACGGCGTCCAGGTCGGTGGGGCGGCGCCCCCCGTGCGTGTAGACGATCCAGCGCGGCGCCTGGGGCGGCGCAGCCGGGTCCCGGCGCGCGTCCACGGCCACCACGATGGCCTGGCTGCCGAACGCGTCGGAGGCACGGCGCACCAGCATGGGATCCGCCACCGCCGCCGTGTTGATACCAGCCTTGTCGGCGCCGGCCAGCAGCAGCTTGCGCACGTCCTCGACCGAGCGCACGCCGCCGCCCACCGTCAGCGGCAGGAACACCCGCTCTGCGGTGGCGCGCACCATGTCCAGCGTGGTGGCGCGGCCGTCCGATGACGCCGAGATGTCCAGGAACGTCACCTCGTCGGCACCCTGCGCGTCGTAGGCGGCCGCCACGGCCACTGGATCGCCCGCGTCGCGCAGCTCCTGAAAGCGCACGCCCTTCTTCACGCGACCGGCGTCGACGTCCAGGCAGGGAATGATTCGCTTGGCGAGCACGGTCCTACAAGTTTCGCACGAAGGCGCGGCGAATGGCCTCTTCCACGGTGAACACCTTCTCGTAGATGGCCTTGCCGATGATGACGGCGAAGGCGCCCGTCTGGATGGTCTCGTCGATGTCCTCCAGCTTCGAGACACCGCCCGAGGCGATGACCGGACAGGGGGTGATGCGGCGGGCCAGCCGCGCCGTCGCCTCGAGGTTGGGGCCGGTGCGCATGCCGTCGCGCCCGATGTCGGTGTAAAGCACCGCCGCCGCGCCCGCGCGCGCCACCGCCTCGCCGATCTCCAGCGCCGTGATCGTGGTGGCCTCCTGCCAGCCCTCGACGGCCACCATGCCCTCCCGCGCGTCGACGGCGACCACGATGCGGCGGGGGAACTTCGCACAGGCCGCCTCCACCACCTCGGGCGTCTTGATGGCCGCCGTGCCGGTCACCGCGTACTTCGCGCCGAGATCGAACAGGCGCTGGCAGTCCTCGACCGAGCGCACGCCGCCGCCCACCTCGACCTCGGCCGTGGTGGCGCCGACGATGCGGCGGATGGTGTCGTGGTTGTTCTGCGTGCCGCCGCTGAACGCGGCGTCCAGATCCACCACGTGGATGCGGGGGGCGCCCGCCGCCGCGAAGGCGGTGGCCAGCTCCCAGGGCCGCTCGGAGTAGATGGTGGCGCTGGCGCGGTCGCCCTGGCGCAGGCGGACGGCCTTGCCGCCCAGAAGATCGATTGCGGGAAATACCAACATGGGGCGCGCCTTATACCGCCGCTTCAACCCGCAATGAAGGCCGACAGCAGCGCCGCCCCGGCGTCCTGGCTCTTCTCGGGGTGGAACTGGCACGCGAAGAGGTTGTCCCGCGCCACCGCCGAGCAGAACGTCACCCCGTGCTCGGTCTCGAGCGCGATGTCCTCTGCCCGCGACGGGACGGCGAAGTAGCTGTGCACGAAGTAGAAATACGTCCCGTCGGGAACGGCGGCGGCCGGACTTCGCAGGGCGGCGCCCTGGGGCCGGCGGGTGGCCTGGTTCCACCCCATGTGCGGCACCTTCAGCGCGTGGTGCGCGGGGAAGCGCCGCACCACACCGGGCAGCACCCCCAGGCCCGGCACGCCCGGGTTCTCCTCGCTGCTCTCGAACAGCACCTGCAGACCCAGGCACAGGCCCAGGTAGGGCTTGCCGGCGTCGATCGCCTCCCGCACCGCCTGGCGCAGGGCGCCCCCGTCGCGGTCCAGCCCCGCCACCACCGCGCCGAACTGGCCCTGCCCGGGAACCACGATCTTGTCGGCCGCGGCGATGGTCGCCGCGTCGGAGGTGACGATCACCTCGGCGCCGGCGCGCGCCAGCGCCTTCTCCACGCTGCGCAGGTTGCCGCTGCCGGTGTCGGCCACGGCGACGCGCGGTTTTGCCTGGGTCATCCCGTCCCTCTAACTCGTCAGGGTCCCCTTGGTCGAGGGGACGCCGACGACCCGGGGATCGCGGCGCGACGCCATCGAGGCCGCACGCGCGCAGGCCTTGAACAGCGCCTCGACCATGTGGTGCGCGTTCTCGCCGTAGCGAACCTCGAGGTGCAGGTTGCACAGCGCCGTCGACGCGAAGCCGCCGAAGAACTCGCGCGCCAGCTCGGCGTCGAAGGCGCCGATCCAGCGGCCCTTCAGCGCGTCCGCGCGGTAGACCAGCGTGGCCCGCCCGCCGAAGTCGATGGCGGCCGAGACCAGCGTCTCGTCCATGGGAATGGTGGACTCGCCGAACCGGGAAAGGCCCGCCTTGTCGCCCAGCGCGTCCTTGAAGGCCTGGCCCAGGCAGATGCCGATGTCCTCGACCGTGTGGTGGGCGTCGACGTCGACGTCGCCCTTGGCCGTGACCTGCAGGTCGAACAGGCCGTGGCGGGCGAACGACTCGAGCATGTGATTCAGGAAGGGGATGGGCGTGTCGATGCGCCGTTCGCCCGAGCCGTCGAGGGCGAGCGAAAGCTCGATCTGCGTCTCGTTCGTATTGCGCGTGATCCGGGAGCGGCGCATGGGAGCCGAACAGTTTACCTCATCGGTCAATTCGGCACGGCCAACCGGCCGAACCCACCAGAAACATGACCGTGATTTTCATTTTTCACGGCAAGCGGGGGCGGGCGCCGGACTGGACGGTCGTCGACGCCTGCCTGACGGACCCGCGGCCGTAACCTGGCCCACGCCCGGCGGCAGACCAGTGGCAACGGCGCCGAGGCGCTATACTGCGCGTTCGCGATGGGAAAGGCCCACCGTAGCCCTCTCCTCGGCTACAACCACAACGTCGGTCACCTCGGCTACGTGTTTCACGTCCAGACCGAGGACTCGGGGCCATCTTCGCCGCGTGTGTTCACGCACATGTTCTACGAGGGCACCATCCTCGTCTCACGCAAGGTCGAGTACGAGGCGATGGCCCCCGACGACAAAGTGCGCGGGCTGATGCAGGCGCAGCACCGTTCGATCATCAAGGAGATGACCACCGGCGCCTTCAACGACCGCATCGTGGCGTTCTTCCGCGCGCGCGGCGTGACGCTGGACGTGCCGCCGCCGGTCGCGCCCGCGGCCGCCCCGCCCAACGCCGCTGCCGTGCCTGTCGCCGTCTCACCCGAGCCGTCTGCGCCACCGGCGCCCGTGGTGGTGACGGCGTCCCATGCGCCCCCGCCGCCCGACCCCGCGGCGCCAGTGCACGCGCCCCGCCGGGTCACGCGACCGATCGAGACGCAGCGCCCGCAGAAGTCCTCGGCCGCGCCCAGCACCGTGCGCCAGGTCGACCCGCGGCGTCCGCCGTTCGTGCGCAGCAATCCCGCGCCGGTCGTCAAGACGACCTCGGCGGACGGCGTGGTCGTGCAGCGCAACGTCGTCATCGGCGGCACGGCGCCGGCGGACGCGCGGGCGCGGATCCGGCCGCCGGTTCCCTATGTGGTGTCCGGCGGCACCCACCCGATCCGCCACGCCCCGCTCGACAACCCGGCCGAGCAGACCGTCGACAACACCGTGCACCCCGATCAGGGACCGCCGCCGCCGGAGGGCCCCCCCCGACCCCCCGGCGCTTTCGGCCCCGCCGGTCCCGACGACAAGAGCCTGGACGAAGTCATCCTCGAGTACCTGTCAGAAGACGGCGACTAGTGCCCCGCCGTCGACTCCGGGGGCGTGGGGCGTCGACAGCGCGGCGCGGGCCGGGCCTGTGCCGCCTGCTGGTCTTGCAGGCGGTCCTGGCGGCGGCCGGCTGCGCCAGCCTGTCGCAGCCACGCATGCCGGTAGACGTGGCTGCCGCCATCACCCACCACCGCATGCAGCGCATGGATACGGCCGACATGACGCTGTACTTCCCCGAGGGTCGGGACGCCCAGGCCGGCCGCTTCCTGGAACGTGTGGAAGGCTGCGCCCGCTACGAGAAGGGCCTGGCGCGCATCCACAACGGAGTCGCCGACCAGAAGATGGTCGTGATCCTGCCCGAGCTGGCGTTCAACAACGCGTTCGTCGCCCCGCGCGTGGCCGGCTACGAGACCGTCAGCGTGGTGCCGACCTACAACACCACCGACCTGTTCATGCTGGAGGGGGGCATCCCGCCCGATCCCGCCATCATCGGCTGCCACGAGATCACGCACTACGTGCACCTGGAGCAGATCGCGGGCTTCGGCTGGTTCATCAACACGCTGTTCGGCGAGGTGTACACGCCGCAGGATGGCCTGGACTCGTGGTTCGACGAGGGCCTGGCGGTTTACTACGAGACCAAGCTGCAACCGGGCGTGGGACGCCTGTCGTGGCCGTTCTGGCATGGCGCGTTCGCGGCCGGTGTGGCCGGCCACCGCATCGACGGCGGTGATCTCTCGTTCGCCAACCGCGACTTCTTCGGCGGCAACAACTACCTGATCGGCAGCGAATTCGTCAGCTTCCTGGCCGGTCGCTATGGCGAACAGAAGCTGTGGGACCTGATCGCGGTGCAAGCGCGCTCGGTGCTGTTCCCTTTCGGCGTCAACGTCCGCTTCTGGCAGGCCTACGACAGCACGCTGTCGACCCTGATCGACGAGTTCGCCGACGACGTGGCCACGCACGACCCGGTCCGGGAACGACCGGTGGCGCAGCGAGTCCTGCGCCAGGTCGGCGACAGCGTCCGGTACGGGCGCGCCCCCGACGGCACCCAGGCGTTGCTGACAGAAGATCACGATCTGCCGCCCCGGCTGATCGTGATCTCGCGCGACGGACAGACGCTGGTCGAGCGCGCGCTGACCGATGTGGTACCGCCGCGCCAGCTGATCAGGAGCTCGACGCGCCTGAGCGGCAGCCCCACGTTCACCGGGGACGCGCGTTCCGTCTTCTTCGTGGCCGTCGACCAGGACGTCACCTACCAGGTGGCGCGGCTGATGCGCTACGACCTGGCGACCGACACGCTGTCGGTCGCCCATCCCGACATCGGCGGCGCCGGGGGCGCCATCAGCCCCGACGGCTCGCGCTACGTTTTTCCGTACGCTGCCGGTGACCACCACGATCTCGCCGAGCTGGAGCTGCGCACGGGCGCCGTGCGCGTGCTGGCGCCGCAGCCACCGCGCG
>Ga0105239_10008690_pt1 | contig 11500 bp, 19 predicted proteins | sample KBSC44metaG_FD_92761 | JGI IMG/M metagenome (GOLD analysis project Ga0105239, IMG submission 92761) | Corn rhizosphere microbial communities from Kellogg Biological Station, Michigan, USA - KBS C4-4 metaG | ecosystem: Host-associated > Plants > Roots > Rhizosphere > Soil | place: Michigan, USA...
ATCATCCACTTCGTTTGAGAAGCTCACGCCTGGAGCCTGTTGCTGAATTTGCAGGTTTTGTAATTCCCCATCCTCGTCAATCGATGCAGTCTTTATCGTACTATTCGCAGAATTCCCACTTTTTATTAATTTCACATTCTGCGGACCATCAACTTGTACTTTTATTGGCTTGTCCCTAGCTTCCTTTCTGGTTTTCAGATATCTCCTCAATTGCTGTTGGTATAGAACATTTTTTGTGCTAGCATTTTTCCTTTTTTGCTTTTTGATCTTCTTTAACTGTGCCTTCTCATATTCTAGAGGTGCTGTTTCTCTCAGATCTGTAGACGTGTCATTTTTGGTGTCCAATAATCCTCTGTACATTTCCATGGGCAACAGTACAATTTTACGAGCCATTGCCAGCAATTTTTGAAATTAGATGGTGTGCTGCCTCTATTAAAATTGGTGCTAATATTGCAGCCAAAGCACCTTGACCTCCTTGTTGATTTTTATACAGTGTTCTGGCTCCCTTCTCAGATCTTATTCGGGCAATTCGTCGAATAAATTTGGCAAATGGAATTATTCTTTCTCGTTGTTTTCGTGAAAGTCGAAAACCACCGTTCAAAATATTTGAACTAATTTCTGTTATGGCTAAAAGTTCATCGCAATTTGCATTTTTAAGAAGTTCATTTCGTCGGTTTGATGAATGGGTTCGGGCTAATTTTTTAAGGAAACCATAATTATGCAGTATTCGTTCTCCAATCGGCTGACGATCTTTTTTACCCATTTTTCGGTACAAACACAATTCCCTCTTCGCCAGGAAATATACGTGTCCTTAGTCTTAGTAAATTGTTGGAATTCGCGTGCAAATCGACTAAATAATTTAAATTAAATTAATTAAAATATTTTCTCACCTAATAAATATCCGTATGGCTCAGCACAGGCCTGTTTATATGCATCCAAGAAAAATGAACTTTCTTTTGGAAAAATTTGATGTGCCAAATTCCGAATACTGAGCATATCGTTCTAAAACCAAAAACTGTTTATGTTTGGGATAATCATAATACCGGTGCTCTCATCAGAAAAATAAATTGGGCATTAGATCGGGGCACCCTCAAGGACTTATCAAACAAATTTTGACTCAGGAATATGACGGTAAAATTATTATGATGCGATTTTTTGGTGTACAAGTCGGCCAGTTTCTTCGGTTCAATCTCGCCCATTAGATCATCCAGAATCAAGAGGAAGGGTTTTGAAATTTTACCAAGCATATCATCACTCGGCAAACCGGCGTGGACAATGATTCCATCTCGTTCAAGTTTCGGGATCAGATCCGAAAACTCGCCATATGCCCAGACAATGGCTTTAGGTTGAGGATGGAAAACTTCGTTAGCATGTTTTAATAATTTCAATACTAGTTCTGTCTTTCCTGAACTTGAGGGGCCCGAAACCACAACACCGCTGGGAATACTGATTTTCAATTCTTGGTCGGTAACATTTGGATATTCCATTTTTAAAAAAGGCGATTTATCTTGTAGAAAAAATACAAATGATCAAAATACAAATGATCAATTATCGGGTGGGATCTCTCCAGGTTCCATCTTAGCAGCCTCAGGAATAGTTTGGTTTGGTGGCTCCACTTGATGTTTGTTGAAGGACATCCAGTCATAGTCGTTCGATGTTTCAGGGATAGCAGCTAACTCTGGTCGTTTAAGTGGCAGATTCATCACTTTATTCCGGGCCTTTATGCGCATGTAGGCAGTGTTCCCAAATGGGCCTGATTTATCAAATCCGATGAACCTCTCGCCTCCCTTGAGTCTTGGAGAAAAAATAGAAACTCCTTGCGGTTGGATGACGTAATCAATCTCGACAGTAGAGCTTTTACAGCGGGTGCATCTTCCTGGAAGGTCCCAAGGGATAAAACGTGGTGTCACAAGACGGTTTTGGCTGAATTTTTGGATTCAAATGATTTGTAAAACATACTAAACCTATAAACTGTAACTCCGACGGAGTTGACGCCGAATTCAACTTCTGGTGGCTCTACCATTTGAAATAATTGATAACCTCAAAATCGTTGTCCTTTTCTGTTTTTACACTGCTTGTAGTGTCCTCCTCAACAATGGCTAGGAGCTCTAAAAAAATTACTTTATATCAGCACCTCGTATGATCAATTTACCGATGGGGTAATACTTGCTGTGGCCCTTATTATGGTATTCAACAACGCACTTGAGCTTTGGGTAAAGCAGCCGAATTCGGTACTTCACGTAGTAATATTGGATCAATTTCACGTCTAAAATTTTATATAATTATCGGAAATAGACTAAATAAATACCGAGATATCCCTCAAAGGCGTAAATATCCGAAACTGATTTCAGTGAGATTCCGCCGAACTTCACGTCCTTTTTCTTCTCGTTCTTATCCAGATATGTCGTTTGAAGTCTTTTCCCTTTCAAGAATTCGCTGACTTTGTTTACAGCCTCAGGGTTGTTCAAGTATTCTTGTAGATTTTTGGGTTCGCAATAAAGCAAATTTGAAAGAGCAGCAGTCAAGGGTGTAAGCACCATTGTATTGAATGTTACGAAATTCAAATGGTCAATAGGGACGACTATACCCTCCTTCCCTCCGCTATTCGAAAAAATCGATAATCGGGCGGCTACTGTAGGTGGCGTCCTTTCTGCTTCTCTGCCTTTTGGCGCCCTTTTCTTTCTCTGCCCGTCTTTCCTAAGCGTTAGCCATAGAGATGAGGTGGAGTGGGTGTGGCTTTGTCATCATTTTTCATCCTACTGTACCCACACCATTGGATGTGACTCTTATTAATGTTTGTTACCATCCCTCTTTGGTTACTGTACTGGTTCCTACTAGAATATTTTCTTGCAATTATTATTTTATCTGCCCAATCATGGCTCCGAGAAAGCAGAATCCAATGAAAAATGAGCAAGAACATGAGCAAGCTGAGATATTGGCGCTCAAGGATGTCAAAATTGAACCAGGTTGTTAATTACATTGTCTAATTATTATAATAAAACTTCAGTTGATGTTATCACCATTGACGATGATGATGAAGTTCTTGAACCAGCCAAGAACCAGAAAGCCTCAATGGTCAAAAAGGAACCGGTGACCAAGAAGAAGCGCAACTATGAAGAAGAGCCGGTGGACACAAACCAGGTTTTTATTTCACCTAATCATTAATAATTTTGTATATAATAGGGTTCTGGGAAGCATTTGGACCCACAAAGTGTATTCATCAATCCAAACATGCGCATTGGAACCGACCCAGTGAATGATTCTGTTCTGGAAGGTACCAGATTCGTGTTTGGCAATGAGAAAATGTTCTGGAAGGTAATTTACCAAATACTTTTTTCGATATAAAAGATATGTTTAGCTAACTCGCCCAAAATACGGCATCTTTAACGTCATGTGTGACAAGTGCCGCAATGAGAATATGTGCAACCCCGATCGTTTCATGGTGGTACAGGCAAAGGACGGCACCAAGCGTCTCTGTATGAGTGACACCTACTGCGGAAGATGCACAAAGACGAACTTCGAAGTCACTGATCTGATGCTTGTTCATGCGGCCCACTCACGACGAAGCATGAAGAAATGATTTCCATATGATTTTGATATTCATTTACTTTTATTTGAAAAAAATGAGTAACTCGTTTTATGTAATTGTTCCAAGTAATACGCCTGGTTTTCCAAACAACAAAACGAATAAATTTAAAGTCCATTTACCGAAGAAATTGGTGTTCGACGGACCCGGATGGGTAGTCGGATTAGCGGGTATCATTTACCCTAATAGGTATCTTTAATTGGAAATATTCAATAATATTCATTTTTAAAATGAAGCTGGGCAACAATTGGCACGGTCGAGAAGCAGTACATTATCGCACAACTCAAGGATGGACGCAGATTCAGGTTTCCAATTCCGAGAGGTTCCTTTCTTTCACCGCAACAATTGGAACATGGAATCTACTTCGGGATGATCAAAGAACTTGAAGGTTTACTTAACTTGCCCGCATCCAGAAAAAGGAGAGCTGTGAAGTTTGGGGAAGAGGGAGCGCTGGAGGATGTGGGTACGGTAGAAGAAAAGGAGGAGGCACCGATGCATTCCCGGGCCAGAGAAGAAAAGAGAAAAGCCGAAGAAAAGCAGCGAAGAGCTGATGCCGACCGCGCTGCAGAAACAGAACGTCTCCGGTTACAGGAAGAGAGGAAGCTTGCACACAATAGAATGGTCGAAGAGCAACAGAGAAGGAATGCCGAAATTGAGCGATTACGCTTACAGGAGGAAAGGAAAGCGGAACATAATAGATGGGTCGAACAAGAACGGAAGCGGAAAGAGGAGGAAAAGAAAAAATCAGATGAAGTCGAACGTATACAGAAAGAAAATCAGAGAAAGGCACAAGAGGAGAGAGAAAAGCAAAAAGAAAGCCAAAATCGTGAGGAATCGGAAAAGAGGCGTACCCTAGAAGAAACAAAACTTCTGGAATATGAAAAAGAAGTAGATGAGTACACTGAGAGAAAAGAAGAAGAAGACTTAAATCGATGGGCAGAAAAAGAGGCTGAAAGGCTGCAGATTACGCTTCCGCCGGATCACGCATTTTATGGGGAAGAAATAATTCAATTAGTAAAGGGTAAAGACCCTAATCCTGAACTCCATTATCTCCAGCAAAAAGATCCATTTGTTTTTGGAAATACATTCAAAAAGTTTGTCAAAAAATTCAATTTGATTTGGGATCCGAAGGAGCGTATGTTCATCGATGTTTTGAACCAGATGCAGAAAAACATTACCGCATTCAAGGCAATGTACGAAGCAGAAGAATTTGATTCAAACTTTTTAAATAAGACCGAAGCAGAAAAGAGGGAAATTTTGGAAATTGCAAAGGCCATACAATTTTTCTTCCTTACTGACATTGGACGCTTTTCCCTCAAGCTAGGCGATGACAGAATTGATCACGTGACACTCTCCGACCAAATTGGTTACGTGCTTGGATATGAACAAAAGCTTCCGATTAAAAATGGCCAAATTTCAAAATATATGGCTGATCTCCATGGAGGTGTCAGTCATCTGTGTATTTACCTAAACAGCGGACTGATTGTGAGTTATATCGATTTCAGAACTTTTGCTAATATAAAACTTTAGGAAAGTATGATTATCGGTAATACATTTGCGAATCTTCTACAAGTTATAGCCGTAGAAGGTCAGGTCGGACAAGTCGTCGAAAAGAACTTCTCTGCCCCTATTTTTCATAAAATAATGGCTAAAGACATGGATATTCTCGACATCGAAATCAGATCATTGACAGGAAGAGAAGTCCCATTCGATTTCGGACAAGTCATTTTGACTCTTCAATTTAAAAAGACAGTGATATTTTAATATAAAAATGGTACGTGTGATATTTGATGGCTCAAGCCTCAGTCTAAATAAATTCCAACAAATTGGTTCTGGGCCTATATCGTACTTCGAAGGTCTGCCGCCCTTCCAGCGAGGATATGGTAATTTGGCAATACGGCAGAAAGGTGCTGGCGTAGGAGCCGTTCTCCGATCATTATGGCGGTATCTTAAACCATTGGCCTCCACAATTAAACCCATAGCAATGAATATAGGCAAGGAAATTGGAAAGGAGGGATTGGCAACGACAGCACGGGTTCTGAATAAGGTTTGTTTCTGATAAGCTCCTGAAATGTCAAAAAGTACAGGTGTCCGAAGGAGGCGATATAAAAGAGGCGGTGATTGGTGAAGGAACAGAAGGAGTCAAAAAGTTATTGGGAAAAGCAAAGGAAAGACTACAAGCTGGAAGCGGGCGAAAAAGGAATTCCCGACGAAAAACCAGAATCATTTTGAAGCCAAGTGACGTAATTGGACAGACTGTTCCTCAAAAAGCTCTCTTAAAAAAGAAAAGAATTGACACACTTGGATATTATTGAAAATGCTTTACAAAAAAGTAGATGCGTCCTCACCAGATAGTATAACAACTGGCTTGGATTTTTTCTCTACCCCTCCTACAAATTGTGCTGTATCAAACTCTAGCTTGCGTGAATATTTGACTGTAAGGAATTTTTTATGGCCTGAAACATCAATTTTAATTTAGCTTAATCCGATAAGTTCTACACCATTCCACTTTAAAATCCACCCAATCACAAGCTACATCGATTTGAGTAAAGTCTATATTCAAACCGAATGTAGAATAAGGAAAATAGCTCAGGATGGGTTGCCTGTTGATTTGCAGACTGATGTTGTGGCACCGATACAGATGCCCGGAGCGACCTGGATAAAGGACCTGAAAATACTAATAAACCAAAGGGAAGTGTATTCATCCAATCAGCTTTATAGTTATAAAGTTTACTTGGATACTGAACTCAGCTACCCTCCAGAAACAAAAGATAATTTCTTGAGTGTTTCTGGTTATATGCGAGATGTGAAAGATCCTGATTCGGTTGCCGATACGGGATTCGTTGGGAGGAAAAATATGTTTGCAAAAAGCCGAACCGTACAACTTATAAGCAAGCTTTCGGCGGACATCTTCAACCAGGACTTATACATGATAAGCAATGTTGAGATTGATATTGAAATCACTCCTCAATCCGATGATTTCATGATTATCCAATCAGGAAGTAAGTATTTTAAATAAAATAGCATTTATTGTGGGTTCTGTAGCTACTAGTACTGTGAGTACCGCTGGTGCAAGTGCAAGTAGTTCGGTTACTACTAGTACAAGTTCGGCGAGTACTGAAAGTACTTTGCGTACTACTACTAGTACTGAAAATACTTTGAGTACTACTGCTAGTACGAGTACTGCGGTTCCTACTGTTACAAGTACAGCTGCAACTACAATTATAGATGAAAAGTATATCTTCGAAATCACGGATGTCCGTTTGCTGATCAAAACTATAGATCTTATGGATGGATTGAGCCTAGATATTGCGCGGAAATTAGACACAGAACCGGCTCGATATGGAATCCGAAAAACCTTTTTGAAATCGCTATTCATATCTCAGGGGCGAACCGATTTTGTGGCGAACATTTTCACAGAAGAGTGGGTTAACTTCTAGAAAATTAAATTAAATAGATTGTTTAGGGTTCCGAGAAGAGTCATACTTGGGCTTGTGAGTAATTCGAGATACATAGGGAACAAGACCGAAAGTCCCTTCAAATTCACCCATTTTAATGTGAGAGATATTGAACTGACAGCTAATGGTCGAATATATCCACAATACCCGTACAAGTAAGTAATAATTAATTTTAAAAAAATAATAAATAAAATTTTAGTCTTGACTATAACAACTCTAATTATGCCCGGGCATTCCATGATACTCAAGAACACTTGGGTTTTTCATATACGAATGAAAGTAATGGGATAAATTATTGGATGTTCAAAAACGGATGGAATCTCTATGTGTTCAATTTGACCAATAGTCAAGAAGATTCCCAGGGTTTTGAATTGGTCAAGGATGGGTGTACGACAGTGCAAATCAGATTTTCTTCCGCCGTTCCCGCCGGGGGAATCACTTTAATTGCTTATGCTGAAACTGATGGACTAATCCTGATTGACCGTTCGTGTTTCCAGACATTTTATAAATTCATTTTAAAAATTTTTAGGCAATCGGACAATTACTTCCGACCTGACAATATAATGAACCAGACTAATAAATCTATAATAACTCCTGATGTTCTGCCAATTCCAATTAATTTCATTGGTCCTGATATACTTCCAATTGAAGCGCCTATGCCGCCGATAGCCTGCTTTGCAGAGATGGGTGACACATCAACAAAAAGTTGGGTCATTTGCACCGTTTACTTCCTTGCGATTGGAGTGACAACAGCTGTCGGGTTTTATTATTACATTACTCGTAAGAAGCCGAATGGACACCCAATCCATAGACAGACTACTGTCTGAGCATTTTATGACGAAAAAATATTTTCGTGGTGTCTATGCTGCTGATAAAATTCCAAAGATAACATCTTATCCGTGTTCGTTAGTGATAAATTTGGTAAGAAATCGAAAAGGGTTTAAAATTAAATTATTTTTAGGACACATCAGCCAACAAGGGATCACATTGGGTTGCATTATGGATAAAGAACAAAATCCAAGCTTATTATTTTGACTCGTATGGTGAAGCGCCTCAGGGACTTATCAAAAGTTTTTTGATGGAGAATTTCGAAAAAGTGACTTATAATAAAAATAAATTCCAATCATTTTATGCATCAACATGTGGCCCTTTTGTTATTTGTTTTATTTACTTTATGTCTATTGGATTTGAATTTACCCATGTGAATAAGATGTTCAAAAACTCAAATAATCCTGATCAATTTGTTCATGACTTTATTCAATTTTTTGATAAAAATTAAATATACATATATACAAATTATTAAAGCTCGATATCGTCAAAATGGCTCTTGACATCAAAATAGATAGATTCACGCACGGCACTCGTGGAGGTGACGCCTTCTTCGTCGTCCCATTCATCGTCTGTTGGCTGCCTTTCTTCCTCCTCCTGAATCGCAGGTGGAGCCGACGGTGGACGAATTCTGGGACGAGCAGGCGCGAAGATCTTCCGCCGGTATTGCACGGGTGTGTGAACCTAATGAATAAAAGCATATATATATATATATAAGAATTCTCGTCCAATGAATTTACTGGTGGGACTGCGTGGATGACCTGCCCCAAGCTTTGGCGCCACTGCTTTCCGCGGGCAAAAAGCTCGCTGATTTCCTCGGGTGGTACCAAGTTGACGCCGGTGGCGGTGGCGGACAATGCGGCAATGTTGGGCAATGATGGCGGTGGCGGACGTGGCGGTTGTTGCTGCTGTCGGCGTTTACGATATATCTGAAACGAAATTTTTTTAAATTTCTTCGTCTATTTGCAAACCTTCAAGGCCACAAAGATTGCTGATCCTCCGACAAATAACAATACAGCAGTGATGAGACTCGGCTGAAAATGACAATGTAGAAGATTTCGATTCAAATAACTGACCCAAAATGCTGAAGAACTGGGAGCCGTTGGTTCTGCTGTGCTGGTCATTGTTGTGCTCGGTCCCAATGTTTCTATTGTTGTTGTTGTTGTTTTTGTTGTTGCCCTATATGTTGTTGTGGTAGTTGTCGTTGTGGTTGTGATCCTTTTCTGAAGGATTGGGCGTGGACGAAAAACCACTTCCTCCTCTGGGCTGGTCGTTGTTGCTGTAGTGCTGCTGCTGCTGGAAAGCGCCTCCTCTGGATCAAAGTTTGCATCCTGGATTGAAAGGTATATAAAAGTCTCAAAATTAGGTGATCACCTCGACTGGGCAGAGCCAAATGTTTTTGCGGTGTGGAAAATCGTAGGTGATGCAGAGCAGGGGAAGATACTTGCTGTAAGGGCGGTAGCATGTCGAATTGTGTGTCGTCATGTACATGCAGTTATGGTGTGTGTTGATTGCCTTGTCCGTATTTTCATACGAAATCGAACGCACAGAAGCGAAGAAGAGGAGGATGACGGAAAACAACATTTTTCCGTGAATGAGCTTTGCCAATCATTTCTTCCATTTCCACTCCCGCAATTAATATCCATCTTGGCTTCCTCTTTGCCTCCGGCCATAGATTAGATGGGCTGATAAGCATTCCTTAAGCATTGATATCATTTATTCCCCTTTCATTGACTTGCGATCAGAAATGGGGGAAAGCATAAGACGAGTGTTGTAGTGAAATTTGGAAGCGAGTTGAGGTTAGAAGGGAAAGAGAGAGTGCGTAAACTAGAGAGGACGGCAGACAGAACTAGGCGCGGGCTTATGGTTAGAGAAAGAACGAGAGAGTGCGTAAATAATGAGGACGGCAGACAGAACTAGGCGCGGGCTTATGGTTAGAGAAAGAACGAGAGAGTGCGTAAACTAGAGAGGACGGTAGACAGAACTAGGCGCGGGCTTTTGGTTAGAGAAAGAGCGAGAGAGTGCGCAGATTAGAGAAATGCTTAGGTTAGAGTGATCTGCATATAAGCAACATTTGAAAAATCACTGTCCGTTACGCATCGTGGCGGGCAACTGTGCTCTATGGTTAGGGGCCAAAATAATTAATATAATATATTTCCTAGGGATCAAAGAACACTACAGTTCTGGAACTCCTTGAGTTCTGGAGCTGCCCAAAAATAAAATTTTTAATTAAGGGGACTAATTAAGGGAGTTCATTAAGACAAAAGGGGGAGTTCATTAAAACAATAGGGGGAGTTCATTAAAAACGAGGGGAGTACCGGTACTCCCGTTTTCGGAGAAACTCCCCCAAAAATCCGGTGAAATCCCCCCCTCTAACTACTGTTGTTGCTCTTAGCCATCGGCGTTGAGGACTCACTACAGGCGGTTCCGTTGTTCTCATACGCAAAGTTCATTTTCATTTTAACGGGTGTTGGTGTACGCGGCGATGAGAAGTCCTCGTACTCATAGTCGTCGGACAGTTGTTGTGCCTGCATTAATCAATAAATTACATAAATACAATAATCGAGTTTTCACCTGCTGATTGCTGCTGGACTTTGCTGGTGTTTTGTCTCGTTCACTTTGAGCGTCGCTTTCCTCGGAGTCCGTGTACACATGATGAGGCAACGATTTGGTCCACTTCTTCCTCACCGCCCCCAAAGGCTCCAAATTTGCGTTGGTCACCATGGTGCCTTTGGCAGCTTTGTTCTTCAACGGCGCTTCGTTGGCCGCTGCCAGTTGGTGCTCCGTTTGCAGTTTCGGACTTGGAGAAGAAGATGCAGCAGAAGTTCCAGTAGCCGATCCCGCAGCAGCGTAGCGATTAAATCTTCCCTCTCGCAAGGGTTGCAAGTTCGCGTTGGTCTCCACAGTGCCTTTGGCACATTTCCTTGATAGCGGTTCGCCGGCGGGTTGTTGTGGACGGAAATTCATGCCGGTATTTGCCGGAACGTAGTCAGGAGCGTGGCAAGTCTCGCACAAGACAGGCCACCAAGGACCGTCTGTAATGTCCGTGTATCTGTGATACTTTGGGTCATAGTGCCAAGTCTTGATGAACTTGTGTGGCGAGTCGAACTGAATGAAAGCTTCTTCTTACTGTATTTTGAATTTAATACCGTACAGTGAATTGTTATACCTGGGTTATTTTGCCACTGGGATCAACGCGAATCCTTATAGGCACCGTAACGCCGCTGCTCTGCACCGACAAGACACCGATTTTTTGTCCACTGGCCAGCACGGTTCCAACATTTAGCTTGTACCATATCTTATACCAGCGTCCCAGCTCCGGTCTACCAGCAATCCTAAATTCCGTCGGTATTTACATATTTTATTGTGCGGTATAATTAAATTGTAGTCAAAAGTCAAAACCTTTGTGGCGGCTCTGCATACAAGCGATAGGTGAACTTGTTGGCCTTGTCATCGTAAAACAGAAAGACCGAGTCCCCATGGTCACGAATGGTCAGTAAAACGGCCAATGATTCCCTGCTGTTCTGGCTAGCGATATTGGAAGAAGACAACTTCCCAGGTGCTCCACTGTTAGTAGCTTCTTGTGACGGCAAATCCAATTCGGGCGAAGGTGGCTTGATTCGGGGTC
>Ga0105239_10008691_pt1 | contig 11497 bp, 13 predicted proteins | sample KBSC44metaG_FD_92761 | JGI IMG/M metagenome (GOLD analysis project Ga0105239, IMG submission 92761) | Corn rhizosphere microbial communities from Kellogg Biological Station, Michigan, USA - KBS C4-4 metaG | ecosystem: Host-associated > Plants > Roots > Rhizosphere > Soil | place: Michigan, USA...
AGGCAATGCCGGTCTTGTTCGCTAAAATGGCGCTCTTTTCCGCTTCGGGCTTGTAGACGTCGATGGCCTCCCGGAACATCTTGCGGGCCATCATGATGTCGCCCCGCAGCTCGGGCGTCAGGGCGGGGTTAGCCGGTTGGTTTTGACTGGGTGAGGGCGCGCGAAATCCGTCCGAGGTTTGCATCGTGGGCGGAGTTTGAAACACCAAGCCGGTACCCAACACCAGCAAGGAGACGAAAGACATAATGACAAGCCTCCTTTCGTTACTTATCCTAACTGTATCATCGGCGGAGTTTCGGCGCGACTGGAGGTCCTACTGTTTAAACTGCGGTGGCGTAGACCCGGAAACCGCTCCTGTAAGGATCTCTTCCAGCGATACCGCCTGGTATCCCGCGGGAACATCGAAAATCGCTCCGTCCACGGGATCGGCCGAAAGCTCCACTACTTCCTGATTGAGCGTAACAAGAGGGGCGCTCGGATCCAGGCCGGCAGGTAAGGCTTGGCCCGCCTGTTGGGGCATTTGTTGGCTCAACAGCGCCAGGAGCGGCATGACAACTTCGCAATGCGTGCGCAGTGAGACCCCGCTGTTCGCCGTCATGTCTTCGACCATCGTGCGGATGTTGTCGCCCATCCCCGGCATGGAGCTGAAGACTTGCTTAATGGTCTCGGCCACATTCATGGCGGAACTAGCCGATGTTCGATACCTCTTAAATTCCTGCAAAGCCGGTACTCGCTCGGTCTCTTCTGGCTTGGGGATCCATACCTGCATGACCATTTTGAGGAACGGCGCGGGAGCGGACGGGCCGCCAGGCATTGCCATGTCCACCGTCAGGACGAATTCGCGTTCTTCTGTCTGGATTCCCTGAATCGTGGCGCTGCGATCCGTGGTGCGAGATTCCAGATTCATCTTCAGGGAAGCCAGCATGGCGCGCGCTTGCTCCGGCATTGTCGAAAGCGCGGCCTGAATCTGATCGCCGTACTGAGCCGATGAAATCTCTGCGAAACGCCGGTGCGCCGGATCCATCAAGATCGATCCCTGACTGGTTAAATCCGCGATCGAAATCAGGTTGCCGACCGTAGAGTACGCCTTATTTCCCTTGATTCGGATCTCCATATCACGCATGCCGCCCAGTGCTTGATCAAGTGCGGCGGCCGGGATGACGGCGCTGGCTTGAACGTCCGTGTGGTAACGTAGAGCCGCGTCGCCCCACATCGATGGCGCGAATAAAAGCAGGAAGCCGGCGTGGCGCAATAGGGTCACTTGAAGATGTCCCTAATCCGTCCGAAGAATCCTTTTTTCGGTTTCTCCGGTTCCGGCTGTTGCGGAGCTTGCGGAGTCACCGGAATACTTCTCGGAATCGCGCGCGGGCGGACCGGTTGAACGGGTTGCGTACCCTGGATCGCTGCCACTTCGGTACTGCTTTCCGGCGCGGGACCCGCCGCAGGTGCGCTCTGCTGTTGCACCGGATCCCAGCTCGAAACCAAAGTGCGGCCGTTGCCGTGAATGTGGCAGATCTGCAGCGGCTGGCTTCCGGCGATGAACACTTCGCTACGAACCTTGGGGCAATTGGGCGTGGCTAACTCGCCGGTTTCCTCGTCGATATCAGCTGTTACGATTCCGTCGGGCGGCTGGAAGGAATGTACATTCTTATATTCCGCGTGCTGATGCGCCCGCTTCATGAACTCCGTCCAGATCGGCAGCGCGCTTTTTGCACCCTCCAGCTTGAAATCGCGATTGTCGTCGAAACCCACCCACACCACACAGATGATCTTGGAAGTGAATCCCGCGAACCAGCCATCGCGCGAGGTTCCGGTCTTTCCCGCGGCGGGCAGCAGGAAGCCCATATTGCGGGCGCGTGCGCCGGTACCGCTGCCGCGCAGTACGTCTTCCATCATGCTCTCGACGAGGAAAGCCACGCGCGGATCGATGGCGGCTTTTCGCTCGGGCTTAGCCTCAAACGCGCTGGCGCCATTTCCGTCCCGGATGGCCTTGATGAAGCCGTTTTTCAGAAGGTCGCCGCCGTTAGGAAACACCGTGTAAGCGCTGGCGATCTCCAGCGGGGTTACTTCATAGGCACCCAAAGCGATGGCCGGAGTCGGCTGGATATTGTGGTTCAGGCCCACCGCCCGCGCCACTTCGGCGACCTTGTCATATCCCACCATCTCGGCCACCTTCACCGCGGGAATGTTCTTCGAATGCGCAAGCGCATAGCGCAAAGTCATCAACCCTTCGAACTTGTCGCCGAAATTGCTGGGCGTATAGGAGCGCGTATCGTGTTCGTACCAGAAGGTGGTCTCTTCATCGACCACGGTGGATGCGGGCGTCAGAACCGTGTGGCTGGAAGGATCGAGCGCGCTCATCATTCCCGCCGCATACACGAACGGCTTGAAAGATGATCCCGGTTGCCGCATAGCGCTGGCGTGATTTAGCTGGCTGTTGCCGTAGCTGCGCCCGCCCACCACCGCCAGAGGCTCGCCGGTTTCAGCCGAAAATGCTACGAGTGCCACCTGTGCGGCAGGGAACTCGCTAGTGCCATATTTCTTATTCCGGCGTTTCCATTGTGTATCGGTCTCGACAATTCCGGCTCGAACGGCTTCCACGGCGTCATGCTGAAGCTCCAGGTCGAGCGTCGTATATACGCGGCTTGAGCTGTTGTAAAAATCGCGGTTCTGAAAGCGGGTTTGCAGCTCCTCGTTGACCAGGTCCACGAAATACGGCGCGTCGCTCGATTCCACTTCGCCATGATTCACCTGGAGCGGGCTCGCCGCCGCTTCCTGATACTGGCGTTCGGTGATGAAATCGTTCTCGCGCATTTGTTTGAGAACGATGTTGCGCCGAGCCACCGCCTTCTCCGGATGAATGAACGGATTGCGGGCACCGGGACTCTGGATCAGGCCCGCCAGCATCGCCGCTTCGGGCAAAGTAATCTTGCTCAGATCCTTTCCTAAGTACACTTGCGAGCCTTCGCCGAAACCGTGGATGCTGAAGCTGCCCTGATTGCCCAGGTAAATCGAATTCGCGTAGTAGTAAAAGATCTGCTGCTTGGTGAGCTTCTGCTCCAGCTGCATCGTGATTATGGTTTCGGGGATCTTGCGCCGCCAGCCGCGCTCAGTACCAAGCAACAAGGTCCGCGCCAGTTGTTGGCTGATGGTCGAAGCGCCTTCCAGGCGTTTATCGTCTTTCAAGTCGCGCCAGGCCGCGCGCATGATTCCGATCGGATCGAAACCGGCGTGCTGGAAGAAGTGTTTGTCCTCGGCCGCCAGTAACGCGTTCACCATGACTTTGGGAATATCGTCGAAGGCCACGATGCGCCGCTTCTCGCGCTTCTTATCGTAGAGATTGCTGATGAGCTCCGGCTCCATCAAAAACTGGGTGCGTTCGGTGTGATCGCGCAGCGAAATGATTTGCGTCACCTTGCCGGCGGCGATTTTGATCACCGCGCCTTCCCGATCGAACGCGTCGACACCGGGATTGACCTCCACCGCGTCCGGACGAACCAGATACCAACCCATCCGGTTGGTGTTCTGTGACGAATAACCGCAGCGCTTCAGATACGCCGCGATGTCGTCGCGTGTAATCGGCTCGCCGACGGTGACCGGGCGGGGAGCCGCATAGAGCAGCGTCGCACTCGATAACACACCGGCGCGCAGCTCCGCGTCGACCATACGGGAGTAGTGCAAATAGTAGTACGAGAAGACTCCAGTTGCGGTCAATCCAAGCAACAGGAATGCGATCACGAGGGTCCGGCCCCACGCGCTTTTCAGGATCCGGAACGCCGCGGAATTTCTGGATATGCGCAGTTTTACCGCCATGGGTCTAGCTATGACTCCGCCTTCACTTCTTGCTATCGTCCAGCGACACGAGTTCTTTCCACATGTCCTCGTGCGGCTGCCAATCCGGGGCCTGATGACCGGTGATCTGCAGCTCGTCCACTTTCAGCGTACCGTGGCCAAAGGGGCAGATATATTCGGTGCGCGGCCGGCCGAAGAGAATATGAGTCCAGGAGCCGGTGAGGACGGGCATGCGGAGTTTTCGTAAACACGTCCGGCAGCGGAGGCGCTGGTCCCAGATCACCACCCAGATCACTCCTGACGCCAACAGCGTGTAGCCCATCATGAGGAAGGTATAGGTTAGATCGTATCCGATCGGCTCTGTATGGAACCGCATTCTGGGAGGAGGAAGCAGATAGGGAAGGCTGTGGCCCACACGATACAGGAAGAACCCAGCCAGCGCGAGCTTGGCACTGAGGTAAGCCCAATACTTCATTTACGCTTGGACACCCGCCCTCGCTTTTAGTCTCCCACATTTCGCAACATTAGATGAGATATTCGCTGTGCCCAAACGTTTCGCTCAAGGGCATTACAACTGCTTCATTCCCAGCAGGTTGGTGGTTTTCAGCCATGTGGAAAACATCGGAAACACGTCGAAGTGCCATTAGCTCAATCGCTTAGGCTTTGGCCCACCACTTGCCATTAAGGGTGCGAGGCCATGGCGATGACGCAAACAATGACGCGAACCATCCTGGCGGTATTGCTGTCTGGAACGGCCGTTGTGTGGGCGCAGCAGCCCCCGCAGCAGCAGGACGACGACGGTTATGCGCCTGAGCACGGCGTTGCTCGTATCAGCGTGATCAACGGCGACGTCTCCGTGCGGCGCGGCGACTCGGGCGAACTGAGCACGGCGGCCTTGAACGGACCTCTGGTGGTTAACGACATGCTGTCCACGGGCCAGAACGGGCGGGCCGAAATTCAGTTCGACTTCGGCAACATGATTCGCTTGGGCCCCGGGAGCGAAGTCCGCATGGGCGAGCTTGAAGACCGGCGTTATCTGGTCCAGGTAGCCGTCGGCACCACGACTTTTCGTGTCCTGCGGGACAGCGGCGCAGACGTCGAAATCAGTACGCCCACGGTTTCCGTCCGTCCGGCGGAGCAGGGAAGCTATCGCGTTACCGTTTTTCCGGATGGGACCACTGAAATCACCGTGCGCGTCGGCCGCGCCGAAGTTTTCTCGCCGCGTGGAACCGAAATGCTCACGGTCGGCCGCACGATGGAAGCGCGGGGCACGCCTGACGATCCCGAGTACATGATCAACGCGGCCATTCCGCAGGACGAATGGGACCGCTGGAATGTCGACCGCGACCGCATTCTCGATCGCACTTCCAGTTATCGCTATGTGAGTCCCGACATCACCGGAGCCGAAGATTTGGATGCGTACGGCCAATGGAACAACGATCCGCAGTATGGCAACGTGTGGGTTCCCAACGTGGACCTGGGCTGGGCGCCCTATCGCGTGGGCCGCTGGGTGGATGAACCCTATTATGGATGGACCTGGGTGAGCGGCGATCCCTGGGGTTGGGCGCCGTATCATTACGGCAACTGGTATATGAGCAGCTTCGGCTGGGCCTGGTATCCGGGGCCGTTTGGCGGCCGCCACTACTGGAGACCGGCACTGGTCGGATTCTTTGGATGGGGCGGCGGCGTGGGCCTGGGATTCGGCTTCGGCAACGTGGGCTGGGTTCCGCTGGCTCCTTTCGAGCGTTACCGTCCGTGGTACGGACGTGGCTTCAACAACACGACCATCGTCAACAACGTCAGGATTGAAAATAATTTCCGCAACGCACGATTTGTGAATGGCCGCAACGGCGTTACCAGCATCGCCGCCAACGATTTCGGCCGGGGGCGTTCTGTGAACACGAATAATTTCGTGCGCGCTTCGAATAATGACCTTACGCGGGCGGGCTCGGTGCAGGGCAGACTGCCGTTCAACGCATCGGCTGATTCGCGGCGCATGTCGGACGCGCGAGTGAACACGATACCGCGGGCCAATGCAAACACGCGCTTCGCACAGCGTCCGGGGACCCAGACGCGGCCTGCGCAGACATTCGGACCCTCAGCCGGACAGGCCTCGGGACAAAATAATGTTCCGCGCATGAATAATGGCGCGCCGGTGATGGGCCAGCGCAATGGAGCCGTGAACAACAGTTCGAATAACAATTCGAATAATGGCGGATGGCGGACGTTCCAGGGCGGGCGCCCCGATTCGCCCAACGGCGTCATCGGCGGAGGACGGAATAACCAGTCGGCGGCTCCCACCAGCCCCGCGCCGCAGGTTCGCAATTTTCCGCAGCAAAACCAACGGCAGCCGGCCGTTCGTGAAAATTTTCCTCGTGAAAATGCGCCACGGGAAAACTATCGGCAGAGTGCGCCTCAGCAGCCTGTTCGCATCAGCCCGCCTATCGTTCGCGAGCGCGCTCCCGCTCCGCAGGTGAGCCGTCCGCAACCCTCAGGTGGCGGATACAGCGCACCTCGTCCGCAAGGCGGCGGTGGAGGTTTCCCAGGCGGCGGTGGGGGCGGTGGAAACCGCGGCGGTGGCGGTAGCCGCGGCGGTGGTGGAAATGGCGGCAACCACGGTGGTGGACACAATAGATAATCCGCGGATTTTAGATTTTTCTTCCCTCAAGAAGGCCCGGTGGTGAATTAAATCAAGCCACCGGGCCCATTTTTTTCAGGATGTGGGACCGATTCGCCGATAAGGCGGAATGAAGCTCATCGCCGTCTTTGTGCTGTCGATGCTGACGGCTTACTCGCAAGATCACCTGCAGCGCAACTGGAACATTTCCGTCGCGTTCTTTGCCGGGGCGCAATTGATGGACACTATGAGCTCGCGCGGAGGGATCGAAACCAACCCTGTCCTTGGCAGGGGTCTATTCGGCACGCGCCAGATAGCGATTAAGGGCGGTATCGCCAGTGGCGTGATATTAGCGGAGCGGATCATCTTGCGGAAGCATCCCGATACTCGCCGATTTTGGACCTGGGCGAACTATGGAACCGGAGCCGCCATAACCGCCGTGGCGGTGCGGAACTGGAACCTGCCGCCGTATACTGCGCCGGCGACGGTGAACCGAATCGTGAAGTAACGCTCGTTTTAGGGAACTATACGGATCGTAGTCGCCGTCTGATCGGCTCGCCTGCCTAGCAGGTATCCGCCAACTGACATCGCTCCCGCGATGACCAGGAATATTGTAATCCCCGGACCCGCGTTGTTCTGCGTTGTTCCCGCTACATAGCCGCCCACAACTACTCCGCTCAACACTCCCAGCGTGGTACCCAAGGTCTTGCCCCAGGCCCCCGAGCGTTTTAATTTCACCAATTGAATGGAAGCCCGAGGGATTGCCGCGTTCCCCTTGGGATATGCCTTGGCATCGGACGTTTTCTTCACATCCAATACCATCGAGTCATCGCGGATGGCTGCTACCTCGCCGGTCACTCGAGTGCCCCCGGTGAGCGTCAGCTCCGCCTGATGGCCCTGAACAGTGGGCGCGAGTTCACTCCACTTCAACTCCAACGGCCTTGCCTCCGCCTGCATGCTGGATTGAACCAGGCAAAACAAGACGGGCACTGCAGCGGCGCATCTTAGTGTCAAGAGTTATACTCCTCGTGGTCTTGGTCGAGACTTCGATTTTGGCCCCGTCAGTATATCAGTCCTTCCGATGCTACGATGGCTTGATGGCTGTAGACCCATCGTCTTCTGAAGAACAGGTATTGGTTTCTCAGTATCACGTTGCCACGGAGCGGTACACGGCGGCCGTGGGCGAACTGTCTCAGCAACGAGCGACGGCCGATAACGAAGGCTATCAGAAGCTGCTGATTATCGTCGAGGATGCCAGGAACGAATGTGAGCGCGTGCGGAACGCGCTGATGCACCTGCACAGCTCGAAAGAGTCAGTCACCGCCAAATAGCGTCTCGATCGACTGTGAGAGTATGGCGCGCCTAGGGCGATCCCCAGTTGTCTAGCAGACTGATTCACGGCTATTCTCAAATCGCCTGCACTTTCCGGTGCGGTTCCCTATGCCCGGAGCCGGTCCGAAGTCTCAATACGAAGTCTGCTCTACGAAGTCGGAATTGCTCCGTCTATGGGCTGAGGCCGCGCGCCTCTATTCCACACTACTGAACCTGGAGCATGACGGTCTGCCGCTCTCCGACGGCGTCCACCTGGCGCATCGCCAGTGTGGCGCATTCCACAAAGCATTCGACGATCACCGAAAAGAGCACGGCTGCTGAAGTCAAGAGGGGCTCAAGTTAACGTAGTGCGTTAAATCTGTGTCCCTGACTTGCCCAGAGAGAGACAGCGTGATATTATCCATCCTCTCGAAGGGTGACTACATGTTTCGAAATCGATACGTAGCTAGCATCTTCTTTTTTGTGATGGCCATGTTCATGTTTAAGGCGGCATCATACGGGGGTTCGGGCGGTTCACACCTAGCATCGCTGAACGTAGCCGATGTCATACTGATTCTGCTGTCAGGGGCGTTTTTCGGCTTTGGAGCGTTGGCGCTCTTTGGCAAGCTGAAAACCAAAGCACCTGATCGCTAAACGATCACGACCAGCGTTTTTTGGCAGCCGCCTTTGTGATCTCCGAGGGCGGTTCCTGGCTCAAGGCGTTGGCCCTGGCCGAGCCGCCCACCTTGCCACCCTTGCGCCCTAGCGCCCTAGCGCGGCCATCACGCGCAACGCCAGCGGTCAAGGCACTCACGTACCCGTTAGGCGGGGCGGTATGGGGTCTTAGACGGCTCAGAAATAGAGAGAGTGGCGCAATCCTTGGGCCACTGGTTGGCGCAAGAAAATTCAAACTGACCACTACCCCATATAGGGGTAACAATTTACTTGACTCACCTGGAACTTTTGGTAGTGCCTTGCGTTATCTTTAAGCGTTGGGAGGAATAGATGGGCGCCAGATTAATTATTGGAATGGTTGCAGGCGCGGCCTTCGGCATGGCCTTGTCCCTGCTGTTTGGATTCGGAGTAGTGATGGGTCTAATCTTCGGTGCTGCACTAGGGATCGTCGGAAGCGCTGCAATCCCTGACCGTAAGCCAAGCCCAAACTGAATCGCTACCCATATAGGGTAGTGGGTCAGTTTGAAAATGCTTAGCCTTGACAAGCGTCTTCGTCCATGCCCTAGGCCCCGACTCGGGAGGACTCCCCGCTGTCTGCCAACTCGGATTCGTGAACCGCTCAAGCATACCAGCTATGCTCGTGGAATGAGCTTGTGTATCGCGCTCCACGCCTACAACCTGAAGACCCATCAGAAGCAAATTGTTCTGTGCTCTGACGCCCAGGTGGGAGATGACTTTTCCACTAGCGAGGCCACCCAAAAGTTTGATTTAGACCTTGGCCCTGGCGTCGTTTCCCTGTTCTCCGGGACGCTGGACCACGCGGAAGATGCGCTGGCAATCTATAGGGACCGCCTGTCCAAGAATCCGCTAACACTTGCTGGCTACAAAGAGGAACTCTATGCGGGCTACGCGGAGTTCAAGGACGGCCTCCGCCGTCGTGGAATCAAGCGTACCGACGTAGAACTGATTGTGGCAGGGTTCATCCAATCGGAACCAAGGATCATCTATATCAGCTCACGCGGGGTCGCGACAGTACAATCGTTTGTCGCTATCGGCTCTGGATCGCTGCTCGCAGATGCCATTCTTCGGTGGCGCAAACCCGTTCAATTCCTAGCTACCAATGACGCCCTGTATTATGCGTACGAAGCCAAGAAAATGGGCGAATCCAGCCCACACGTCGGCAAGAACATTACAAGCCTGAACATCATCGAGGAAGTGGATGGAGGCGGTTTTCGATCCATGTCAATCCTGGGAACCGGCATGCAGTATCTACAGAAACAGTTCGAGAAATTCGGACCGCAGGACTACCGTGGTGATAGGGACTCGTTTCCTTGGGGGAGCCTATTCACGCATCGAGCATGTTAACCAGATCATTGACATCCCACAGCCGATCCGTCACCCCCGCCGCCATCGCAGGCGTCACACGGAGGGACTGGTGAACCCTGACGAAGTTGTAGTGCATGTAGTGGATCGCGATGGACGCGATGTGGTTCTCGATCTTCTTGGAGAAGGCGTTGGTGAGTCGCGTGAACCGGCGGATCTGCATCCGCATCGTGAGGTTCTGCCGTTCGATGTAAGACGTGCTGATGTGCTCGGGATCGGGGTTGCCGATCAAGGGTTTTTTCTCACAGCCAATGCATTCCGGCGGGCTGTACTTTCTTGCGCTAGCTCCGCTTTCATCGACCGATCCGCCGTACCGTTTAATGAGTGCGGCGTAGTCTACGTCGTTCCCAAACGCAGCCGCCACCGAATGGAAATAGATCCGCAGGCCATCCGTGGTCAACTGAACGCGGCTGGAAAGACGGCTCTTAAGATCCTCAATGAAAATCTTCGCAGTAAACCAGTCACGATTTCCGACCATCCAGGTGCAGATCAGCTTCGTATCCGCGTCCATGGCAACCCAGGTCCAGACATCCCCGGCGTGCGGATTGGCAGCGGCCAGCTTGGGCGTGACGTTCTTCTGCTTGGCGTTAATGAAGCTCCAAATCTCGTCGCACTGAATCCGCTCGCACGGAAGGTTAACCAACTTCTCGCTCATGAATTTCGAACATGCCGCGCCAAGCTCTACCAGAAGCTTCGCGATTGTATTCTTGGAAACTCCCGTCATGCGAACCGTCGCACGTACGGAGTTGGCTTCAACCAGGGCCGCAACCACTTGAGCTTGCTTGGTTTTGTCCAACCGGTTCATATTGACTATTGTATATTCGGTCAAGCATAGAGTCAAGTAGAAAGTGCTGGATATTGTTGGACGCTGCTCTTATACTGGCAGATCGTATTTTGACGTTAATCAGGGGTTCTGGGGCGACGAAAATGGAAGCCCATGCGGCCTTGGGGATAGCCGGACAGGTGCTTCCAACGATTGAGGATGTTTCGTTTAGGGCTGCGATAGATGGCCAGAAGATGGAGGAGGAGGGTTTTGACTCTGCTGCTTAAATGCTTCCGGATGCGCGTACTGCGCTGCTGTCGCAAGCGTCTTAAGGTGATGAGCGATCCGGGTCAATTCCTTATGGATCTGCGCCATCATTTCATACAGCTTTTGGTCGTCCATTGGTCATCCTTTCAGGATTTCTTGCCCCAGCGACTCTTAGCGGCCTTGGCCGCGATCTGCGAGCGTTTCTTCGGGGACAGGGCAGCAGCCCTGGCTGCACCACCTTTCAGTCCGCCCAGCCGTCCCAACGCCACGGCAGCGGGGTTCTTTGGTTTGACTGCTGGCGGTTCGGTTTTAGGTGCTTCACCGATGGATTCGAGGAATACGCGGTGGGCAAGCTGGTTAGGATCGCGGGGGCGTGTTTTTGAGCGGTCAGGCATAACTGCCACCATTATGGCAACAGGGGTTTAGATGTCAACGGCAACAAAATTCAAACTGACCCACTACCCCATATAGGGTAGTGGGCTACTTTGAATTTGGGCGGTCTTGATCGCCCGCCCGATCCGTGCCAAGCTGAGGTATGCCCAAGCGATTGAGCACCAAAGCCAAGAGACCCACGGACGTGAACCAGCTAATGCACCACCTGGGCGAACAATCGACCAAGGAAAAGGAACCGGAGAAAGCCAAGGCTCCCACCAAGGCGGAGATCTCGCGGTTCATGGCAGCCATGGGCC
>Ga0105239_10008692_pt1 | contig 11497 bp, 11 predicted proteins | sample KBSC44metaG_FD_92761 | JGI IMG/M metagenome (GOLD analysis project Ga0105239, IMG submission 92761) | Corn rhizosphere microbial communities from Kellogg Biological Station, Michigan, USA - KBS C4-4 metaG | ecosystem: Host-associated > Plants > Roots > Rhizosphere > Soil | place: Michigan, USA...
ATTGCGACCTACCGGCTGCGCCGTCGCAAATGGGTGCTGCCGATCGCCGACATGCTGCGCGACTTCGAGAAGATGATGACCGCGCACCGCTCTGCTGAATTCTACTACATTCCGTTTTCCGGCTATGCGCAGTTCATCGCCAGCGATTTCAGCACCGAGGCGACCACCACGCGCCCGACCGACGATGACGAAGGCTCCTTGCGCACGCTGCGCCGGTTGCGCACCGGGCTTGCCTGGCTGCCGTCGCTGCGCCGCCGGCTGATCCTGGGCGCCGTCGCGAAAGTGCCGTCCGAGGATTATGTGCAGGACTGGCTCAACGTCTATGCCAGCGACAGGCAAACCAAATTCAACGAGATGGAATATCACCTTCCCTTCGAGGAAGGGCCGAAGGCGCTGGCCGAGATCATAGAGCTGACCGAGAAGCGCTTTCCCGAGGTCTATTTCCCGATGGAGGTGCGCAGCGTCGCGGCCGATCAGTTCTGGCTCTCGCCCTTCTACAACAGGCGGACCTGCTCGATCGCCATCCACCATGATGCGGCCAGCGATCCGTTGCCCTTCATGCAGGCGGCCGAGCCGATCTTCCGCAGATATGGCGGCAGGCCGCATTGGGGCAAGATGCACAGCCTGAAGGCGGCGGACTTCAAGAAGCTCTATCCGCGCTGGGATGACGCCATGGCGGTGCGCCGCGACATCGATCCGCAGAACCGCTTCGTCTCGCCCTATATGGCCGGGCTGTTCGGCATCGAAGCATGAGGACCTATTTTTCCGCCCTATCGGAGGCACTGAGGCAAGCCAGCGTCTTCCAGCCTTGCCTGCTGCTCGACCTTGATCGGCTGGACGGCAACATCGCGCTGGTGAAAGGTAGGCTTGACCCCGGTCTTGCGGTGCGGCTGGTCGACAAGTCGCTCGCCTGCCTGCCGCTGCTGTCGCATATCGGAAAAGCGCTCGGAACCGATCGCTTCATGACTTTCCACCCGCCGATCAGCGCGGCGGTGCTGAAAGCGTTTCCGGACGCGGATCTGCTTTACGGCAAACCAATGCCGGTCGGCGCAGCAAGGGCGGCGCTGGTGAAGGATGACGCCGACTGGTCGCGTGTCTGCTGGCTGATCGACAGCGACGAAAGACTGGCCGAATATGGCGCTCTCGCCGCCGAACTCGGTGTCGACCTGCGTATCGCCTTCGAGATCGACGTCGGGCTGCATCGTGGCGGCTTCGCCGACCCGGAGGCCTTGTCGCGGGCGTTGGAGGTGCTTTCGACCCACAAACGGCTACGTTGCGAAGGCGTCATGGCCTATGAAGCGCATGCACCGCACATTCCTGGCCTGTTCGGTGGCCCGGCCAAGGCGTTGGCACAGGCCTCGGAACGGGCCGAAGCTTTCGTCGCATGCCTTGGTGCGGATCACCGAGGCATTCTCAACATTGGCGGTAGCAAGACCGCGCTGCTGCATCACGGCGGCATTGCCAATGAAGTGTCGATGGGGTCGGCCTTCGTGCTGCCCAGCGATTTCGACACGCCTAGCCTCGACGATTTCTTGCCGGCGGCCTTCATCGCGACGCCGATCCTGAAAGTGGTCGAGCCGATGCTGCCGGGCTCGCCGGCCGCTTCGCGTCTGCTGCAGGCGCTCGGCCGGTTTCCCCGCAAGGGCTGCTACCTCTATGGCGGCAAATGGATGGCCGAGCCTGTCTTTCCCGAAGGCATGAAGACGAATGGCCTGCTCGGCTTGTCCTCGAACCAGCAGTTCATGGGTCTGCCCGCCGATAGTGCCGCAAGGCCTGGCGACTACGCCTTCCTGCGGCCGACGCAGAGTGAGGCCGTGCTGCAGCAGTTCGGCCCGATCGCGGTGCTTTCCGGCGGCAAGATCGTCGATCGCTGGCCGGTTTTGCCGATGATGTGATCGAGCCGGGCCAGATAATTGACTCTGTCAAGTAAATGGTTGATCCTGTGCGGACAGGAGATGCTCATGACGATTCACCATCAGCCCAACAATGATGCACCCAACAAGCAACTGATCGATGCTGTGCGGGCCTTCAACCGCTTCTACACCCGCCAGATCGGACTGCTCGACGAAGGGCTCTTGAAAAGCGCCTTCTCGCTGACCGAAGCGCGTGTGCTTTACGAGCTGGCGCACCGCGACGGTCTGACCGCGACCGACCTTGGACGCGACCTCGGTCTCGATGCCGGCTATGTCAGCCGTCTGTTGAAGAAGTTCGAGCGGCTTCAGCTCATCTCCAGGTCGACGCTGGTATCGGACGCCAGGCAATCGTCGATCGCGCTGACGCCGGCGGGCAGGAATGCCTTCGCACCGCTGAACAAGGATTCGCACGACCAGGTCGCGGCCTTACTCGATCGGCTGCCGGCGTCCGAGCAGGACCGGCTGGTGAAGTCCATGCGCACGGTCCAGGCACTGCTCGGCGAAAGCGCCGAACCGAAAATCCCTTATCTGCTGCGGCCGCTGCAGGTCGGCGACATCGGCTGGATCACCCGCCGGCAAGGCATGCTCTACGCACAGGACTATGGCTGGGACGAAACCTATGAGGCGCTGGTCGCCGAAATCCTCGCGGCCTTCGTGAAATCCTTCGATCCGAAATGGGAGCGCGGCTGGATCGCCGAGCGCGATGGCGAGGTGGTCGGCTCGGTCTTCGTCGTGCGCAAATCGCCGGAGCTGGCCAAGCTGCGCCTGCTCTATGTCGAACCCTCAGCGCGCGGCCTCGGCATCGGCAAGCGGCTGGTCGAGGAATGCATCGGCTTTGCCCGTGCGAAAGGCTACAAAACGCTGACCTTGTGGACCAACGACATCCTGACCGCCGCCCGGCACATCTACCAGGTGGCCGGCTTCAAACTGATCGAGGAAGAGCCTCACCATTCCTTCGGCAAGGACCTGGTTGGCCAGACCTGGGATCTCGACCTTTAGCGAAGCTTCTCCGCCATCCGTTTCCATGATGCGCGGTTGTTGGCGGCTTGCGCCGATGCTATGAAACGCGGGTCGAAAAGGACCCTGGAGCGGCAAACGGTAAGCCCGCTCCCTTCCACCGGCTGGAAGCTCCGTTCCCATCCAAGATGGGAACCCACGGCAAGCCCACGGCGTGCTTTTACGCCAGGCTTGGCGTTCGGAGTTTTCGCTGATCGGCGTTCCTTCGTTTGCCAGGCGCCAACGAGGAGAAGAAGAATGCCCATCATTCGCGCCGAGACCAGCGTCATCACCCAGATCAATGTCTTCACCGTACCAGAAGGCGGACAGCAGGCGCTGATCGACCTGCTGCGCGAGGCGGCGATGAGCTGCCGCGGCGTTCCCGGCTGGATGTCCGCCAGCCTGCACTGAAGTCTCGATGGCACGCGTGTCGTCAATTACGCCCAGGCGCATGACCAGGCGGCCATGCAGCGGGTGTTCGAGCATCTGCGCGGCAGTGGTTTTCTCGATCGCAACCAGGCCTTGGGTCAGGCCCAGCCCGGCCTTTATGAGGTCGCCTGCACCGTGGAATAGGCGGAGCGGCGGACCGTCTCTTGGCCATGCCAAGGGACGGTTGCCCGATACCTATGACTTGACCGGTATCCAGATCTCCAGCCCGCCATTGCCGCTGCGCGGATCGAACTCCGGGCCATAGCGTTCGAATTCGGGCGCGTCCGCTATTTCGTGCCCTGAGGCCGGCAGCCATTTGTTCCAGATCGTGTTGACGGTGCGGCGGATGGTCGAGATGTGTTCGCGATGGGCAAAGACCGCGTATTTCTGCGCGGGCACGCGAACACGGCTGAATTCCCTGGGAAGGTCGGAAAAGTCTGTCACCTCGACGCCGGCGATGTAGTCGAAATTGCCGGCATCGTCGCCATTGACGCAGACGCCATAGGCAACGTCGCCGGTCTCGCCGGGAATGTTGCCGATATAGGGGCCGAAGCGTTGCCACTGCATCGGAATGGCGGCGCTGGTTTCGCAGCTGTAGCGCTCGCCGATCCCGGCGATCAGGAACGGCCGGCTGGTCTCGAAGCGTGGCGGTTCGAGGTTGGTGAGAAGGGACTGGTCCATCAGGATCGGCTCCACGAGGTCGAGGGTCTTGGTCGAGCCTTGCGCGCGCACCAGTTCCGGCGTGGTGCCGAACTGATCGCGGAAGGCGCGGGTGAAAGCCTCATGCGAGTTGTAGCCGGCGTCGAGCGCCACCGAGAGGATGTCGGGCGCCCCGCCGGCCAGCCTGCGCGCCGCCTCGGTCAACCGGCGCGCGCGCATATAACCCATCACCGAACGGCCGGTGGCGGCGCCGAAGGCGCGCGTCACATGAAAGCGCGACACGCCGCTGCTTTGCGCGACGTCGTCGAGTGTAACAGCCTCCGGTAGGTGGCTCTCGACGAACCACAGCGCTTTCTCGGTCGGGTTCATGGCTCCTCGCATTTGGCTGGGCCATCTTGCCCTCTCCGCACGCGGCAGTTTGATCGAAATTGCGCTTGCCGTGCAATCAACGCGGCGATGATCGGCAGCGCTCGCCGAAGCCGCAGGTCAGGAAGCGGCCGGGGCGGCGCAGGAATCTCTGACGACGAGCGTCGATTTCAGTCGCACCGAACGTGGCGCGGCGGTCAATCCGTTGATCCGCTCGACAAGCATCTGCGCGGCCCTGTGGCCGATCTCGTTGCAGGGCTGCGCGATGAGGGTCAGCCGGGGTTCGAAATAGTCCGCCCACTCGAAATCGTCGAAGCCGGCAAGCGATATGTCTTGCGGTATTCTCAGGCCCGCTTTGCGGATGGCCGCCACGGCGCCGATGGTTGTCAAATTGTTGCCGGTGATGATGGCGGTTGGCGGATTTGCCAGTTTGAGCAAGGCTGCCACCGCGTTTTGAGTGGCTTCGAAATTCATGTTCGAAGGCTGCACGAGATCCGCGTCGAAACCGATGCCGTTGCGTTTGAGCCCCAGTCGATAGCCTTCGATGCGCTCCCTGGTGGTGCTGAATCCCGCCTGGGCGCCGAGCATGCCGATTCGCCTGTGGCCAAGTCCCGCAATGTGCGAAACCAGATTGGCGACGGCCTGCTTGTTTTCGACGCCGACATGGTCGAAGGCCGACTCGGCGAACCGGTCGACGAGCACGGTCGGAATGCCGCTCCTTTCCAGATAGCGGACGGTCGCGTTTTCAGGGTCGCCACAGGGGGCCAGAATGATGCCGTCGACCCTTCGCTCCTGCAGCGCCTGCACCACGGCGAGTTCATGACCGGGCTCGTCGCGCGTGTCGGCAAGGAAGACCAGCAAGCCGAGGCGCGCGCACTCGTTCTCGATGGCGCAGATGATGTCGCTGAAATAGGGATTGGTGATCGCCGAAATGGCGATGCCGACATAGTTGCTGACCTTGCGCGCCAGCGATCTTGCCAGCGCGTTCGGCTGGTAGCCGGTCGCGGCGATCGCCTCGTTGACCAGGGCGGTTTTCTCGGGGCTGACGAGACGCGTGCCGTTGATGACATGGGACACGGTGGACGTGGACACCCGGGCGCGGCGCGCAACGTCGCTGATCGTTGCAGCCGCCTTCGCCATCCCGTCACCTCAATCCGGCTTTTGCCTGTCCATGAACCTTGTGCGGATGCCGGTCCGCGCTCCGACTATTCATTGTTGCCGGCTATAATCAATGAGGTTTGTGCCGCTGTCGCCGTCGAAATAGTGGACATGGTCCATGTCGATGGAAAACAGCCGATTTTCCCCAACCTTGGAACGGTCGCTGGGCGGCAGCCGTGCGATGCACCGGTGATCGCCCGCACTGAGGTCGAGAAGAACTTCATGCCCCAGATGCTGGATCACATCGACATCGAAGGCGATGGAATCGGGCTCGGGTACGGCACCTGGCGGCAGGATGCTGAAATGCTCCGGCCGCACGCCGAGCGTGACCTTCTTTCCCTTGTGGCCGGCAAGTGCCGCACGCCGGTTCTGCGGCACCGCGATCCGCACTGCGCCGGCCTTGTCCAACAGGGAATTGCCATCGTACAGCAGGCTCAGGAAGTTCATGGCGGGCGATCCGATGAAGCCGGCGACGAACTGGTTGGCTGGCCGATTGTAGACTTCGAGCGGCGCCGCCGCCTGCTGGATCTTGCCGCCATACATGACGACGATCTTGCTGCCCATGGTCATGGCCTCGGCCTGATCATGCGTGACATAGACGGTCGTGGTGCCGATCTCCTGATGCATCTTGGTCAGGAAACTGCGCGCCTCGATGCGCATCTTGGCGTCGAGGTTGGACAGAGGTTCGTCCATCAGGAACACGCCGGGGCGGCGAACCAGCGCGCGTCCAAGCGCGACGCGCTGCCGCTGGCCGCCGGACAGCGCCTTGGGCAGTCTGTCGAGCAGGTCATCGATACGTAGCCGCTGCGCAACTTGCCGTATCTGCGCATCCATATCGGCTTTCGGGGCTTTCCGGATCTTCATGCCGAAGGCAATGTTGTCGCGAACCGTCATATGCGGAAACAGTGCATAGGACTGGAACACCATGGCGATGTCGCGGTCCTTCGGCGGCAGCGTGGTAACGTCGCGCGCACCAATGCGCAAAGTGCCGCCGGTGATCGATTCCAGCCCGGCGATCATGTTCAACGTCGTCGTCTTGCCGCAGCCTGACGGTCCCACCAGCACGGTGAATTCGCCATCTTGTATGTCCAGGTTCAGCCCGGACAGCACCGGCACCATCGCATAGCGCTTCTCGACGTCCTTCAGGGACACTTCAGCCATTGCAAATTCCTTGTTGCGAAAAGACCAGGGGCATCAGCCCTTCACAGCGCCCGAGAGATTGCCGCCCGAGATCTGCCGGTAGGTGAGGATGAACAGGATGACGATCGGCAATTGCGAGATGACGAGACCCGCGGCCGGCAGATTGAAGACGGCGAGGTAGCGGTCGCTGTTCAGTTTCAGCATGCCGACGGTCACCGGAAAATTGTCTTCGCTGTTGAGGAACACCAGCCCGAACACGAATTCCTTCCAGATGGCGATGAAGTTCAGCGTGTAGCCGACCAGAATGCCGGGAACCGACAGCGGCAGGATCACCTTCCAGAAGACCTGGAAATCGGTCGCGCCCTCGACATAGGCGGCCTTCTCGATTTCAGGCGGAATTGTCGTCATGAAGCCGCGCAGGATCAGCACCTGCAACGGCATTCCATAGACGCCGTGCACGATGATCAGCCCGATCTTGGTGTCCAGCAGGTGGAATGTGCGCAGCGTGTCGTAGAGCGGGATCAGCACCGTCTGCTGCGGCAGCATCAGGCCGGTCAGCAAAAGGCCGAAGATCCACTTGCGCCCGGGAACATTCATGCGGCTGAGCGCGAATGCGGGAACCAGCGCCAGTGTCACCGCGAGCGCTGAGCCTGCGGTCGCATAGATCAGGCTGTTTCTCAAAAGCGTGCCGAAGCCGAGACCGAACCAGACATCGATATAGGGCTGGATCGTCGGCGACTTGGGCAAGGCGAAAGGCCCTGCCAGGAACTCGGCGTTCGACTTGATCGACGTCATCACGATCAAAAGCAGCGGTCCAAGCCATACGGCCGCCAGGACCAGCATCAGCGCGGTCGCGGCGAGTTTGGGCAGAACCGCAAGGAGACGGCCGCGGCCGGCGGGATTGATGGCCATATCAGACATCGAAAGCACCTTTCAGCACCTTGCCGAGCAGCACGGCCGCCAGCGACCCGGCAATCACCAGGATGACGACGCTGAGCGCCGCGCCGTAGCCGAAGCGGGAATTCCAGAAGCTTTCCATGTAGACGAGATAGCCAAGCACGTTGGTCATGCCGAAAGGCGCGCCCTTGGTCAGCATGGCGATCAGGTCGAAGGCGCGCAGCGATTCGAACAGCGTGAGCATGACGATGATCGCGGTTACGGGGCGCAACTGCGGCAGGGCGACGCTGCGGATCATGCGCCAATGCCCGGCGCCCTCGATGCGGGCGGCGTCGAATGTTTCTTTCGGAACGTCACCGAGGCCGGCGAAGTAGAAGATCATCGGCATGCCGGTGAAGGCCCAACCGGAAATGACCGCCAGCGTGTAGAGCGCGATGCGGTAGTCGCCGAACCATTCATGCACCAGGAAGCCGAGGCCGACAGACCGCAGCAATGTGTCGAAGGCGCCGAACACCGGATTGAGGATCAAAAGGAACATCAGGCCGACCGCGATCAGCGACATGGTCACCGGAAAGAAGACGATCGTGCGCAGCAGCGACGGCGCAAACACCAGGCGCGCCTTCATCACATAGGCGATCAGGAACCCGAGCGAGACCGGGAAAACCAGCGAAACGACCAGCCACTTGGCGTTGTTGATCAGCGCTATGTAGAAATACTTGTCCTGGAACAGGTAGGCGTAGTTGGCGAAGCCGACGAATTTCTTCTGCGGCGCCATGCCGTTCCATTCGAAGAAACTGAGGTAGATCGTGTAGAGGATCGGGTAGCCGATGAAGCAGGCGAACACCAGCAGCGGCACGGCCACGCCGAACACGGTCACGAACACATGCTGGCGGGCGTAGCCGACGAAGGTGCCGTCATCGAAGCGCCTTGCGCTGCTGGCCATGGTGTCGCGCCTTTCGATTGATTCAGGAAATGGTTTTGGCAGCGCCCGCGATGCGCGTCGCCACCATCCCGGTTCGGGAGAGGATGACTGCCTCTGCAATGAAGCACGTCGTGACGGACCGGGAGAGGCGCCTTGCACCTCTCCCGGTCCGTTCGCGTTACGACTTCTTGACGCGCGCGGCCTCGTCCTCGGTCAGCTTCATCGCGTCCTCAGGTGACATGGCGCCGGCCAGAACACCCTGTACGCCGTCGAGGAACTTGTCGGAAATCGCCGGCGGTGTGGCATGGTCGACATGCATGAAGGTGAAGGAGCCGGACTCGGCCATCGCCTTGCCAAGGCGCTGCTCCATTTCGCTCAGCCGCGACAGGTCGGAATTGACGTTCGACGGGAAAGGCTTGTCGAGCTCGAGCTTCTTGCTCATAGCTGCGTCGGAGACCATCCAGTCGAGGAACTCCGCCGCCGCATCCTTGTTGGGGCTGTTCGCATGGATCATGATGGTGTCCTCGGCGAAGACCGACATGATCGGCTTCTTGTCCGGGAAAGCCGGCATCGGGAAGAAGTCCATCGGCACGACGCAGCATTGCGGCTGGTCGCCGCGGAAGCGGCCGAGATTGAACGAGCCCTGATACCAATGCAGGCCCTTGCCCTGAGTCCACGGCACCATGGCAGGCCCGAGATCGATCGAGTTGAACGACGGCTCGAACATGCCGTCCTGGGCCAGCTTCTGCATCATGGCGGTCACGTCGACGGCGCGCGGGTCGGTCCACGGTATCGTGCCGTTGATCAGCCCGTCATAGACGTCCAGCCCGTGCTTGTTGACCAGGATCGCGGACCACATGAATTGTGAGGGCCACTTCTTCTGGTTGGCCAGCATGAAGGCGGCAAGGCCGGCTTCCTTGCCCTTCTGTGCATTGGCCATCAGCTCATCCCATGTGGTCGGAACCTTGAGGCCGAGCTGTTCGTAGATGTCCTTGCGGTACCAGACCACCGACGCGCTCATCTCCGTCGGCACGAAATGCTTCTTGCCATTGTAGACCGACAGCGCCACGCCGGCCGGGTTCAGCTTCTTGTCCCAGCCATACTTCTGGTAATAGGGCGTCAGATCGGCGGAGAAACCGTTGTCGACGATCTCCTTGCCGCGGCCGCCTTCCCAGGAATAGAAAAGATCAGGCGGATTGCTCGATGACAGCTCGATCGTCTGCTTGGTCTTGTAGGTCTCGCCGTCGACGCTGGCTCCGGTGACATGGACCCGGTCGCCATTCTTCTTGTTCCATTCGTCGATCAGCCAATTGGCGTAGACCTCCGAGGACGGCCATGGCGCCCGGTAGAAATACCTGATTTCGGCGGGCGCGGCCCGCGCCACCTTGACCCCTGACGCCGCCGCCACTGCGGTCGCGCCGAGTGCAGCGGAAGCCTTCATGAAAGTGCGGCGGGACAGTGCATTCTGTTTGATGTTCATCGTTTTCCTCCCGGTTCGATCTGACAATGACAGGCAGCAGCAAGCCGCCGCGAAGCGCGAGCGCGACGCGTGTCGACAGTGACTGTTGCTGACCCTCCGAAGGCGAAGTTGGTGGCGTGGTTCTTCCGTCGCCAAATTCGTCACGGAGATTGAATTAATCTAATCGAAGCGCTTGCGCAAGCGCTTCGATGGTCAATTTCGGATATTTTCGGTTGCCTCCAGCCGGGCTGGTTTGACTGAACTCCGCCTTGCGCGGTCGCAACCTTGCCGACAAGCCGACATGGCTCTCACGACAAGGGGATTGACAGCGGCAGAGGATATCATTCTAACGTTATGTTATGACATTACGAATGGAAATATCACATGTGTCTTCTCTGATGAGGCCAAGGCTGCTGGTGCCGCGATGGTGACAGGCTTGGTCGAAAAGAATCGTTGCGATGCGCCGGGGGCAAATCTACGATGCTCGGCTGATGGTCCCCGCGCCGAAAGGCAAGGGGTGAAAAGGGAACACGGTGAGACCCTCAAAGGTCGAGGCCGTGGCTGCCCCCGCAACTGTAAGCGGTGAGCAAGATCCGACACGCCACTGGCCGGCAAGGCTGGGAAGGCAGGATTGCGCAACGACCCGCGAGCCAGGAGACCTGCCATCACTGAGTTGACCGGACGGGGTGTGCCGGGAGGAAACGTGGACGTCGGTCTTGTCGGCCGGCTCGCCAACATCCTTCCGTTGCCAGTTTTGGAAAGTGACGGAAAGTTGGACGGCGCCATCGATCATCGCATCATCGTGTGCACGCTTTGCCGTGACATCCCGACCGGCATCAGGTCGGGCGAGAGCCTGTGCGCCGATTTGCGCTCCCGGCTCGCGGCCTACCATGAGTCGGCCTTGGCGGATTGCTTCACGATCGAAGGCGTCGAATGCATGGCGGGCTGCGCGCGACCGCTGACGGTGGCCTTCCAGGCACCAGGCAAGGCTTCCTATCTTTTCGGCTCCATCGACGCTGAGGCCGACGCCGGCGATCTCGTGCGATTTGCCAGGCTTTACGCGTCGCTCGCCGACGGCTGGTGCAATTCCGGACAACGTCCGCCGCGACTGGCCGGCAAGACTCTGGCCCGCATTCCCGGACCGGTCAAGATTGCGGGCGACAGCCGATGACAATGCCGCTTCTCGAAGCCCGCGACCTCTGCGCGATGGCGAATGGCCGCGATCTGGTCCATGCGGTCAGCCTGTCGGTGGCCTCTGGCGATCGTCTCGCCATCATCGGCCCCAATGGTGCCGGCAAGACCACGCTGCTGCGCATGCTCTCTGGCATGCTCAGGCCAAATGCGGGCGAGGTGAAGCTCGGTGGGCGCCGCCTGGACAGGATCTCGACCGCCGAGCGGGCCCTGCACATCGCTGTCGTCGGCCAGACCGACCAGCCCGATAGGCGCCTGGCGGTGATCGACTATGTCGAGCTTGGCCGCGTCCCGCATGCGGGCCTGAGACGCAGGAGCGAGGAACGCGATATCGTCGTCGACGCGCTGCGCCGGACCGGCCTGTTG
>Ga0105239_10008693_pt1 | contig 11496 bp, 13 predicted proteins | sample KBSC44metaG_FD_92761 | JGI IMG/M metagenome (GOLD analysis project Ga0105239, IMG submission 92761) | Corn rhizosphere microbial communities from Kellogg Biological Station, Michigan, USA - KBS C4-4 metaG | ecosystem: Host-associated > Plants > Roots > Rhizosphere > Soil | place: Michigan, USA...
CTCACACCCTTTACTGGATGAGGACCGATCAAACCATACTGTTGAGTCACGGCCCGGGTTTTAAGGTCCATGCACTCAACCGTCGCATAACCCAAAGTCCAAACATCGCCACTGCTACCAACGACCAAACGAGACACGTCAATTGGGTTCGCGTGAGCCGCAAAAGCCGAAAACAACACCAACAACGCTGAAATTTTTCGCATAAAATGATCCTCCCGGATCGTTAGGTGATACCTAGAACCTTTGAATAACCGGGAATGCACAACCAATACCAGTCAGATTTACGTCCGGAAAAATCTCTAAAGGGTGGGGACCACCCTTTAGAGAGCTTTTCCGGACGCGCGGACTCAGGTCTTATTTCTTAGAGGGAGGCGCTGGTTGGGTTTGGGACAACAACTCTTTGATGCCGCCAAGAGCGCCGAGGGCGCCAGTGGCTTCGTATGGGAGGAAGACGGTTTTGTCGGAGTTGTTGGCGATTTGGATGAGGCTCTCCAAATACTTTTGCGCGATCAGGTACTGAGCTGGGCTGCCGAAGCCGGCGATGGATTGCGACACGGCGGAGATCGCTTGCGCTTCGGCTTGTGCAACTTTCAAACGTGCTTCGGCCTGTCCTTCGGCGTTCAAAATCGCCGCTTGTTTGGCACCTTCCGCACTCACGATGCGCGATTGTTTTTCACCTTCAGCTTTTAAGATCGCAGCGGCTTTTTCACCCTCTGCTGTCGTGACGACGGCGCGACGAGTTCGCTCAGCCGTCATTTGTTTTTCCATTGTGAGTTTAATGTCCGATGGTGGATTGATATTTTTCAATTCGACCCGCATGACTTTTACTCCCCATTGCTGAGTGGAAGCATCCAAAGCCGAACGAAGCTGCGTATTGATTGTGTCACGCGATGTGAGTGTGTGATCGAGATCCATCGAACCAATGACGTTTCGAAGCGCACTCAACGTGAGCTGTTCAATGCCCCAATTTAAGTTTTGCACTTCATACGTCGCGCGAACCGCATCGACGATGACAAAGTAAATAACCGCGTCGACCGCCATTGTGACGTTGTCACGTGAGATGACCGGTTGCGGTTCGATCGGCGTGATTTGCTCACGCAAATCGAGGGTGTCACGAACCGTATCCAAAAACGGCACGATGATATTAAGACCCGCTTCGGCCGATTTATGAAACTTCCCTAAGCGCTCAATGATCATGACCTGCTTTTGCGGCACGATTTTGACCGTTTTAATCAGCACCACGAGAGCAAAAACAATAATGACAATAAAAAATACGACTGCAATTTCCATAAATTTATCCTTTTCTCACTTTCAAAATAATTCCGTCTGCACTTTCAATTATAACTTTGGTTCCAACCGGCAGAGGTGTGTCGTGCTGAGCGGCCCAATCATGACCGTCCAACTCGACTCGCCCTTTACCACTCACCGGATCAATCGCTTCGCAAACGACAGCGGACCTCCGAATGAGTCGTTCGGTTTTGCTCGGTAAATGCGTTCGCGATTTCAATCGACGCAAAACAAACGGTCGAAGCAAAACCAAACCCAACAGTAAACCGACGACAAAGACAATCGATTGGGCCATCCAACCAGCAAGCCAAGCCGATGCCACACTTGCGCAAGCAGCGCCAAGCGCTGCGAACATAAATCCAAAGTAAGGCACCAGCATCTCGAGCAACAAAAACACGAAAATCAGAGCCAACCAAATTAACCAAGAATGGTTTAACAATGTGTCCATGCGACCAACTCTAGGCCCGCGTTCGTCGACCGTCAAATCACGGTGAGACCCGTTAAGCTGCGGGATGGATTGAGATTTCAGTCAGTGCTTTGCGGCTTGTAAAAAATTACGGCGTTGGCTCAGGCGGTGTTTGATGAGGCTCTGAAATAAACAACAAATATTCCTTGAGACCATAACGTTCGATCGCCGCCACCCATTTGTCGTGCGGCAAACGTTTGCGAATGTATTTGCGAGAAATTCGAGCGGCGGCACAACCGAGGCGCTCTTCGGGTTGTCCATCGATACGTGGATCCACACAAACTGGTTGCAGTTGTTCGAGATCTTGTTGCCGCACGGCCATTGGCAACATCGAGATCGACATTACCGGCAAGTTCGGCAGTTCTTGCAAACTTCTTGTGACGGTTCCTGGAATTAAATGCGTCGATTCGAGATTCAAAAGATGCAGCAACTCGATTTCGCCGCGCTGATAGCCAGCACGAACTTCATCGAGAAAAGCTTTTTGATTTAAGTCGGCCGCTTTCACGCTGCGGACTTTTTCGCTTTTCAAAGTCGGAGGCGTCACTAAATCTTCACGCTGATAAAGATTATCGAGTTTGATTCCATCCGCGAGCGCGGCTTTCACAAAACCATCCCAAACTTCCTGGTAGTTTGAAATCGCAAGCGACGAGCCCAACACTAAAACACGCTCCGCCCGCAAAGAGGCGCGCAGCACGTGATACGTGACGACCCCGATTTGCTCTGGATTGTCGAAAACCGTTGGGTTGAGCTGCGGAATCGGCTTGGGCTGTAAGCCAAAACGAATAGAAAAGTAGATTCCGGTTGAGAGCAGAAAGGCTAATAAGGCCCAAAACCATTTAGGCATCTCCAATCCATAGCAATGGAGCCTCGTCGGCGTCACCCTCCAACCCATCTGACGGCTCGAGTCATGACTGGCGAAAGTTTCGGCGCAATAAACGAAGCAAAGGACTTGATCTCTAAAGGACAGGTACCCATATGCAAACGACACTTCCAAATTATGTGCTCATTGGCTCCGGCCGACTTGCTTCACACCTACGCTATTACCTTTCTTTGTATGAAAACGACATTCGCCTGCGGCATTGGGCACGCAATCCTGATTCAGGCTTTAACTCTATTTCGTGCAAAGAAGTCCCAGACCATCAGGAACGTTTAGAACAAATTCTCGAAGATGCGAACGTCGTGTTGCTGGCGATTGGCGACAATGCTCTGGAAGAATGGATCAACAAGCCAGAGCTCAAAGATAAAAAGATCGTCCACTTCTCAGGGGCTCGGTATTTCAAAAACGCGTGGGGCTTTCACCCGCTGATGACGTTTTCAACTCATCTCTACGAAGTGGATTTCTATCGTAAAATTCCGTTTGTCGCGGACCCAGGCTTTCCACATCACGAGATCTTTTCGTTTTTGCCGAATCCGTTTTACACCATTGAGCCTGAGAAAAAGCCGCTCTACCACGCGCTCTGCCACATGGCCGCGAATTTTCCAGCGCTGCTTTGGGTGCATGTGTTTCGTCAATTTGACAGCGAGCTCGAGATGCCGCACGCGATTCTCAAACCGATGCTTGAAAAAATTCTTTCCAATACGTTTGAGTATGGTCCGCAAGCACTTGCTGGCCCCCTTCGTCGAGGGGATCTAAAAACAATTGAGCTGCACGATCACGCACTCGAATCGCATCCCGCTCTGCAATCGATTTATGACACTTGGACTGAATGGGCTCTTTCATTCGGAAAACCCGGTCAATCGGTTTTACCAAACAAGGAGATCACGCAATGAACGTGCTCGATTTTATTGGCTTCAAAAAAGAAGGCCGTCGCATGTCGATGGTCACTTGCTACGACTACACCTTTGCTCGCATCTTGAATCAATCGCCAGTCGACATGTTACTCGTCGGCGATTCTTGCGGCATGACGATGCATGGATTCAAAGACACTTTACCCGTGACGACAGAGTTGATGGCCTACCACGTGGCAGCGGTCGCTCGGGGTGCCCCCGATAAATTTGTGATTGCCGATTTGCCATTCCTGTCTTTCCGCAAAGGCCATACTGAAAATATGAATGCAGTTGAAAAACTCATGCATGCTGGTGGGCAAGCCGTGAAACTCGAAGGCCTACAAGGCAATGAAGAACTCATTCGACACTTAGTGGGTTCAGGCGTTCCAGTGATCGCACATTTGGGACTCACTCCTCAATTCATCAACGCCATGGGCGGATTCAAAGTCCAAGGCCGAAGCGAGGACGCCAAAAAACAAATCTTAAAAGATGCGTTGGCGGTGCAGGATTGTGGTGCTTCGTGTGTCGTGCTCGAGTGCATTCCGTCGGCGCTGGCAAAAGAGATCACGCAGTCACTCACGATTCCGACGATCGGCATTGGCGCTGGCATCGGCTGTGATGGCCAAGTGCTCGTAATGCAGGATTTGCTGAGTCTGAATTCAAATTTCAAACCGCGCTTTGTGCGGTCTTACTTAAATGGCGAAGAACTGATGCGTGATGCGTTTACGCGTTATCACCAAGATGTACTTGAAGGTCGATTTCCGGCCGAGAAAGAAAGCTTTTCATGAGAGTCATTGAAACCGTGGCTTCGTTTCGCGAATGGCGAAACGACTTAAAGCAAGAGCAACAATCGCTTGGCTTTGTCCCGACTATGGGAGCTTTGCATTCGGGGCACTTGAGTTTGTTCAAGCAAGCCAAACAAGAGTGTGATCAAGTCGCGATCAGCATTTTCGTCAATCCAACCCAGTTTAATGATCCAAAAGATCTTGAGAAATATCCAAGACCACTCGAGCGCGATCTTGAAATGGCAAAGCAAATTGGCGTCGATGCGGTCTTCTTGCCACAAGCGCAAGAGATTTACGCCGACAAGTATCGCTACCAAGTTCTTGAGCGCGATTTAAGCAAAATTCTTTGCGGCGCCACTCGACCGGGACACTTCGAGGGCGTGCTGACTGTTGTGATGAAACTCCTCAACATCACCTCGCCTGAGCGCGCTTACTTCGGCGAAAAAGATTACCAACAGTTCCTGCTTATTCGCGACATGACCAAGGCCTTCTTTATGCCGACACAAGTGGTGAGTTTGCCAACTATTCGAGAAAGCGATGGCCTCGCAATGAGTTCACGCAACGTCCGCTTAACTCCTTCGGAGCGTCAACTTGCTCCAATGATTTATCGCGAACTTAAGAGCAGTAAACCTTTGAGCGATGTTCGCTCGGCACTCGAGTCCGCCGGTTTTCGCATTGATTATTTAGAAGAACATTTTGGTCGGCACTTTATCGCCGCATTCTTAGGTGAAGTCAGGTTGATCGATAATGTGTAAAGTTCTGTTTGCCGTTTCAGGTTCTATTGCTGGCATCAAAGCTGCGGCTGCGGTTTCGCAGCTCGTGCAACGTGGACACGAGGTCCAAGTCGTTGCAACACCAAGCGCTCTGAATTTTGTCGGCACCGCAACTTGGGAAGGACTCACAAACAAACCCGTCATCTCGAATGTCTTCGCCGAAGGTCATCAGATGGATCATATCCATTTGGCTCGATGGGCCGATGTTTTGATTTTGGCGCCAGCGAGTGCGAATGCGATTGGTAATTGGGCCAATGGATTGTCGAGCGATCTTCCGAGTGCTCTCTTCTTAGCATTTGAGCGAAGCAAACCGATTCTTCTCGCACCTGCCATGAACAAAGAGATGTGGAATCATCCTGCCGTTCAAAAAAATCTCACGACATTGAAAACTTGGAATGTGCAAGTGCTCGAGCCAAACTCAGGCAGCTTGGCTTGCGGCGAGATCGGCGTGGGCCGCCTCGTCGAACCCGATCAAATCGTTTCCGCAATTGAAGCGGCCACACGAAAAAAATCTTCGCCTGTGAGAAAAGTTTTGATCACAGCGGGAGCCACACGTGAACCGCTCGATGGAGTTCGCTTCATTACTAACTTCAGCACCGGCAAAACCGGCGCATCGCTCGCCGATTATTTTTCTGACCAAGGCTATGACGTCACCTACTTGCACGGTCCTGGTGCTGCGGTTCCTGATCACGCCGCCGTTCGCTCCGAAGAGTTCACCGATTTCGCGTCACTCGAGCAAACGCTCAAAACAGAATTGAAGAAAAAATACGACATTGTTGTTCAAGCCGCAGCTGTCAGCGATTTCTCCGTACAGGAAATTCGCAATTCAAATGGTGAGATTGACCGTGGCGGAAAAATTCGTTCCAACCAAGAACTCGAAATGAAGTTAAAGCAAAATCCAAAACTCGTTCTGAATTTAAAGGAATGGAGTTTGCCACACCAACCGACTGTTATTGCGTTCAAGCTCACCAATACCAAGGACTCGAAAGAACGATCCAATGCGGTCGATCGACTACTCACCCACTCTGAAATCGATGCTGTCGTGTGGAATGATTTAAGTGAAATTCAGTCAGACCGACACAACGGTTTAATTTTTTGGAAAGATAAAAAACCAACTCAGTTTTCAACTAAAGCCGAATTGGCAGAGGGGTTAAACAATGGTCTTAGCACTTGACGTGGGGAACAGCCAAATTTATGGCGGCGTGTTTGATCAAGGCGAATTACGTTTAAGATTTCGTCGCACTTCAAAAGCGGGAGCATCATCGGATGAAATCGGCGTTTTCTTACGTTCGGTTTTGCGCGAGAACGACATCGATCCGACGAGCGTGCAACAAATCGGAATCTGTACCGTCGTGCCAGAAGCGCTTCACTCGCTTCGTAATGCTTGCGTGAAATACTTCGATCGCAATCCATTCATTCTTCAAGCGGGAGTGAAAACGGGCTTGAAGATTCGCTATAAAAATCCGCTCGAAGTTGGTGCGGATCGGATTTCAAACTCGATTGCTGCCGTTCATGAGTATCCAGATCAGGATCTTCTCATCATTGATTTCGGAACCGCGACGACGTTTTGTGCCGTGAATGCCAACAAAGAATATCTCGGCGGCGTCATTACAGCGGGTCTTCGTATCTCGATGGAAGCGCTCGAAAGCCAAACATCAAAACTCCCACCGGTGGAAATTATCAAACCTGAAAACTGTTTGGGGCGGGCAACCGTTGAAAGCATTCAATCGGGTCTTTATTACGGCACGATCGGCCAAGTAAAAGAAATCTGCGGGCGCATTTCGAAAGAAGCGTTCGACGGCAGAAAACCAAAAATCATTGGCACCGGCGGTTTCGCTTCGCTCCTCGCGAAAGCTGAAATCTTCGACGAAGAAAATCCAGATCTCGTGCTCAAGGGCATCTTTTTATCACTAGGAATGAATACTTAAGGAGAAATTTTTTATGCGTTTAACTATGCTCAAATCAAAAATCCATCGCGCAACTGTAACGGATGCAGATCTTAACTACGAAGGTTCGATCTCAATTGATCCGGCTCTTTGCGAAGCGGCTCACTTGCATCAATTCGAGCGCGTTGAAATCTACAACTGCAATAACGGCGCACGTTTTGCGACTTATGTGATTCATGGACAACCTGGTCAAATTTGCCTCAATGGAGCGGCCGCTCGTCATGTGCACAAAGGCGATCTCGTGATCATCGCGTGCTATGCCGAAGTTCAGGACAACGAAGCCCATGCGCACGAGCCACGTCTTGTGTTTGTGGATCCAGAAAATAAAATTAAATCATTATCGAATAAGTACGAAGGTCATCACTCGAAGTAATATTTTACCGCGAGATAAGCGCCGGTGTGTCCAAGCCCGGCGCAAGTGGCTGCAACCAAAATCGAAACACTCAGTGTCGCGGCCACGCCATAGGCTGCAAAGGCTCCCCATGTTGCAGTCATTGGCAAAGGCATGATCACGCCTGTCGCACCAACCGTCGCGGATGAATAGGTCCAATCGTTGGTGATCGGAAATCTCACTCCGTTGCGAGCACCATTGTAAGCTCCCGCAACAGCGGAAACGGCGCACACAACCAAACCCGCAACGACCAAAGCTGGAAGCATGGCGACCTGCGAGCGAGTCACAGCCCGCGAAGACGTCTCTTGAATGGCAGAGATTTGTTTTTGAGAACAACTCGGTAGCTGAGTTTGAATTGAAGATTGAAATCCCTCCGGAGCTGTCTTCGCAAATGACGGAACCAGTTCGGACCGACCGGCTGTGCTGACGACACAAACGTCCTGCATTTTTCCATTTGCATCCATAGTTTGATAAACGGCTTGGCTCACGACGCGATTGTTTTGGGCGTCGCTGGCAATAATGTCGCTGGAGCTTACTGAAGCAAAACCGTTCGCCGGCAAAATAGTCGTCAGTATCCCGATCACCCAGATTCTCATCGCGCCTCCGTACAGCGCCATTAGTGCTATCTCCCCGCAATGGAGTAAAATTATTTATCTCAGGATATGGTTTTAACTGCCGTATTTTCTAAAATTTACCCGTTTAATTTCTATTCTTCGCTGCCAGGTGCAGCGAGAAATTCGAATGCCCATTGATGGTCGTTCAACCATTTCTTGAGTGGTTTATGTTTCGGACAATACTGTTCGACGAGTTTCCAAAAGCGCGGCGAGTGATCATGATGTTGCAAGTGAGCGAGTTCATGAACGACGACATAATCAATGACATCCGCCGGTGCGGCCATCAAACGCCAATTGAGACTGATGTGGCCTTCGCCTGAACAACTCCCCCATCGCGACGACTGACAACGAAAACTGACACTGGTCGGACGCAGTTTCATGAGACCTGAGAAAAACTCGAGACGTTGCGTGAGATATTTTTTGCCGCTGCGGCGATAGAATTTGCGAACGGCTTCGCGCCGCTCGTTTTCATCGGACGAGAAACCGGCGAGAACCATTTCTCCGCCTTGCATCGAGACTTTTAGTTTTTCGCCACTCACCACCCGAAGTTTTCGTGGTCGACCAAAAAACAACAACTCTTCACCTTCAACGAAGCGCTTGGCTGGGAATTGCTCGCGAATCTTTTTTACTTCTTCGAGTTGCTGCTCAATGAAGGATAAATTGGACGTCACGAAATGGAAGATTTCACGTTTTGGAACGGTTTTGGCGCACGTGATACGCAGCTCACCCTTAGCCGTCACACGTAAACGCAGACTTCGCTGACGCGCTCGTCTTCGAACTTCTACGCCATAGTTGTTTATCTTCAAACGTTCTGTCATTTTGTGCCTATGAGTGCTCACTTGGAACAATTTTATGCTCTCACTCCCGACGTCATTATGGAGGCGGTCGAAAAAGCTGGCTGGCAGCCAACCGGAGAGTACCTGCAACTCAACTCCTATGAAAACAGAGTTTTTTCAATTCGTCTCGAAAAAGATCCATTTGAGATCATCGGTAAGTTTTATCGCCCCGGCCGCTGGAGCCGAGCGGCACTCCTTGAGGAGCATCAGTTCCTCGCAGAATTGAATGAGATCGGAATCCCGGCCATTGCGCCCATCAGTGTGCTCCAAGAAACGCGCGGCATTCTGACTGTGTTCTTTCCAAAAGCCAAAGGCCGCATTCCGCCCGATTTTAATGAGGAAGACTTAGAAAAGATCGGTCGCCTCCTCGCGCGCGTGCACAATGTCGGCGTTCAGCGCCCCTCTCAACACCGTCATCGCTTTGATGCGGACATGGGTTGGACCGCACTGGAAACGTTAAAGCCACTCATCACGGATTCTTTACGCGACCGTTACGTCGATACGGCGTCAGAGATTCTACATTACCTCGAAGAGAATTTGGATCCCTCAACATTTCAGCGCATTCACGGCGATTGCTATTGTGGCAATCTCCTGCAAACGGATATTCCTGGGCAACCAAAAGAATTTTTTCTGCTCGACTTCGATGATTTCGGCATGGGCCCGGTCGTGCAAGATTTTTGGATGCTCTGTCTCGGCGATGAAGAAGAAGCCGAGAGACATTTGGCTGCGCTTCTTCGCGGCTATCGCGAACTTCGTGACTTTGACGATGCCGATTTGAAATTACTCGAACCGCTCAGAGGTCTTCGCATCATTCACTATGCGGCATGGATCGCGCGGCGCTGGAAAGACCCGAGTTTTCCACGAATTTTCCCACAGTTTGCGACCGAAGCTTATTGGTTTGACGAGCTTCAGTCACTCGATCCGATCGCGGATAATTTAATTTAGTTAGGCCCGATAACGTCGCCGAGTGTACCAGGATTTCTCGCACAACCGCGAGGAACATGGCTTTCAGTGAATGGTGAAATATCCACGAAGGTTGACTCGCCATTATATGGAACGGCACGAATCGAACAACCCGCCCGCGATTGCCAGCCATATCCTTCGCCTCGAGCCGTTTCGATTCGACTGAATTCTGGATCAACAGCTTTAAAGATTTTCCGGATATTGCCAACTTCCGTTGCGAGACTACGAATCATTTCTGGTCGTTTTTTGAGAAGCAAGATTGAACCAGTATAGGCGCGAAAAAGTTTTTCGTAATTAAGCGTTTGATCCGGATTTTGCAACATCAGCCAAACCACTCCGAACTGTGCGCGAGTGAATCGAACCTCTTGACCCTTCCACACCACCTTACGAAGCGCCGATGTGACAGTGATTTCATCCGTTTGAAAGTCGGGAGCTACCTCAGCGTCGGTCGCCCAAAAATAACCACCACCCCGGAAGGTCGTGATTTGATCAAACTCGGGATCGACCCTCTGAAACGATTGCCGGATCCAGTACACCGCCATCCGAACTGATTTTTCAACGCCATCATGATCCGAACTTTTATCAACCCAGGCATCATCATAAAGCTCGTCAAAAGATTGCGGCGTATTGAGCTGATCCACCAGCGCCATCAATACGCGATAGTAATAAGGGTTGTGCTTGGGTTCGAGACGAATCTTACTTGCATTGAAGAGAATGACTTCTTCACCCTTCCAATAAACATGTTGATCAAAGGTGATACGAAGGTGACCGAGCGTTACCATCGTGTTCGGCGGAACATTCAGTTTCGATTGGCAAACTTCCATCACATCATTGGGCGCGGCATCTCGGGCCCAACCGGGGAAAGCAAAAAATAATAAAGCCACCATTGTCCCCCACAATGGCATTCTTCGAATGTGACGAATTCGCATGAGAGGCCAAAATAAAAAGCTCGCCGTCTACGAGCAAGGAATTCTATAGCCAAAGCCAAGAACTCTGCAAAAAGGCTCAAAAACCGTGCGATGCCTCAGCCGCATTCCTATGGCGGCCATAAGAAATTCAATTAAAGGCGCAATTTTGCGCGCCATTATCCATAACATTTACACCTCTGGCATCGAATTAAGCAGCTTGCGAGGCCCGTCACTTGCAATTGAAAAGCGCATGAAACAGATCTTGGTTGGTTTCGCTATCATGAGCTTGATCGCCTGTGCGCCGTCGGGACATGACTCGGCTTCGAAGGGTGTCGGCATGCCGTCGAACTTTTCGACTTGGTCAACCGTCGATGCCGATCGTTCAGCGCGCCGATCAAGTCATTCGAACTTCGGCGTTTCGCAACCACCGATTTTTAAAATCACTTTCCGCAATGGCTCGGCTTCTTATCTTTTTGGAACCGTTCACATGGGAGTAGCGCTCAAAGAACTCCCACAGTGGCTGCTCGATCTGCATGACAAAACAAAAGTCCACGCCTACGAAATGAACAAGTTGAAAGAGATTCGAGCTCTTCGCGACAATCGTGGCAACGCTGATTTCGGAACACTCGAGGCTTATTCCGCCAGTGGCAAGCCTTTGACGAAAAGAAACGTTTTCTCTGAAGCAGAAATCGCACGGCTCGCGAAGCTCGGTATTCCAGAAGTTGTCGCTCGCTCCATCGGAGATAACAACTGCTCAATC
>Ga0105239_10008694_pt1 | contig 11496 bp, 10 predicted proteins | sample KBSC44metaG_FD_92761 | JGI IMG/M metagenome (GOLD analysis project Ga0105239, IMG submission 92761) | Corn rhizosphere microbial communities from Kellogg Biological Station, Michigan, USA - KBS C4-4 metaG | ecosystem: Host-associated > Plants > Roots > Rhizosphere > Soil | place: Michigan, USA...
TCCTTCGGCGCGAAGAAGTCGTCGCTGGCCTCGAGCGCCTGCGCACCGAGACGCGGGTCGGCAAGGTTCACGTAGCGCCGCGTGAAATCGGGTGCGTCGGGATCGAGAAGCGGAACAGCCATGATGTTTCCTTGTTTCAGTGAGGCGGTGTCAGGCCGCTGCGACGCAGCAGGCCGTGTTGCGGTGTCAGGCGTCGATCAGGTCGTCGAGCCGAAAGCGCGCGATCCGGTAGATCTGGTCCAGGCTCGCGCGCAGCTCCTCGGCGCGCGAATGATTCACGCGCGACTCGAAGTTCGCGATGATGCCGTGCCGGTCATAGCCGCGCACCGCGAGGATGAACGGGAAACCGAACTTCTCGCGATACGTGCGGTTCAGCGTCAGCAGCTTGTCGAACTCTTCCTGCGTGCACTGGTCGAGACCCGCGCCGCTCTGCTCGCGCGTCGACTCGGCCGTCAGCTCGCCGCGCACGGCGGCCTTGCCGGCCAGCTCCGGGTGGGCGTTGATCAGGGCGAGCTGGCGCGCTTCGCCGCCCGTCTCCACCGCATCCGACATCGTCTTGTGCAGCGCGTCGATGCTTGCGAACGGCCGCGCGGCCGCGGCGACCTCGGCCACCCACGGCGAATGTTCGAAGATCCCCGACAGCGCCGCGACGAATGCGCTCGGCGCCATCGTGTTCAGTTGATCCAACGTGTAACGCATCGCCTTCATGCTTTCCCTTCGTTTCGATGATTGGGCTGATACGGATGATGTTCACGCCAATGACGCGCGATATCGACACGGCGCGTCACCCATACGCGATCGTGCTGCTCGATGTGGTCGAGGAAACGCTGCAGCCCGCGGAAACGCCCCGGCCGGCCGAGCAGCCGGCAGTGCATGCCGATCGACAGCATCTTCGGCGCTTCGTCGCCCTCGGCGTACAGCACGTCGAATGCGTCGCGCAGGTAGTCGAAGAAGTGCTCGCCGGTGTTGAAGCCCTGCGGCGTCGCGAAGCGCATGTCGTTCGTATCGAGCGTGTACGGGACGATCAGCTGCGGCGACGTAGCGCCGCCCGACACCGCGACGTCCATCCAGAACGGCAGGTCGTCGCCATAGTTGTCGGAGTCGTACAGGAAGCCGCCGTATTCCGCGACGAGACGGTGCGTGTTCGGGCTGTCGCGGCCGGTATACCAGCCGAGCGGACGCTCGCCCGTCACGCGCTCGATCGCTTCCATCCCGAGGCGCATGTGCTCGGCCTCGAGCTCGGGCGTCATGCTCTGGTAGTGGATCCAGCGCCAGCCGTGGCACGCGATCTCGTGACCGAGTTCGACGAACGCGCGCGCGAGTTCCGGATGGCGCTCGATCGCCATGCCGACGCCGAACACCGTCAGCGGCAGCCCGCGCTTCTCGAATTCGCGCAGGATGCGCCATACGCCGGCACGCGAACCGTATTCGTAGATCGACTCCATGCTCATGTGGCGGTCCGGATACGCGGCTGCGCCGACGATTTCGGACAGGAACTGCTCGGAGGCAGGATCGCCGTGCAGCACGCAGTTCTCGCCGCCCTCCTCGTAGTTCAGCACGAATTGCACGGCGACGTGGGCACGCCCGGGCCAGTTCGCCTGCACGGGATGGCGGCCGTAGCCGATCAGGTCGCGAGGATAGTTGGGATCGAGTGACATGGGTTCGAAGTGCGACGAAAGCTTGCCGGAATAAAGGGTTCGCATCGACCCGCGCGTGTGCCGAAGGCCGGCCGCGCGGGCCGATGCGATGACGGCCCAGTGTAGCGAAAAGGTGCAGACGCGCCCATACAGCGGCGCAGATAGTGCAGGTCAGACGGTGTGTATGTGCGGGTGCGGCAAATCCGGCATCCGTTCCGGCTCGGCGCTCCCGCTGCACGCCATGGCGGCGGCCGGCGCGGCTGCCGATGCGGCCTCCGCCGGGCTGAAGCGCGCGAATTCGCCGTCATAGCGCTTCGGCAGCGGCCGCGCATAGTCGCCGCGCTTCGCGGTCGCGAGGCGCAGCGCGACGAGCGCCTCGGCCCACTTGACGGCCGCCGTCACACCTTCCACGACCGGCGCGCCGATCTGCTGCTCGATCTCGTGCGCGAATTCGGCCATCCCCGCGCAGCCGAGCACGATCGCGTCGGCGCCGTCCTCGTCGAGCGCGCGACGGCATTCATCGACGATGATCCGCCGCGCGGCCGACCCTGGCCGGTCGAGCTCGAGCACCGCGACGTCGGTCGCGCGCACGTTGCGGCAAAAGCGCTTCATCCCGTAGCGCTCGGCGAGATGCCATGCCATCCCGCAGGTGCGCGCGAGCGTCGTGACGACCGAGAAGCCCGTCGCGAGCACGCTCGCCGCGTGCATCGCCGCCTCGGCGATCCCGATCACCGGCCCGCGCGCGAGCTCGCGCGCCGCATACAGGCCCGGATCGCCGAAACACGCGATCACGTACGCGTCGCAGCCGTCGCGCTCGCCCTGTGCGATCTCGGCGAGGAGCCCGGGCGTCGCGAGCGCCTCGTCGTAATAGCCTTCGATCGACGGCGGCCCCATCGGCGGGCTCACCGCGACGATCTCGGTGCCCGCGGCCGCGACTTCACGCGCGCAACGGCCCATCGCATCCGTCATCCGCTGCGTCGTATTGGGATTGATCAGCTTGATCTTCATCGCGCGCTCCTCAGGCCTTCGTGCTCACGAGCAGCCGGTAGAACGCGAAGCCGAGCCCCGCGCCGATGAACCACGAGAAGTTCGCGGCGGCCTGCCAGGCCGGCACCATCACGCAGACGACCGCAATCACCGCGGCCGGCAGCAGCGCGGCGAGCGCGCGGCGGTTCACGCCGCCCGTGTACCAGTAGGTGCCGCTCTCCGACATCGTGTACAGATCGTCGCGCACGAGGCGGCCGCGCTTGACGAGATAGAAGTCGGCGATCAGCACGCCGTACAGCGGGCCGATGAACGCGCCGAGCACGTCGAGCGTGTAGTGGATCACGGCCGGGTTGTTGAACAGGTTCCACGGCGTGATGAAGATCGACGCGACGGCGGCGAGCATCCCGCCCGCGCGCCAGCTGATCAGCCGCGGCGCGACGTTCGAGAAGTCGAACGCGGGCGACACGAAGTTCGCGACGATGTTGATGCCGATCGTCGCGATCGTGAAGGTCAGCGCGCCGAGGATCACCGCGGTCGGATGATCGATGCGGCCGACCGTCGCGACGGGGTCGGTGATCAGTTCTCCGAACACCGGCAGCGTCGCGGCCGTCGTGATCACCGTGACGAGCGAGAACGCGAGGAAGTTGACCGGCAACCCCCAGAAGTTGCCGCGCTTCACGTCGCCGAACGAGCGGCAATAGCGCGAGAAGTCGCCGAAGTTCAGCATCGGCCCGGAGAAGTACGACACGACGAGGGACACGGCCGTGATCATCACCGGAATCACTTCCGCGCCGTGATACTTGACGCCGCCGAGGTTCAGGCCGATGTTGCGCCAGCCCGCGCGCCATACCATGTAGCCGGCCAGGATGAACATCACGACGTAGACGGCCGGGCCCGCGAAGTCGATGAACTTCTTGATCGTCTCCATCCCGTTCCAGAACACGAACGCCTGCAGCACCCACAGCAGCATGAAGCCGGCCCAGCCGACCGCGGACAGCCCGAGGAAGCCGTAACGATGGACGTCCGCATACGGCAGCCATTGCGGGAAGAACTTCAGCACGACGATCACGAGCGCGCTGGACGCGAGATAGGTCTGGATGCCGTACCACGCGATCGCGATCAGCCCGCGGATCACGGCCGGCACGTTCGCGCCGAGCACGCCGAACGTCGCGCGGCACGCGACCGGATACGGCACGCCGATCTGCTGGCTCGGGCGCGCGATCAGGTTGCACAGCCGGTTCACGATCGTGATGCCGACGATCAGTGCGATCAGCACCTGCCAGCTCGTCAGCCCGAGCGCGAACAGGCTGCCTGCGAACACGTAGCCGCCGACACTGTGCACGTCCGACATCCAGAACGCGAAGATGTTGTACGAACCCCATGTCTGATTCTTTAGGGGTGCCAAATCTTCGTTGTACAAACGTCGACTGTAACCGTCCGGCAACGCGGAACCGCCGCCCTCGCCGCCTTCTTCCGCCGGATACGCGCTGTCGTGCGCCACACTGAACTGAGCCATGACTTCTCCTTGACGCGGCCGCCCGGCCGCTCCACCGTCATCGATATCGCTCCGGATCGTCGCCCGGAGTCGGACTGGCGGCCGGCGGCGCAAACCGCCGGCCTGCATTGCTCTCGTCGTGTGGCGCGCGGGCCGGTTCGCGTCGCCGCTCAGGCGCCGCCGAACACTTCGCGCAAATCGACCTGTCCTTGCGCGGGCCGGTCCAGCATCTTCAGTTCGACATGCTGCAGGTGGTGCGCCATCAGCGTCACCGCCCGCTTCGGATCCCCCGCTTCCAGCGCGCTCAGGATCTCGTCGTGGTCATCGCACGAGCACGGGCTGCGCCCGTGCGATTCGTACAGCGCCGACATCAGCGTCGAGCGTGCGACGAGCCCGTCGAGGCACTCGCAGAGCGTCGCATTGCCCGTCAGCGCCGCGAGCGCCGTATGGAATTCGCCCGACAGGCGGATCCACGCCGCGAAATCGTGCCGCTCGAACGCCTTGCGCTCCTTGTCGATCAGCGCGGCGACGCCCTTCAGCCGCTTCGCGCCCGGCCCCGTCGCGAGCCGCTCGACGACGGCCAGCTCGATGATCCGGCGCATCTCGAACACCTCGTGCACGTCCTGCAGCGTCGGACTCGCGACGAACGCGCCGCGGTTCGGCTCGAGATCGACCAGCTTGTCGGCCGCGAGCAGCGCGAGCGCCTGCCGGATCGTCCCGCGCTTCACGCCGAACACGTCGCAGAGCTGCGCCTCCGTCAGCTTCGCGCCGGGCGCGAGCCGATGCTCGAGGATCGCGGTGCGGATCCGCTCGGCGATCGCTTCGGGGCCGGCTGTACCGGACGCATGGGAATCGGGCTCGTTCATGATCTGCATCGTGTGATGGTCCTCATCCTAGGATGGACATAAAGATTGTCAACAATTCTTTTCTCTAAACTCGCACAATCCGTGTGCACGCCGTCGCGCCAGATCCGTGCATCGCGCACGAAACCCAGGCACACCGGTCGTTTCACGCTTATTCAATGCGGCTTACGGTGTATACCCTTCCGGCTATTTTGTTGACAAAAATGGTGCACGCCATGAGACAAACCCGATCGGTGGTGACGGAAATTTATGACCGTTAGTTGCACGCATACTCAAAGAAAAGGCGGGGAACCCCCGCCTTTCGATGGTGCCTGCCCAGCTTAGCCGAGATGCGGATAGTCCGACAGCGTAAGCCGGAAACCGTGCGCATTCGCGACAAGCTGCGCCTGCGCGCCGAACGGCAGCGTCAGCAGGTCGGGCACATGGCCGAACTGCAGCCCCGTCACGACCGGGATGCCGATCACCGCGCGAACCTGGTCGATCATCGCCTGCATGTCGTAGCCGTTGTCGTAGTCGAACGGCCGCGCGCCCGTGAACTGCCCGAGCACGAGCGCCTGCTGGCGCGCGAGCAGCCCCGACAGATGCAGCTGGTAGATCATCCGTTCGATCCGGAACGGCTGCTCGTTGACGTCCTCGATGAACAGGATGCCGCCTTCGATATCGGGCATGTACGGCGTGCCGACGAGCGACGTCAGGATCGCGAGGTTGCCGCCCCACAGCGTGCCTGTCACGTTCACGGTCTGCACCTGCGGCGCTTCGGTGATGATCGTCGTGGTCGGCTGCGACAGCGTCTGCCAGAAGTGTTGCATCGTGAAGTCGCTCGGTGTTTCCGCGCCGAAGTCGGCCGACAGCATCGGGCCGCCGAAGGTCTTGATGCGCGCCTTCGCGTACAGCGCGAGCTGGACCGCGGTGAAGTCGCTGTGGCCCACCAGCGCGATCGGCTGGTCGCGCAGGCGGCGCTCGAGCCCGCGATAGTCGAGCCCGTGCAGGATGCGGGCGGCACCGTAGCCACCGCGCACCGCGAGCCCGATGTCCGGCAGCGCACGCTCCGGATCCGCCAGCCGATTCAGGTCGCCTGCCCGTTCGCCGTCGGTACCGCCGAAACGCTGAAAGCGGCGCTGCGTCGCCTCGATGTTCTCGATGCGCTGCTGCGCGTCGCTCAGGCGTTCGAGCGCGCGATTGATCGCGTCGGGATCATGCGGATAACCGGACGGCGCCAGCAGGCGGATGGTGTAGGACGCGGCGGGCTCGAAGGACATGGCGGAAGGGTTCAGGGTCGTCAAACCTGCTTAGAGGGTCCGAACCGTCTCGGGTTCACGGAACCGGGCAGCCCGCCCCGCTTCGGGGGACGGGCGCGTTCGGGGGCGCGTGCTTATGACGCGCCGGCTTCGGCGTCGCGGGCGAGCCGCGCTTCGCGCAGCGCGCGGCGGCGTTCCGCGAAGAACGACTTCAGCGCGGCGCCGCACTCGTCGGCGAGCACGCCGCCGGTCACCTCGGTATGGTGGTTGAGCTGCGGATTCGCGAACGCGTCGATCACGCTACCGCACGCGCCCGTCTTCGGATCGGCGGCGCCGTAGACGACCCGTGCGATGCGGGCGTGCATGATCGCGCCCGCGCACATCAGGCATGGCTCGAGCGTCACATACAGCTCGCAGCCGGGCATCCGGTAGTTCTGCAGATGCTGCGCGGCCATGCGCAGCGCGGCCATTTCCGCATGGGCCGACGGGTCGTGCCCGCCGATCGGATGGTTGAAGCCGCGCGCGATCACCTCGTCGCCGCACACCAGCACCGCGCCGACCGGCACTTCGCCGGCCGCGCGCGCCTCTTCGGCGGCGGCCTGCGCGAGACGCATGAAATGCAGGTCGCGCGCCGACACGGGTGCGGCTTCGGGAACGGGAGAATCGGTAGAGGCTGCGGATCCGGCTGCCGCGTCGTGCAGCGTGTCGACGCTCACATCGGCCCCGCTTCGGCGGGCATGTCGTCGAGCCCGCGCTCGCAGAGGCGCTCAGCGATGCGCCGGCAATAGTCGCGCGGCATCACCATCGGGCCGCCGCGCAGCGATTCGAGCGCCATGTCGAGCGCGAGGATCTTCGCCTGCAGCCGACAGCGCGCGGCGCGGTCGCTGACCGCCTGCAGTTCGTCCTGCAGGTTGCGCAGCGCGCGCAGTTGCTCGACGGCCGGCGGCACGAAGCCCGCGTTCTTCAGGATACGGTTGGCCACCCGCACCTCCTCGGGTACGAGCAGGTCGTCATCCAGCGCCTGCGGCGCGCCGGTACCCGGCAATTCGTCGAACTCGCCCCGCGCGGCGGCGGCGGCGATTCGTTGTTCGACCAGTGCGTCAAGCAGTCTCATCAGTCAATCGGAACAATGCGGCAGCCGAATTCTAGCAGGGTGACGCGTGTATGACAGGCCATTCGAACGGATGCTCGATATTGTGGTTTTAGGGGCCGAATCCGCGCGCATGCATGCCGATCGCCGCGACTTGCCGCTGTGCTGCGCCGCAGCAGGCTTCGCGGGGATTTGGCGCGTGTGTGGCCTGATTTGTGCATGCGCCGCCGCCCCCGGTTTTTTTATTTTCGTCGGCACGAACTCGCAGTCGTCATCTCGCCGAAATCGCCATTTCAGAGCGGCCAGGTCATGCGGCGACCGGCTGCGAACGTTCCTTGGGAAACGGCCGGAACATCATCGCGACGAGGAACGCGCCGATGCCGATCGCGAACGATCCCAGGTACAGCCAGCCGTAGCTACCCAGCGCATCGACGATCAGGCCGCCGGCGACCGGCCCCGCCGCCATCCCGAGGCTGCCGGCCATCGCGCAGCCCCCGATCACGGTGCCCATCATCCGCAGCGGGAAGTTCTCGCGCGCGAGCACCGCATAGAGCGGCATCACGCCCGCATAGATGAAGCCGAACAGCGTCGCGACCGCGTAGAAGCCGTCCAGCGTGCGCACGAAGTAATAGCCGAGCGCGCCCAGCGCCTGCGCGAGCAGCCCCGCCACCAGCATGCGCTTCGCGCCGAGGCGGTCGCCCAGCAGCCCGAACGCGATGCGTCCGCCCATGCCGGCGAGCCCCTCGACGCTGTAGATCGACACCGCGGCGATCAGCGGGATCCCGCAGGTCACCGCGTAGCTGACCGTATGGAAGATCGGGCCGGAGTGCGTCGCGCAGCAGAAGAAGTTGGTCAGCACCAGCACGATGAACTGCGGCGAGCGCAGCGCGCCGCCGACCGACAGCGGCGCGGTCGCGGGCCCGCCCGCCGGCGTCGGCCCCGCGTGCGGCTCATCGAGTGCGGGCGCACGGCGCACGAGCAGCGACGCCGGAATCATCACGACGGCGGCCAGCGCGGCGATCGCCAGCATCGACGTGCGCCAGCCGTGACCCGACACGAGCCAGGCCGCGAGCGGCGCCATCGTCATCGGCGCCATGCCCATGCCGGCCGACACCAGCGATACCGCGAGGCTGCGGTGCGTGTCGAACCAGCCGGTCACGCAGGCCATCATCGGCGCGAACACCGCGGCCGTCGCACTGCCGACGGCCAGCCCGAAAATCAGCTGGAACGCGAGCAGCGACGGTGCACGGCTCGCGAGCGCCAGGCTCGCCGACAGCAGCACGGCGCCCGTCACGACCACCGCGCGCGTGCCGATGCGGTCCGACAGGCTGCCCCAACCGATGCTCGCGAAGGCCATCGCGATGAAGCCGAGCGTCATCGCGGCGGAAATGCCGGTCATCGACCAGCCGGTGTCGCGTGCAATGGCCCGCAGGAACACGGGCAGCGAGAACATCGCGCCGATCGCGATGCAGCCCATCAGGCCGCCCGCGGCGACGATCACCCAGCGATAACGGGAATCATGCATCTGGTCTCTCCTTTCCTTCGTCGTACAGGCATCGATCAGGAACCGGACCGCGGCCGCCCGGCCAGCCCGGTCGATATCAACACGACGAACGGCGTACCGGAAAATCGACACGCAGGACGCCGGCCAGCGCGAATGTCCGATCGTGGGCCGATATTCGAATTCGGGCGACCGACAAGGGGCAGATCCCGACGCGCATCGGCCGCGCCGCCGCCCCCCCCTTTTCCGAAATCGGAAAGTCGAAATCAGAAATCGTTGGTTTGGACGCGCGAGCGCGCTCACTACACTCGAACCATCTTGTCATAACAAGTTGACCGATGACCCCACCCAACGTCGTGCCGCTGTCGGCGGCCCCGCTCTACGTGCAGATCAAGGACACGCTGCGCGCACGGATCCTCGACGGCACCCACGCGCCGCACAGCAGGATGCCGTCCGAGCACGAACTGTGCGCGATGTTCGACGTGAGCCGCATCACCGTGCGCCAGGCGCTCGGCGACCTGCAGAAGGAAGGCCTGCTGTTCAAGTTGCACGGCAAGGGCACCTTCGTGTCGAAGCCGAAGGCGTTCCAGAACGTGACGTCGCTGCAAGGCTTCGCCGAGGCGATGTCGTCGATGGGCTACGAGATCGTCAACCAGCTGCGCAGCGTTCGCACCATGAAGGCCGACCGCCATCTCGCAACGAAGCTGAACGTGCCGGAAGGCGCAGCGCTCGTCGAGATCCACCGCGTGCGGCTGCTCAACCGCGAGCCCGTGTCGCTCGAACAGACATGGGTGCCCGAGGCGCTCGGCAAGCGGCTCGCGGGCGCGGATCTCGCGACCCGCGACATCTTCCTGATCCTCGAGAACGATTGCGGCGTGCCGCTCGGCCACGCCGACGTGTCGATCGACGCGATCCTCGCGGACGATGAAATCGTCGATGCGCTGCGCGTCGAGGAAAGCAGCCCGGTGCTGCGGATCGAGCGTCTGACGCACGACGCGTCGGGCACGCCGATCGACTACGAACACCTGTACTTCCGCGGCGACGCCTTCCAGTACCGGTTGCGCATCGATCGGCAGAAGGCGCTCCAACCTGCAAGGAACCCGCAATGAACACCCATGTACTCGAATACGACATCGTCGTGGTCGGCGGCGGCACGGCCGGCCCGATGGCCGCGATCAAGGCCAAGGAGCGCGACCCGTCGCTGCGCGTGCTGCTGCTGGAGAAGGCCAACGTCAAACGCAGCGGCGCGATCTCGATGGGGATGGACGGCCTGAACAACGCGGTGATCCCCGGCCATGCGACGCCCGAGCAGTACACGCGCGAGATCACGATCGCCAACGACGGGATCGTCGACCAGGAAGCCGTCTACGCATATGCGACGCACAGCTTCGCGACGATCGAGCAGCTCGACCGTTGGGGCGTGAAGTTCGAAAAGGACGGCACCGGCGACTACGCGGTGAAGAAGGTGCACCACATGGGTTCGTACGTGCTGCCGATGCCGGAAGGACACGACATCAAGAAGGTGCTGTACCGGCAGCTGAAGCGCGCGCGCATCGCGATCACGAACCGGATCGTCGCGACGCGCGTGCTGACCGACGCGCAGGGCCGCGCGAGCGGCGTGCTCGGCTTCGACTGCCGCACCGCCGATTTTCACGTGATCCGCGCGAAGGCCGTGGTCCTGTGCTGCGGCGCGGCCGGCCGTCTCGGGCTGCCGGCGTCCGGCTACCTGATGGGCACGTACGAGAACCCGACCAACGCGGGCGACGGCTACGCGATGGCGTACCACGCGGGCGCGGCGCTCGCGAACCTCGAGTGCTTCCAGATCAACCCGCTGATCAAGGACTACAACGGCCCGGCCTGCGCGTACGTGACGGGCCCGCTCGGCGGCTTCACCGCGAACGGCAAGGGCGAGCGCTTCATCGAGTGCGACTACTGGAGCGGCCAGATGATGTGGGAGTTCTACCAGGAACTGCAAAGCGGCAACGGTCCGGTGTTCCTGAAGCTCGACCACCTCGCCGAGGAAACGATCCAGACCATCGAGCAGATCCTGCACACGAACGAGCGGCCGAGCCGCGGGCGCTTCCATGCGGGACGCGGCACCGACTACCGGCGCCAGATGGTCGAGATGCACATCTCCGAGATCGGTTTCTGCAGCGGCCACAGCGCGTCCGGCGTGTACGTGAACGCGCGCGCGGAAACGACCGTGCCGGGGCTCTACGCGGCCGGCGACATGGCGGCCGTCCCGCACAACTACATGCTCGGCGCGTTCACCTACGGCTGGTTCGCCGGGCAGAACGCCGCCGACTACGTGGCCGGCCGCGATCACGCGCCGGTGGACGACGAACAGGTCGCCGCCGAACGCACCCGCGTGCTCGCGCCGCTCACGCGCGAGCGCGGCCTCGCGCCGGCGCAGGTCGAATACAAGCTGCGCCGCATGGTGAACGACTATCTTCAACCACCGAAGGTGACGCGCAAGATGGAAATCGGCTTGCAACGTTTTGACGGAATTACTGAGGATATCAAAGAAATCAAGGCGAATCACCCGCATGAACTGATGCGCGCGGCCGAAGTGCGCGCGATCCGCGACTGCGCCGAGATGGCCGCGCGGGCGTCGCTGTTTCGCACCGAGAGCCGCTGGGGACTGTATCACCATCGCGTCGACTTCCCGCATCGCAACGACGCCGA
>Ga0105239_10008695_pt1 | contig 11495 bp, 8 predicted proteins | sample KBSC44metaG_FD_92761 | JGI IMG/M metagenome (GOLD analysis project Ga0105239, IMG submission 92761) | Corn rhizosphere microbial communities from Kellogg Biological Station, Michigan, USA - KBS C4-4 metaG | ecosystem: Host-associated > Plants > Roots > Rhizosphere > Soil | place: Michigan, USA...
ACAACGTGTCGTACCAGTCGCCGCAGTTCTACGGCCTCGACTTCTACGGCCAGTTCGCGTTCTCGAACTCGACCAGCTTCAACGGCAACACGACGGCCGGTCAGCCGGGCCGTGCGGCCGGTGCGCAGGTCACGTACACGAACTCGCTGTTCCAGGTGCGCGGCATCTACGACGAAACGCGCGACAGCAACGGCCGCTTCTCCGACGTGTTCAACTATTCGCGTGAATACTTCGCGGGCCTGAACGTGTTCCTCGGCCAGTTCAAGCTGCAAGCGGCTTATCAGTCGTCGCACGCGGACGGCAGCGGCGGCCCGGCCGTCAACAACGGCATCACCGGTACCCAGCAGGTCTGGGGCGGCGTGACGTGGCAGGCCACGCCGGCGGCCGCGCTGATCGCAGCCGTGTACCACGTGAATGCGAACCACGGTGGCGGCAACGCGAACATCTACACGGTCGGCGGTTCGTACAACATCTCGAAGCGCACGCTGTTCGACGTGCAGGTCGCGACGGTGCGCAACAGCTCGACGGCCAACTTCGGCCTGAACGCGAACGGTGCGGGCACCGCCGTATCGACGGGCAACCCGCATCCGGGCGGCAGCCAGACCGGCGTCTACGCCGGCATCCAGCACCTGTTCTGATCAGGCGCCGTCCAGAGAACGATTCGACAACACTTTCCACGCTGCTGCGAGAGGCGCGTATCGGTGCGGTACCCACCCGGGTATCGCACCGTTTTTTATTGGCGGGCCGGAATCATACGATCCGCGGCCCGATCGACCGGCCCGGCGGGATCGGCCGAATGCGGCGCTCAGACCGCCGCTTCGTTCTCTTCGCCGGTGCGGATGCGGATCACGCGCTCGACGTCCGACACGAAGATCTTGCCGTCGCCGATCTTGCCCGTGCGCGCCGCGCCGATGACCGCGTCGATCACCTGGTCGACCTGCGCTTCCGCGACGACCACCTCGATCTTCATCTTCGGCAGGAAGTCGACGACGTATTCGGCACCGCGATACAGCTCGGTGTGCCCCTTCTGGCGGCCGAAGCCCTTCACTTCCGTCACGGTGAGCCCCGTGAGGCCGACTTCGGCGAGCGCTTCGCGGACTTCGTCCAGCTTGAACGGCTTGATGATGGCTGTGATGCGTTTCATGATGGTTGTCCCTCAATGCTCGTTTGGATGCACAATCGCGATCCCGATTGTAAGCCGGCCGGCCGCGTACGGCCCAGCACCGCTCAGTCGAGACGTTCGGTAAAGCGTGACGTGATCGGATAGCGCCAGTCGCGCCCGAACGCGCGATGCGTGACGCGAATGCCGATCGGCGCCTGGCGGCGCTTGTATTCGTTGATCTTGATGAGCCGCGTCACGCGCGCGACGTCGGCCTCCGCATAACCGGCCGCGACGATCTCCGCGAGCGGACGGTCCTCCTCCATGTACATCCGCATGATCGCGTCGAGCACGTCGTACGGCGGCAGGCTGTCCTGGTCGGTCTGGTTCTCGCGCAGCTCGGCCGACGGCGCGCGCGTCAGGATTCGCTCGGGAATCACGTTGCGCAGCACGTAGTCGGCCGTCTCGTTGCGATAGCGGCAGAGCCGGTACACGAGCGTCTTCGCTATATCCTTGATCACCGCGAAGCCGCCGGCCATGTCGCCGTACAGCGTGCAGTAGCCGACCGCCATCTCGCTCTTGTTGCCGGTCGTCAGCACGATCGAGCCGAACTTGTTCGACAGCGCCATCAATAGCGTGCCGCGGATGCGCGCCTGGATGTTCTCTTCCGTCGCGTCCTCCGCGCGGCCCGCGAATTCGTCCGCGAGCGCCGCCCGGAACGCGTCGAACATCGGCGCGATCGCGATCTCGTCGTAGCGCACGCCGACGCGCCGCGCCATCTCCGCCGCGTCGGTGGTCGAGATGTCGGCCGTGTAGCGCGACGGCATCATCACCGCGCGCACGCGCTCGGGGCCGAGCGCGTCGCATGCGACCGCGAGCACCAGCGCGGAATCGACGCCGCCCGACAGCCCGATCAGCACGCCGGGAAAGCCGTTCTTGCCGATGTAGTCGCGCACGCCGGTCACGAGCGCGCGATAGACCTGCGCGTCGACCGGCAGCGCTGGGGCGATCGCGCCGGGCAGCGGGCGAGCGCCGTCGAATTCGACGATCGCGTGCCCTTCGTCGAACTGCGGCATCTTCGCGACGAGCGCGCCCTGCGCGTCGAGCACGAACGAGCCGCCGTCGAACACGAGCTCGTCCTGGCCGCCGACGAGGTTCACGTACACCATCGGCAGCCCGGTCTCGCGGATCCGCGCGCGCAGGATGTCGATGCGCAGCGCCTCCTTGTTCATGTGATACGGTGAACCGTTCGGGATCAGCAGCACCTGCGCGCCGGCGGCCTTCGCGATCTGCGCGGCCGACGCATGCCATGCGTCCTCGCAGATGATCACGCCGAACTTGACGCCGTTCAGCTCGAACACGAGCGGTTCGGCGTCGGTCGCGAAATAGCGCTTCTCGTCGAACACGTCGGCGTTCGGCAGATCCTGCTTGCGGTAGGTGCCGGCGATCTCGCCGCCGACGATCAGCGACACCGCGTTGTAGGTATCGGCCGGCGGCACGCCGCGCTCGATCGGGCGGTTTGCATTACCATCGACGGCTGGCGCGCGTGCATCGTCGCCCGGGTCGCTGCCCGCATCGCTGCCCGGCCCCCTGCCCGGCCCCCTGCCCGGACCGCGCAACGGATGACCGACCAGCACCGCGAGCCCGTCGAACGGACGCAGCGCGTCGGCGAGCGTGTCGAGCGCGGCAGCGGCCGCCGCGTAGAACGCGGGCCGCAGCAGCAGGTCTTCCGGCGGATAGCCGGACAGCGCGAGTTCGGGTGCGACCATCAGTTGCGCACCATCGTTGTGCGCGGCGCGGGCGGCCGCGACGATCCGCGCGACGTTGCCGGCGAAATCGCCGACGGTGACGTTGATCTGGGCGAGAGCGAGTCGGGTCTTCATGACGGGATCGGCGCAGCCCGGCGGCGCGCCCTGAACGGCTGACGAAAACGTCCCGGACGCGGGCCATGGCGGCACGCATCCGGCGGCATCCAACAGTACGGATTCACGCTTGAAACACGAACGCATCGATTATCGCACGGGCATCCTGTCGTCCCCCGCGGAAGTGCCGGCCGACGAATGGAACGCGCTGCTCGAACGCGACGCGCAGCCGACGCCGTTCCTGCGCCACGAATTCCTCGACGCGCTGCACGTCGCGCGCTGCGCGGTCGACGACACCGGCTGGTCGCCGCACTTCGTCACGCTGACCGACGCGCGCACGGGGCGGCTGGCGGCCGCCGCGCCCGTCTACGCGAAGCAGCATTCGTACGGCGAATACGTGTTCGACTGGGCATGGGCCGACGCATACCAGCGCAACGGCCTGTCCTACTACCCGAAGCTGCTGTGCGCGGTGCCGTTCACGCCCGTGCAGGGCACGCGCCTGCTCGCGGCCGACGACGACGCACGCCGCCGGCTCGCGGCCACGCTGCTCGCGTTCGCCGAGCAGAGCGACGTGTCGTCGCTGCACGTGCTGTTCCCGACCGGCGACGAAGCACGGCTGCTCGAATCGCTGGGGATGATGCTGCGCGAAGGCGTGCAGTTCCACTGGCTCAACGACTGCTACCGCGACTTCGACGACTTCCTCGCCACGCTCGAGCAGAAGAAACGCAAGAACATCCGCGCCGAACGGCGCAAGGTGCGCGATGCCGGCGTCACGTTCCGGCGGCTGACCGGCGACCGGATCACCGATGCCGACTGGCGCTTCTTCTCGCGCTGCTACCGGCAGACCTACCGCGAACACTACTCGAGCCCGTACCTGAATCTCGACTTCTTCCGCGCGATCGGCGCGACGATGCCGGAGAACCTGCTGCTCGTGATCGCCGAAGCCGACGGCCGGCCGATCGCAAGCTCGCTCGCCGTCTACCGGCGCGGCGCGGACGGCGGCGGCACGCTGTACGGCCGCTACTGGGGCGCGCTCGAGCACGTGCCCTGCCTGCATTTCGAGACGGCGTACTACCAGTTGCTCGAATTCTGCATCGAGGCCGGGCTCGACACGTTCGAGGGCGGCGCGCAGGGCGAGCACAAGCTCGCGCGCGGCTTCCTGCCGACCGTCACGCATTCCGCGCACTGGCTCGCGCATCCGGCGTTCTCCGATGCGGTCGCGCATTTTCTCGCACGCGAGACCGAGCATATCCACGCGTACGTCGACGAGTTGCGCGAGCACGATCCGTTCCGGCGCAGCACCGGCTAGCGTCATCCCGCATGCCGCACGACCGCGGCCTGTTCAATGCGCGGCGAGCGCCACCGTCTGCGACAGCGCCTGCGGGTCACGCGACGACGCGGCCGCCGACAGCCCGTAGCTGCCCGCGCCGATCCGCCATGCGTGCGCATTCGCATCCCACACCGCGAAGCGCTGCGCCGGCACCGCGACACTGACCGTGCGCGCCTCGCCCGGCTGCAGCGCGACCCGGGTCCAGCCGACGAGCCGCTTCGGCGGCTCGCCGAGCGACGCGGGCAGCGCTGCGTAGATTTGCACCGTGTGCGTACCGGCACGCGTGCCGGTGTTCGTCACCGTGACGCCAACCGTCACGTTGCCCGCTGCGTCCGCCCGCGCCGACATCGCCGACATCGCATACGTCGTGTACGACAGCCCGTAGCCGAACGGAAACAGCGGCTCGATCGCCTTCGCGTCGAACCAGCGATAGCCGTACGCGAGCCCTTCCGCATAGACGTTCTGCGTATTCGACGGGTCGATCGTCGGCTGCGGCAGGTCGGCCTCCTGCTTCGGGAACGTCAACGGCAGCCGGCCCGACGGATTCGCGTCGCCGAACAGCAGGTCGGCGATCGCCTGGCCGCCCTGTGCGCCCGGATACCATGCGTCGAGCACGCCGTGCACGTTGGCAAGCCACGGCATCAGCACCGGGCTGCCGTTCTCGAGCACGACAATCACACGCTTCGCCTTCGCGGCGACCGCGGCGATCAGCGCGTTCTGGTCGTATTGCTGGTTGTACGGGTCGGCCTTCGCATCCGGCAGCGACAGGCTCGCGAGGTCGAGGCCTTCGGTCTGCCACTGCGTGGCGAACACGATCGCGACATCGGCCTGCGCGGCCGCGGTGGCCGCCGCGTTCGCGTCGGTCCCGTCGAGATAGCTGACCGACGCGTTCGGCGCCTTCGCGCGGATCGCCGCGAGCGGCGCAGACTTGTACCAGGTCGCGCACCCGCCGAACAGCATGTCGGCCGGTTGCTGACAGGACGTCACCGCGTTGCCGTCGATCGCCGGCACCGCACCCGAGCCGCCGCCCGACAGCACGCCCGCATCCGCGTGCCCGCCGATCACGACGACCGACCTGAGCGTGCCGGCGGCCAGCGGCAGCACCGGCTGCGTGTCGCCCGACGCGGCCGCGTTCTTCAGCAGCACCGCCGCTTGCCGGGCGATCGCGAGCGCGTCGGCATTGCCGGCGGCTTCGTCGATCGCGCCGCCCGGCTTCGGCGGCGCGTCCATTACACCGATGCGGATCAGCGTGCGCAGCTTGCGCTGCACCATGTCGTTCAGCCGCGCGGCCGACACGCTGCCGGCCTGCAGCGCCGCGCGCAGCTTCGAATTGAAGTACGAGCCGAGCGGCGCGTTGCCGTCGTCGGCCGCGCCGGGCTGTTCCTCGTCGAGCCCGGCCTGCACGGCCGCGACCGTCGAATGCGTCGCGCCCCAGTCCGACTGCACGACGCCCTTGAAGCCCCACTCGTTCTTCAGCACGGTCGTCAGCAGATACGGGTTCTCGCACGCATACACGCCGTTCAGCTTATTGTACGAGCACATCACGTTGCCCGGCCGGCCGTCCTTCACGCCGATCTCGAACGCGAGCAGTTCGGCCTCGCGCATGGTCCGCTCGTCGACGACCGAATCGACCGTCATCCGGTTGGTTTCCTGGTCGTTGAACGCGAAATGCTTGATCGTCGCGATCACGTTCCGCGCCTGCGTGGCCTGCGTGCGCGCGGCGCTCAGCGTGCCCGCGAGCACCGGATCCTCGCCCATGTATTCGAAGGTGCGGCCGTTGCGCGGCTCGCGCGCGAGGTTCACGCCGCCGCCGAGCCCTTCCGCGAACCCGAGCGCGCGCAATTCGAGCGCGATGCGCGTGCCGTAGGTGCCCGCGAGCGCCGGATCCCACGTCGCCGCGAGCGCGACCGGCGCGGGCAGCGCGGTCACGCGCGCATTCTTCACGTTCACGCCGCCCGCCGAATCGGCGCTGCTGAGCGCCGGAATGCCGAGCCGCGGCACGCCCGGGATGTAGCTTGCGCCGTTCAGCGCGTCGGCCGGAAACGGGCCGCCGAAGTTGAGCGCGGGCATGCCGGTACCGTGCACGAGCTGCAGTTTCTCGTCGGTCGTCAGTTGCGCGACGAGTGCGGCCGCGCGCTGGTCGGCCGCCGCGTCGGGGTCGGCCGGCGCATGGATGTCGTCGCCGCCGCACGACGCGAGCAGCATCGTGAGCGCACATGCGGACGCAATCGTCGAACACCGGAACAGCGAAGTTTTCATTGATCCTCCAGAATCGTTCTGTTGTACTGGTCGCCAAACTCCACCGTCGAGTCTAAAAATCGACCGGTCACCACGCTTGACCGGCAGGAGCATGCGTTGACCTCTCGCAGCGGGGACAAACCCGAACGGCATGACGACAGGGGGCAGACATGGAGTTGAGACAGAAATCGGTATCCGTGCGGATCTACCGCTGGCTGTGCGAGGACGCGCGCGCAAACGGCATCGATCCCGCTGCGCTTTACGAGACGCTCGGCATCGGGCCGGCCGAGCTCGCCGACGACACGCGCCGCATCGCCGGCGACCGGCACGTGGCCGCGATGCAGCTGACGAGCGGCTGGCCGCTGTCGTGGCATCGCCCGCCACCGCAGGTCGTGCCTTGGCTCATGCCGTTTCCCGAGCTCGCGGGCATCACCTGCAACGCGGCGACGCTGCGCGGCGCGCTGCACGGCTATCTGCGCTATCGCGAGCTGATCGGCAACGTCGACTGGGTCTTCGCACACGAGAGAGGCGACGCGATCGCGCTCGAGTACGTGAACGAAGGAGACGGCCGGCACGCGGGCAGCGCGTTCGCCAATCTCGCGATCCTCGCGGCGCTTGCGCGCCTGTACGATCCGCACGTGCGCATCGACGACGCCGAATTCGCCGGCCGCGCGTTCGCGCCCGTTGCCGCACTGCGCGACATGCTCGGCGCACCGGTGGCGTTCGAGGCCGCGCACAACCGCATCGTGCTGCGCTCCGCGCACTTCGACACGCCGTTCGAGCGCTACAACGCGCCGCTCGCCGGCATCCAGCGTCATGCGGCCGATGCCGCGCGCGAGCGCGTGCGCGCATGCTCGACGTTCGGCGCGTCGGTCGAACAATGCGTGCGCGACTGGCTGCGCACCTGCGACGATACCGACGTGCCGACCGATACGCTGATGCAGCACGTGTGCACGCGCTTCGCGATGTCGCGCTGGACGCTGCGCCGGCGGCTGCATCGCGAAGCGGTCGGTTTCCATGCGCTCGTCGCGCAGGCGCGGCTCGGCGAGGCGCGCGACCTGCTGCTCAATACGCAGTTGCCGATCGGCGAGATCGGCGTGCGCGTCGGCTTCCGTTCGACCAGCGCATTCACGCGCTTCTTCACGCGCGAACTCGGCGCGGCGCCGAGCCGCTTTCGCGACGGGCACGGCGACCGGTGGCGTTGACGCACGCTTTTTCTGAGACACTGGCGGCTTCGCATCCCGCCGCCCTGCCATGTCCTGGTTTCTGTATCTGATCGAATGCGCGGACGACAGCGTCTACACGGGCATCACGACCGATGTCGCCGCGCGCTTCGACGAACACGCGTCCGGCAAGGGCGCGCGCTATACACGCTCGCGCAAGCCGCGCGCGGTGCTCGCGGCGTTTCCTCTGCCCGACCGGTCCAGCGCGTCGCGCGCCGAATACTGGGTGAAGCGGCTCACGCCCGCGAAAAAGCGCGAGTTGGCGGCCGGCTTGCGCACGCTCGAATCGGTGTTGCCGGCGGTGGTTGCGCTCGACGAGCGCAACGATACGGCCGGGCCGAAGAAGGGGCGCGCGGAAGACCTCGGCGATGCGGCCAAGGCAACTGATACCGAACCGGTTGCCGGGAAAAAGGCGAAGGCGGGGAAACTCGCCGGGCCTGCAACGGCCGCGAAGACGGTGAAGACAGGGGAAACGGCGAAGCCTGCGAAAGGCAAGCAAGCGTCGAAGTCGCCGCAATCGAACCAGGCCGCACCGGACGCGAAACGGGCAAAAGCCGACGGCGACGCCACCGCAAAAAAGACGTCGTCGCGTGGTACGCCGGTAAAGAAGGCCGGCCCACCTCCAGCCGCGTCGCCAAAAAGGAAGGCATCGGCCGCCGTCGGCAAACCGGCAGCGAACGCACGCGAAGACGCCGCCTCCGCACCGACGCGGCGCCGTCCATCGACCACGCGACCCGCCGAAGCGACCGAAGCGACCGAAGCGACCAAGCCGGCCACGTCACCCGCTGCCCCGCCCCGCGCGAAACGCACGAAGCAGGCACCGGCCACCCCACGCCCGCAGGCGTCCGCGTCCGCGCCCACCCGCCGGAAAACCGTGCGCACAAAACAAAACCGCGCAGCCTCCTGAGGAGACACGCGCGGTTTGCGTTCCGAACGAACCGGCGCGAGGCCGGCCAACGGGCTTACTTCTTGTAGTTCGCGGCGCCGTCGGTGATTTCCTTGTGCGCGGCGTCGATGCCGGCCCAGCCTTCGACCTTCACCCACTTGCCCTTCTCGAGCGCCTTGTACTGCTCGAAGAAGTGCTTGATCTGATCCTTCAGGTACTCGGGCACGTCGTCGATCGACTTCAGGTTCGCCGTCATCGGGCAGACCTTGTCGTGCGGCACGGCGACCAGCTTCGCGTCGACGCCCGACTCGTCGGTCATCTGCAGCATGCCGAGCACGCGCGAACGCACGATCGAGCCGGCCAGCAGCGGGAACGGCGTGATCACCAGCACGTCGACCGGATCGCCGTCGCCCGACAGCGTCTGCGGGATGTAGCCGTAGTTCACCGGGTAGCGCATGCCGGTACCGATGAAGCGGTCGACGACGAGGAGACCCAGTTCCTTGTCCGCCTCGTACTTCACCGGATCGCTTTGCGCGGGGATCTCGATGATCACGTTGAAATCGTGCGGCAGGTCCTTGCCGGCCGGAACATGATTAAAGCTCATAGCGCTCTCTGTTGGTCGATGGAATTCGGGACAGGGGCGCCGCGGCCGATGCACCGCCGCGGGCGTCCCCGCAGGGAATGCGCCATTATAGCCAATCGACCGGTGGCGTCCGGATGACGATCGGCGCGATAATCGTTCCGGATGTCCGGCCACCGAACCACGGGCGACGTCGTCCGTCGCCGCGAAGCATGGGACCCGAGGAGCAGGCATGGAAGAAGCGAAGCACTTCATCGCGGGCGAATGGACGTTGCCCGCGCAACTGGAGACAATCCCGGTCGTCGATCCCTCCGACGGCCAGCCGTTCGCGACGATCGCGCGCGGCACCGCACCCGACATCGAGCGCGCGGTCGCCGCGGCCCGCGAAGCGTTCGCGGGCCCGTGGGGCGCGGCGAGCGCCGCCGAACGCGGCCGCGTGCTGATGCGGCTGTCGGCGCGCGTCACCGACCATCTCGAGGAACTCGCGACGATCGAGGCGCGCGACACCGGCAAGCCGCTGAAGCAGGCGCGTGCCGATGCCGCCGCGCTCGTGCGCTATTTCGAGTTCTACGCGGGCGCCGCCGACAAGCTGCACGGCGAGACCCTCCCCTATCAGGCCGGCTATACGGTGCTGACCGTGCGCGAGCCGCACGGTGTCACCGGCCACATCGTGCCGTGGAACTACCCGATGCAGATCTTCGGGCGCAGCGTCGGCGCGGCGCTCGCGGCCGGCAACGCGTGCGTCGTGAAGCCGGCCGAGGATGCGTGCCTGTCGGTGCTGCGCGTCGCCGAGCTGGCCGCCGAAGCCGGGCTGCCGGCCGGTGCGCTCAACATCGTCACCGGCTACGGCCATGAGGCGGGCGCCGCGCTCGCGCGCCACCCCGGCATCGACCACATCTCGTTTACCGGCTCGCCCGCGACCGGCAAGCTGGTCACCCAGATGGCCGCCGAGAACCACGTGCCCGTCACGCTCGAGCTCGGCGGCAAGTCGCCGCAGATCGTGTTCGCCGACGCCGATCTCGAAGCGGCGCTGCCCGTGCTCGTGTCGGCGATCGTGCAGAACGGCGGACAGACCTGCTCGGCCGGCAGCCGCGTGCTGATCGAGCATGCGGTGTACGAGCCGCTCGTCGATCGGCTCGCCACAGCGTTCAACGCGCTGCGGGTCGGCCCGAGCCGCGCGGATCTCGACTGCGGCCCGCTGATCAACGCGAAGCAGCAGCAGCGCGTGTGGGATTTCCTGTCCGACGCGCAGCATGACGGCATTCCGATGGCAGGGCACGGCCAGGTCGTCGCCGACGCGCCCGAAAGCGGCTTCTACCAGGCCCCCGCGCTGCTGCGCGACGTGCCGGCGTCGCACCGGCTCGCGCAGGAGGAAGTGTTCGGTCCGGTGCTCGCCGCGATGCGTTTCGTCGACGAGGAGGAAGCGGTCGCACTCGCGAACGGCACGCCGTACGGCCTCGTCGCAGGCATCTGGACCCGCGACGGCGCGCGCCAGTTGCGCCTCGCGCGGCGCCTGCGCGCCGGTCAGGTGTTCATCAACAACTACGGTGCGGGCGGCGGCGTCGAACTGCCGTTCGGCGGTGTCGGCCATTCGGGCCATGGCCGCGAGAAAGGCTTCGAGGCGCTGTATGGCTTCACCGCACTGAAGACGATCGCGATCCGGCACGGCTGAACCAGCAACCGCCGGCCGGCAACGACCGGCCGTGCACCGACACACCACGCACGTAAACAACAGAGGAGACACACCATGCGGTTGAGCGGCAAGACGGCCATCGTCACGGGCGGAGGCTCGGGCTTCGGCGAGGGCATCGCGAAGACCTATGCGCGCGAAGGCGCGAACGTCGTCGTCAACGACCTGAACGGCGCGGCGGCCGAGCGCGTCGCGAGCGAGATCGCGCTGGCGGGCGGCAAGGCGATCGCGGTCGCGGGCGACGTGTCCAAAGACGCCGACTGGCGCGCGCTGCTGCAGGCCGCGCTCGACGATTTCCATTCGGTGCAGATCGTCGTGAACAACGCGGGCACCACGCACCGCAACAAGCCGGTGCTCGACGTGACGGAAGCCGAGTTCGATCGCGTGTACGCCGTCAACATGAAGAGCCTGTTCTGGAGCGTCCAGACCCTGGTGCCGTATTTCCGCGCGCAGGGCGGCGGCGTGTTCGTGAACGTCGCGTCGACGGCCGGCGTGCGGCCGCGCCCGGGCCTCGTCTGGTACAACAGCACGAAGGGCGCGATGATCACCGCGAGCAAGTCGCTCGCGGCCGAGCTCGGCGCCGACCG
>Ga0105239_10008699_pt1 | contig 11493 bp, 9 predicted proteins | sample KBSC44metaG_FD_92761 | JGI IMG/M metagenome (GOLD analysis project Ga0105239, IMG submission 92761) | Corn rhizosphere microbial communities from Kellogg Biological Station, Michigan, USA - KBS C4-4 metaG | ecosystem: Host-associated > Plants > Roots > Rhizosphere > Soil | place: Michigan, USA...
AACACCAGGACGAGCAGCAGCTTGTCCGCCAGCGGATCAAGGATGCGTCCGAGTTGCGAGGTCCAGCCGAAGCGCTTGGCGAGGTAGCCATCGACGCCGTCGGAGACCGCCGCGGCGACGAACAGCGCCAGCGCCGTGAGGTGCTCGGCAGCCTGCAGGGAGACGAGGATCGGCCAGATGAGCGCGATGCGCAGCAGGCAGATGAGGTTGGGCAGGTGACGCATGAACGCTCGCCGCTCGCGCCGCCCCTTTAGGGCTGGTAACGGAACACGGGGCCGGCGCGGCCGGCGCCGGCGTGCACCAGGTGCGCCTGGCCGGCGAGCGCCTCTTCCAGTCCCGCCGCACCGCCGCGCACCGTGACATCGAAGCTCACGCTGGCCGCCTCGGCGGCCACGATGTTGGCGCGCTTCACGCCCGGTGTTGCCTGCAGCAGCCGGGTGACCGTGGCGTAGTCGGTGAGGTTGCGCACGCCGTCGACACTCACGCGCGTGTCGCTCTCGAGCTGCGACAGCGAGGTCGCCGGCGGCGGCACCAGCTGATCCACCGTGTGGTCGACGCCGGCCGCCAGCGGCCCGCTCCAGTTCTCGCTCGAGCCGCGCCGGTAGAGCGTCCACTGCAGCACTGCCTCGGTCGCGGCGGCGTCCCCGCGCCCGACCAGCACCTGGTCGCCACCGTAGCGCTGCCCCGCCTCGAGCAGCGCCTCGGCGCTGAGCGGCTTGCCCGTCGCATCCGCCAGCGGCATGGGGATCACGCTCAGCGGCAGGCCGCGCGCGGCGGCGACGCGCTCCAGCTCGTTGCGTGCCGCCTCCGCCTGCGCGCGGGCGCGCGGCGGGTCGAGCACCACCAGGGTGAAGGGGCGGTCGCCGTCCCAGACGCCGCGGCCGGCGGCCGTGATGGCCTGCTGCACCGCCGGGCCATCAAACACCACCTGGGATTGCCCGCGCGTGCCGGTGGTGTAGTTCTTCACGTACTTCGGGGCCTCCGCGACGATGCTGCCGAGGGCCGGATCGTCGGCCGCCTCGCGCCGTCCGGTCGCCCGCACCAGCGCCTCGCGCATGGCCTCCTGCAGTGCCGTGCCGGAGCGCTCGGCGAGATCCACTTCGTACACGCGCACGGGACGTCCCGCCCAGGCGCTCAGCGGCAATACGCAGCAGGCCGCAGCGAGGCTCAGGAGGATTGCGCGCACGCGCCGCTTTGCCGTAAGTGACTTCAGGACCGGTCGCGTCATTGTTTGTATCGGATACGCAACAGCGCAAAGCGACAGGTACAATATCATACGCGCCCCTGCCCACGGCGGCCCGGCACTGCGCAAGGCTCATGACAGAAAGTCACGGCATCACCTACCGCGATGCGGGCGTCGACATCGACGCCGGCGACGAACTCGTAGAACGCATCAAACCGCTCGTGCGCCGCGCCCAGCGCCGTGAAGTGCTGGCGGGCATCGGCGGCTTCGGCGCGCTGGTGGAGCTGCCCGCCGGCTACCAGCGCCCGGTGCTGGTCTCGGGCACGGACGGCGTGGGCACCAAGCTGCGGCTCGCGATCGACACCGGCCGCCACGACACGATCGGCATCGACCTGGTGGCGATGTGCGCCAACGATGTCGTGGTGCAGGGCGCGGAGCCGCTGTTCTTCCTGGACTACTACGCCACCGGAAAACTCAACGTGGCGGTCGCCGAGGCGGTGGTGCGCGGCATCGTCGAGGGCTGTGTGCAGGCCGGCGCCGCCTTGGTCGGCGGCGAGACCGCGGAGATGCCCGGCATGTATCAGGGCGAGGACTATGATCTTGCCGGCTTCTGCGTCGGGGTGGTGGAGAAGGATGCCATCATCGATGGCTCCGGGGTCGCCGCGGGCGATGCCATCATCGGCCTGAGTTCCTCCGGGCCGCATTCCAACGGCTACTCGCTCATCCGCAAGCTGCTCGCCACCGCGGATGCCACGCCGGCCACCCTGCTCGAGGGCCGCAGCCTGTTTGATCGGCTGCTGGCGCCGACGCGCATCTACGTGAAGCCGCTGCTGGCGCTGCTGCGCGCGCTGCCGGTGCACGGCCTGGCGCATATCACCGGCGGCGGCCTCACCGACAACATTCCGCGCGTGCTGTCCGCGGGTCTGGAGGCGGTGCTCACGCGGCGCGCCTGGCCGCGCGACCCGGTGTTCGACTGGTTGCAGCACATCGCGCGCACCGATTCTGCCCACATGTACCGCACCTTCAACTGCGGCATCGGCATGGTGGTCATCGTGCCGCAGGAGCGCGCCGCCGCGGCCACCGAGTTTCTGAACGCGCGGGGCGAGAGCGCCCAGGTCATCGGTGCGGTACGCGCCGGAACGCGCGGCGTGCACATCGAAGAATGAGCGCCGGCACGCCGCTTAGGCTCGCCATCCTCATATCCGGACGCGGATCGAACATGACCGCGATCACGCGCGCCTGCCTCGCGGGCGAGCTCAACGCGCGGGTCGAGCTCGTCATTTCCGACCGCGCCGAGGCGGCCGGACTGGCCGGGGCGCGCGACCTGGGCGCCGACACCGCCACGGTGCTGCGCGCGCCCGGCATGTCGATCGCGGACTTCGAGCACGAGCTCGCGGCGCGCATCGACGCCGCCCGTCCCGGGGCCATTGCGCTCGCCGGCTTCATGCGCATCCTTTCGCCGCCGTTCGTCGAGCGCTACCTCGGCCGGATGCTCAACATCCATCCGGCGCTCCTGCCCGCCTACCGCGGCCTGCACACGCACCGGCGGGTGCTCACCGACCAGGCTGCCGAGCACGGCGCGAGCGTGCACTTCGTCACCGCGGAACTTGACGCCGGACCGGTGGTGCTGCAGTCGAAGGTTGCGGTGCGCCCGGCCGACACCGAGGCAACGCTGGCCGCACGCGTGATGGCGACCGAGCACGTCATCTATCCGCGGGTGTTGGGTTGGTTCGCGCAGCAGCGCCTCAAGTGGCACCATGGGGCGGCGTGGCTTGACGGCACGCGCCTTGATGCCCCGATCGTGGAGGATTTCCGTGCGACAGCGGTCTGAAGGACTTCCGCGCCGGCGTAGCCGGTGGCTCGCGCTGCCCGCAGCCGCGCTCACGCTGGCCGCCACCGGTGGCGCCGCTGCCGATGAGCTCAAGCCCTACCAGGCCACCTACATCGGCATCTGGCACGGCATGACGGTGGCCGGCTCCAATCTGAAGCTCGAGCACACCGGTGACACCTGGACCTACAGCTCAAAGAGCGAGGGGCGGGGCATCGGCCGCTTCGCCTCGGATCTGGCGCCCAACCAGATGAGCGTCGTGCAGGTCAGCGCCACCGGCGTTCAGCCCCAGAGCTACCAATCCGGCGGCAGCGACAGCGCCAAGGCGACCATCGACCTGAAGTATGACTGGCAGGCCCTGCGGGTCAGCGGCAGCTACGAGGGCACGGCGGTGGACCTGCCCCTGACAGCGCAAACGCAGGATGACGGCTCCGTGCAGCTGGCACTCATGGTCGAGTTGCTCGCCGGGCGCACGCCCTCCAGCTTCTCCCTCATCGACAAGAACAGCGTGCGCGAGTACCAGTTCAAGCGCGAGGGTGAGGCCACGCTGAAAACGCCGCTGGGGGATGTGGCCACGATCATCTACCAGGCACAGAAGAAATACTCACCGCGCGTCACGCGCTTCTGGTGCGCGCCCGACAAAGGCTATGTCCCCATGCAGGTGCAGCAAAAGAAGGGCAACGACGTGCAGTGGACGCTGCAGATCCAGAGCCTGACACGCTGAAGCGCGGCCCGCGGTCTCAGGTTTTCGGCAGCGTCACGCCGCGCTGCCCCTGGTATTTCCCGCCGCGGTCGCGGTAGGAGGTCGCGCACACCTCGTCCGACTCGAAGAACAGCATCTGCGCCACGCCCTCGTTGGCGTAGATCTTCGCCGGCAGCGTGGTCGTGTTGGAGAACTCGAGCGTCACGTGTCCCTCCCACTCAGGTTCGAGAGGAGTTACGTTCACAATTATGCCGCAACGTGCGTACGTGCTTTTTCCCAAAGTTACGATTAATACGTTGCGTGGAACGCGAAAGTACTCCACGGTGCGGGCGAGCGCGAACGAGTTGGGCGGGATGATGCAGACGTCGCCGCCGAAGTCGACGAAGCTCTTCGCGTCGAAATTCTTTGGATCCACGATCGATGAATTGATGTTGGTGAAAATCTTGAACTCGTTGGCGCACCGAACGTCGTAGCCGTAGCTCGACGTGCCGTAGGAGACGATCTTGTGGCCGTTGGCCTGCCGCACTTGCCCCCCTTCGAACGGCTCGATCATTCCCTCGCGCGCCATCCGGCGGATCCAGTTATCGGATTTGATGCTCATATGATTCCCGCGGGACGGCGCGCAAAGATATCAGGTCTCTTCGACCACGATCTTGGGAAACAGGCTGCTGCGGTCGCGCGCGCGCACGGCGAGGGCACCCGCCGTGCGCCGCGCCATCTCGAAGTAGGCACGGGCGCGCGCGGAGTCCGGGGCCGCCACCACGGTCGGGCGCCCGCCGTCGGCCTCCTCGCGGATGTGCGCATCGAGCGGCAGCTCGCCCAGGAGCCGTACGCCGTACTCCCTGGCCATGCGCTCGCCCCCGCCGCTGCCGAAGATGTGCTCACTGTGCCCGCAGTTTGCGCACACGTGGATGCTCATGTTCTCGACAATGCCGAGCACCGGCACCGAGACCTTCTCGAACATCTTCAGCCCCTTGCGCGCGTCCGCCAGGGCGATGTCCTGGGGTGTGGTCACGATCAGGGCACCGGCGACCGGCACGCGTTGCGCCAGCGTGAGCTGGATGTCCCCGGTGCCGGGGGGCATGTCGACCACCAGGTAGTCGAGCTTGCCCCACTGAGTCTCCGACAGCAGCTGCGTGAGCGCCTGGGTCACCATCGGACCGCGCCACACCATCGGCTGCTGCTCATCCACGAGAAAGCCGATCGACATGGCGGTGACGCCGTGGCTCGTCAGCGGCTTCAGGTGCTTGCCATCAACCGAGGTCGGCCGCTGCCCGGTCAGTCCCAGCATCAAGGGCTGGCTCGGGCCGTAGATGTCGGCGTCGAGGATGCCCACGCGGGCGCCCTGGGCCGCCCACGCGAGCGCCAGGTTGACGGCGACCGTGGATTTGCCTACCCCGCCCTTGCCCGAGGCCACCGCCACGACGTTTGCGATCTCCCCCAGCGGCTTCAGATTGCGCTGCACGGCGTGGGCGCGGATGTTGGATTCAAGTTCGAGCGTCACGGGCTGCGAGATCCCGGCCGCCGCCAGGTGCGCCCCCACCGCGGCGGCAAACTCGGCCTGGTAGCCACCCACGGGGAACCCGAGCGCCACCCGGGCGGCGATGCCCTCACCGCCCACGGCCCGCACCTCCCGGACCGCCTGAGCCTCCCCCAGGGTCTCGGCGAGGTAGGGGTCGGCATAGGCCTCGAGGGCGGAGCGCACGGCATTGAGCGAGCTGTCGGGGATCATATGGAAAACTGGAACGATTCCGGGGGGTGGGATTGTAGTGGGTGCGCACCGGATGCGCATAAGCGCAACGGCGGCGGCCAAGCTTGACGGCTGTGGCATAATCCGCCGGTCCGGAGGCTGCGCGCTTCCTGCTTCACCGGTCGGCTGCGACAGCGGCGCCGGCACCGGATAGATCCGCACCTGCCTGGCTTTGCGCGCTCCTCGTGAAGGGAGACGCAGGGGATGCGTGCAGGAAGCTGCTCCCACGGAAAGGCTGAATGAGCTTTTTCACGAACCTGCGTGCCGACCGTCTCGTAACGGAGATCCGGTCTTCGACCGACCCTGAAAGCCCTGCGCGGCAGAAGGCGATCGCACGCCTGAAGGATGTGGGCCCGGGGGCGATCGAAGCCATCCTCGGGGCACTGCCGGAAGCGGACAAGTCCGCAACCCTCGCCTTCGTCGAGGTGCTCACCGCGCTCGTCAGCCAGAAGACTTTTCCGCAGTACGTGCAGGGACTGGTCCAGGGCAGCCCGCGGGTCATCTCCGGGATCTCCTGGGCGCTGACCAACAGCCGCAACTACCCCCACACCCTGCTGCTCGAGGCACTCGCCACGCCGGGCATCTCCAAGCCGGCGGTCCTTGATGTGATCGCGGCGCAGAAGTCGCGCTTCGGGGTGCGCGAGCTGCTCACCGCCGCCTATGCGCAGGATCCAAACGAGAAGGCGGCGCTGTTCCGCATCATCGGGGAGATCGCGGACAAGTCCTCGGTGGGCGAGCTCATCGGGCGCGTCCAGGGCAAGGACCCGATTGCGCGCGTACACATCATCAACACCCTGGCGCGCTTCAACACCCCCGAGGTGCAGACCGCCCTGCAGGGGCTGCTGAAGGATTCCAACAAGCTCATCCGCGGCGCCACGCTGTCGGCGCTGCAGCGCATGGATGGCCCGATCGACATCGAGCGCGTCGCAGCCCTGCTGCGCGATCCTGAGATCGACGTCCTCAACCGCGCCATCGACGTGGTCATCAAGGCCAATCATCCGGAGACGATGAAGTACCTGATCGAGGTACTGAAGGACGAGAACGAGAACGCGCGGCGCGCCGCGGTCGAGGTGCTGAACGAGGTCGGCAACGCGAACTCGGTGAAGTACCTGCTCGGTTCCCTGAAGGACAGCGACTGGTGGGTCCGCAGCCGCGCCGCCGATGCGCTCGGCAAGATCGGCGGCCCCAAGGTCATAGACGCGGTGCTGCAGCTGGTGCGCGACAAGGATGAGGACATCCGCCGCGCGGCGATCGAGATCCTGAACCAGACCAAGGATGAGCGCGCAGTCGATTCGCTCATCCAGGCGACCCGCGACAGCGACTGGTGGGTGAGCGAGCGCGCCATCGACGCGCTGGCCGAAATCGGCAGCAAGCGCGCCGTGCCCCGTCTCATGGAGATGCTGCACACGCCGGTCAATGACAAGGCGACCCCGATCGTGGTGCGCGCGCTCGGCAAGCTCGGCGACAGCAAGCTCGTGGATACGCTGCTGCCGCTGGTGGCCCGCCCGGAACGCGAGATCCGCATCGAGGCGATCCAGGCGCTGTCGCGCGTGGCGGACGAGGCGCGCGCCGACCAGGTGCGCAGCGAACTGCAGGTGCAGGCGGCCTCGCCCGACCAGACCATCGCCCGCATGGCGGCCGCGGCGGTCTCGGAGCTGGATAACCGCATCGCGGGGATCTCGCAGCTGGGGTCAGGGTCCAAGGCCCATCCGGGCACCACCTCCGCCACCCCGACAGCCACGCCCGCCCCCTCCGGCATACGCCCGCCGCAACCCACGCCGGCCGAAGCGGCCAAGACGGTGGTCATCTCGGATCAGTCGATGCAGCAGGCAGTCAAGGCGGCGGAGGCGGCGGCGCGGCTGGACATCGGTACGCTCAAGCAGGGGGACATCCTCGAGGGGCGCTACAAGTACATCGACCGCATCGGCCGCGGCGCCTTCGGCACGGTGCTGCTCATGGAAGACACCGTGGTCGATGAGCGGCTAATCCTGAAGTTCCTCAACCCGAACGTTTCGGGGGACGAGGAAGTGATGAAGCGCTTCGTCCACGAACTGCGCTACTCGCGCAAGATCACCCACAAGAACGTCATCCGCATCTACGACTTCCTCTACATCCAGGGCAACTACGCCATCTCGATGGAGTACTTCCCCTCGCACACGCTCGGCAGCGAGGTGGTGAACGAGAAGCCGCTGGAACTCAAGCGCGCCATGCAGTTCGGCATCGACATCTGCACCGGCATGACCGTCGCCCACCAGCAGGGCATCGTGCACCGCGACCTGAAGCCCGCCAACGTCCTCATCAACCAGGAAGGGCTGCTGAAGATCGTGGACTTCGGCGTGGCGGCGGCGCACCGCGAGGGCGACACCCAGCTCACCAAGACCGGCTACGTGATCGGCTCGCCCAAGTACATGGCGCCCGAGCAGATCCTCGGCAAGAAGGTCGATGAGCGCGCCGACATCTACGCGCTCGGCGTGATGCTCTACGAGATGGTGACCGGCGTACCGCCCTACTCGCGCGGCGATCACATGTCGGTCATGTACCAGCACGTGCAGGGCAAGGCGCGCAGCCCGCAGGATGTGAACCCGAACCTGCCGCCGGGGCTCTCCGATCTCGTGGTGCGTGCGATGGCGGTGGACAAGACCAAGCGCTTCCAGACCATGAACGAGCTGAGCGCCGCCCTGCAGCAGTACCTCGGCTAGCCGCGCGCTGCCGGGCGGGGCCCGTCCCGTTGAGGCTCCCGCCTTGCCAAACTTCGTGCGTTACGTCAAATTTCCGTCCACAAGCTGTTGATCTTAAAGCCCTCCCGGGCTAAACAACGGTGGTGGAAACTCCTTAAGGAGCAAGGGTTTGGCGCGCATAGACGCCTTTTTGAAACTGGGCACCCAGCAGGGGTGCTCGGACGTGCACCTGGCGGTCGGGGTGCCCCCGATGCTGCGGATGCACGGGGACCTGCTGCCCATCAAGTTCCGCGACCTGCGCGCGGTGGAGCTCGAGAGCTACATCAGCGAGATCCTGACGCGCTCGCAGAACGAGCAGTTCAACAAGGGCCACGACCTGGACTTCTCCTACGTGTCCGCCGAGGGCGGGCGCTTCCGCGTCAACGTGTACCGCAAGGAGACCGGCGTCGGGGCGACCTTCCGCTCCATTCCGGCCGCGGTGCCGACGCTGGAGAAGCTCGCGCTGCCCCCGATCGTCACCAAGCTGTGCGATTTTCACCAGGGCATGGTGCTGGTCACCGGCTCCACCGGCACGGGCAAGTCGACGACGCTCGCCGCGATGATCGATCACCTCAATTCCACGCGGCGCCTGAATATCATCAGCCTCGAGGACCCGATCGAGTTCGTGCACCCGAGCAAGAACAGCCAGGTCATCCAGCGCGAGCTGGGCACCCACATCCCGAGCTTCGCCGAGGGCGTGCGCGCGGCGATGCGCGAGGACCCGGACGTGATCCTGGTGGGAGAGCTGCGCGACGCGGAGACCATCTCCATGGCCATGACGGCCGCGGAGACCGGGCACCTGGTGCTCGGCACGCTGCACACCACGAGCGCGGTCAAGACCATCGACCGCATCATCGATGCGCAGCCGGTCGAGGAGCGCGAGCAGACCAAGAGCTTCCTGGCACAGAGCCTGCTCGCGGTCGTGACCCAGGTACTGGTGAAGACCGCCGACGGCCACGGCCGCAAGGCGATCTGTGAGGTACTCATGATGACCAAGGCGATCGCCAAGCTTATCCAGACCGAGCAGACCCATCAGATCGCAACGCAGCTGCAGATGGGGCGGGATCTGGGCATGCAGCTGCTGGACCAGGCGCTGCTCGCCGCCATCAATGCGCGCACCATCGACCCGGACGACGCCTACGCCTACGCGATGGAAAAGCGCGCCTTCCAGAAGTTCGTCACCGACACCAGCGTGCTGCCGAAGCTCGACGCGGACGGCGCCTCCCCGGCGGCCGCCTCCAGCTCCGCGGCCTGAAGAGAACGCGAGCGCCCGTGCCGCAAGTCGACGCACTGCTCACCGAGGTCCTGGAACGGCGCGGCTCGGACCTGCACTTCATCGCCGGCGACCCGCCGCGCATGCGCCTGTACGGGGACATCGCGCCGCTGAAGCCGGAGAAACTGGCCCCGGAGCAGGTGAAGCAGGCGCTCTACGAGATCATGCCCAAGGCGGCGCTGGATCGCTTCGAGGCGAAGGACGGCGCCGACTTCGCCTATACGCTGCCCGAACGCGGGCGCTTCCGCGTCAACGTGATGCGCCAGCTGAACGGCATGGGCGCGGTGTTCCGCGCCATCCCCTCCAAGGCCCTGACGCTCGAGGAACTGAAGCTGCCCGAATCGGTGCGGCAGATGTCCCGCGCCAACAACGGCCTCATCCTCGTGACCGGCAAGACCGGCTCGGGCAAGTCCACGACGCTTGCGGCGATGATCGATGACATCAACCGCCGCGTGAAGGGCCACATCCTCACGGTCGAGGATCCGATCGAGTTCGTCCACGAGCGCCAGAGCTGCCTCATCAGCCAGCGCGAGATCGGGGTGCACGCGCCGAGCTTTGCCGCCGCCCTGCACTCGGCCCTGCGCGAGGACCCGGATGTCATCCTGGTGGGCGAGTTGCGCGACCTGGAGACCATGAGCATCGCGGTCACCGCCGCCGAGATGGGCATTCTCGTCATGGGCACGCTGCACACCAACGGGGCGGCGCAGACGGTGGATCGCATGGTGAACGTGTTCCCCGCCGACAAGCAGTCGCACGTGCGCACCATGCTCTCGACCTCGCTGCGCGGGGTGGTCTCGCAGCAGCTGCTGCAGCGCGCCGACAAGTCCGGGCGCGTGGCGGCGCTGGAGATCCTGGTCAACACGCCGGCGGCCTCGAACCTGATCCGCCAGGGCAAGCTCGACCAGCTGGAAAACACCATGCAGGCCGGCGGCGCCTTCGGCATGCGCACCATGGACACCGCCATCCAGCAGCTGTACGACGCGCGCCAGATCACGGGCAAGGAGGCCTACAAGAAGGCCATCAACAAGGGCAAGTTCGAGGACGTGAAGGACGCGGGCTGAAGTCACGCCGCGCGCCCCAGCGCGGGAGCGCCTTGCCGGCTTGTGTAAACTAGCCGGATGACCCGCAAGATCTTCGTCACCACCGCGCTCCCCTACGCCAACGGCCCGTTTCACATCGGGCACATCATGGAATACATCCAGGCCGACATCTGGGTGCGCTTCCAGAGGATGCAGGGGCACGAGCTGCACTTCGTCGGTGCCGATGACGCCCACGGCGCGCCGATCATGCTCAAGGCGCAGGAGGAAGGCATCACGCCCCAGGAGCTGGTGGCCCGCATCGCCGCGGACCGCCCGCGCTACCTCAAGGGCTTCCACATCAGCTTCGATCACTGGTGGTCCACCGACTCGCCCGAGAACACGCAGCTGTCGCAGGAGGTGTACGCGCGCCTGAAGGCCGCCGGGCTCATCTACCAGAAGGCGGTGGAGCAGTTCTACGATCCGCTCAAGGGCATGTTCCTGCCGGACCGCTACATCAAGGGTGAATGCCCGAACTGCCACTCCAAGGACCAGTACGGCGACGCCTGCGAGGTGTGCTCCAGCGTCTACGCGCCCACCGACCTCATCAACCCCTACTCGACGCTCTCCGGGGCGAAGCCCGAGCTGCGCTCATCTGAGCACTTCTTCTTCCGGCTCTCGGACCCGAAGTGCGTCGCCTTCCTCACGCAGTGGCTCAACACCCCCGGACGACTGCAGCCCGCGGTGCTCAACAAGGCGCGCGAGTGGCTCACCGGCGCCGGCGAGCAGGCGCTGGCGGACTGGGACATCTCGCGCGAGGCACCCTACTTCGGCATCCCGATTCCGGATGCGCCGGGGAAGTACTTCTACGTGTGGCTGGACGCCCCGATCGGCTACCTCGCCGCGCTCAAGCACTACTTCGAGTCGGGTGCGCCGCGCGTGCGCGGCGAGCGGCGCAGCTTCGAGGAGTTCCTGGGCGCCCCCGATACCGAGCAGATCCACTTCATCGGCAAGGACATCATC
>Ga0105239_10008701_pt1 | contig 11492 bp, 7 predicted proteins | sample KBSC44metaG_FD_92761 | JGI IMG/M metagenome (GOLD analysis project Ga0105239, IMG submission 92761) | Corn rhizosphere microbial communities from Kellogg Biological Station, Michigan, USA - KBS C4-4 metaG | ecosystem: Host-associated > Plants > Roots > Rhizosphere > Soil | place: Michigan, USA...
ACCAGGCTATCTCGCCAGTCAGGTAACCGTCACCTTCACCAACAAGAGCGATCAGGACTATAAGGGCGGCGATTCCTACCTCCTGGAGACTGGATTCTGCGAGCCCGTCCCCGAGCCGTGGAAAGGTCCGTCTATCTGGAGACCCATTACGATGGGGAAGGGTGTTCTCTCCTCCCTTCCCGCAGGCAGATCGCTTACGATCTCCGGCATCGCCTACACGCCGGATAACGGCAAATATGATAACTACGCGTTGGTGACCGTGGGACGTTAAGACGCCGGCAGCCCTGTCCGGACAGCTATTATCTGTCCGGACAAGGTCACGGCTACGGTCGGGAGGGAGTGAGGGTGGCGACCAACGCCGCCTGGAGGGTATCGCAGCGGGCCATTTCGCGGGCGGCCTCATGGATGGCGGCGACCTCGGCGTCCAGAGAGTGACAGAGGCTCTCCTCGGCAGGTGCGGCGGGCGCGGCGATGCGTGCGCTGTGCAGCGTGAGGCAGGCGGTATCGAGCAGCGCCTCGATACTGTTGAGACGCAAGGTGCTGTTCGTCTCGGCGCGCCCCAGCGCATCGAGCAGATCCCGGGAGTGGCGTTTCTGCTCCAGCGCCCTCTCCGCCTGACGCCGGCCCTCCGGATCCTTCAGTGCGGCGAGTGTGCCTTCCAGCATCACGATTTCGGCGTTGAGGCGAACGGCATCGAACTGACGGCGGGCCTCGCGCGTCTCCTGGATGCGGCGGATAAGCGCGAGCGCGGAGGCGCGGAGGGCGGAAAGCCGCTCTGCGACCGGCAACAGGCGGCGATCCTGTCGGCTCAGCCGGTTACGGGCCTCGCGCGCCTTCTGCTCGATACGGTCCAGATGCGCCAGGAGATCCGGCTCCAACCCTTGCAGCGCCATACGTCGCCGGATCACCACGCCAAGACCGCCCGCCACCAGCGCGGTCGGAAGCCCGACCCACCCGACCAGCGCCCAGGGATTGGCGGGAGCGAGCGGAAACTGCAGCACGGTCAGCGTCATGCTGCCGGAGAGGGCACGCTCTACTTCGGACAGTGGAATGGTGTACCGGTCGATGAACGTATCCGGATTCACTCCGACAGCGACGGAACCGTCCGATGCCTGGAGATTTGAGCCGGGTTCAATTCGAAAGACGTAGCGATGCGCCTCTCGATCCTCGCTCTCCAGGAGGGGAACGCCCGGCGTCCACTTGAGGTAGCGGTGCGTCTGCGGAACACTCTCGCCAGTGTCCCATCGGTAGACGGCGTCGAACACCTCACCCGTATAGCCGAAACGGAGGACTCCCTCCAGAACGATCCGGTAGCCGTAGGTGTCTCTCTCCACGAGCGGCGGAGTCAGGATCTGCCCACCGCTCGGGTTCAAGGGGAAAGAGCCAAGGATTGTGTCAGGCATCTGCTTCTCCCTCCGGGCTTAAACTCACTGGGTCATCCGGTAACCGTTGTAGGTGAGCGATCGCCGCAGGTATTCGCCGAACTCACCGCGCGCCAGTTGCTGGTTGGTGTTGAGTTGCGCCAGAACCATCTTGTAACTGTTCAGCAGCCTTCCGTCACCGTCCAAATCGTGGTCCTGCCACTCCCGTGCAGCCACTCCCAGCACGGTCATGCGCTCGTCCACTTTGCGGATCGCGTCCGGAACGCGTCCCTGCGCGATGAGAGCGGCGGCATCCGTCAAGGCCTCGCCGGTCTGGAAGCCGAGGAGGTTCTTCTTGACGTTGCGATGAATGGACGCGATCATGTCGGCGCGGTTCGAAGTGTACTGTATGGAGACACTGCCCTGGGTTTCGCGGTTCGCCTTGAAGGCGAGGTCTTTGTACTTCATAAAGACGTCCGCGATCTTGTGGGTTCCCTGACCGCGCGGCACGGTGATCTCCAGCATGACGACATGGCTGTCGCCCCGATAGAAGTCGGGGATCATCATCTTGATTCCCGGCTCGTCCGGAGTGTGCTGCCGGTTGGTTTTGATACCCAACTCTTCCGCCACCTTGCGATCGATGCGCTTCTCATCCGCCTTGACGCGGGCGGTCTGCTGGGCGTCGAGTGTGGAGGAGCCGAGGACGCGGACCAGGCCAATCCCGTCGGCGAGCCGGATGCGGAGTTGCACTGCCTTCGCCACCACATGTGTCAGGTCGTCCAGCTCTTTGGAGAAGACCTGCCGGGTGTCCGCGCCGTCGCGAAGGAAATGGTAGCTGCCCTTGCCGTCGCGGGCGATTCCGAGCATGAGATCCTCGTTGAACTGGACGCCGACCCCCATGGCGCTTGTCTGGATGTCCCGGTCGGCGCTGGCGCCGCTCACCAGTTGCTGGAACTGCTGCGGATCTTGAATACCCGCGGACACCTCTCCGTCCGAGAGCAGGATCACCCGGTTGACGCCGTCGGCGATCTTGTTTTTCGCGGCCTCCTGGTAGCCCAGGTTCAGTCCGTCGTAGATGTTGGTGCCTCCTCCCGGCTGTAGGGCGGCGATCTGCTGCTTGATTCGATCGCGGCTGCCGCCGCGCTGCGCGGGTATCAGGATCCGGGCGGTATCGTCGAAGGCGATGAGGGAGAACACATCGTTGGGACCGAGATGATCCAGCAGCGAGATCACCGCTTCCTTCACATATTCGAGCTTATGCTCATCGGCCATAGAGCCGCTGCGGTCGATGACCAGCGCGAGGTTGAGCGGAGGACGCTTCGGTGTCTCACCCTTCATTCCCTGAATGCCGATCTGCAGGTAGGTATGGTCGCCGTCCTGAATGATCTGTGCCCGCTCGGTATCCACGTTCAGTCCGAGGGCGGTCTGGGTCGGGATCGGGAACGCCTGCGCGTAGGTGCGGACAAAGGATTCGAGCTTGACCCGCTTGCCATCGACCACCACGCCCGCCTGGATCAGTTTCTCCAGTCGCTCCTTCTCGCCGTTCCCGCCGAGATAGCTGCTGGAGACGTACATGTTCGGATTGTACGTCGCCCCCCGCCCGCCACCGGCTGCGATAGGCAGCGCATTCGGCCCGCTGCGGGCACGCCCCGCCATTGTCCCGCCTGAAAAGCTCGCGCTTGCAGAGGAGTGACGGTAGGTCATCACGCTCTTGTTCGCGACTTGCGGCGACTGCTCCTGCATCAAGGGAGAGGCAGGGACGGCGGCAGACGCGGCTACATCGGCAGGCAGACTCTTCGCAGCGGCGATCGGAGGCGTGGCCGCTTTGGATGCGTCAAAGCTATCCTTGCTAAGTTCGGCTGGTGAGGCACTGCCTGCCATAGGCTGTGTGGACATGCGGGCGCCGCCTGCCGCCTGGTTCGCCTCGGACGAAGTGGCTAATCCGATGTCGGGGGCCGACTTCGAGCATCCCCCTAAAAGCGCCAACATGCTCCCGAGAGCGAGACAGCCTCCGATCGAAAACCTGGATTTCATAACGTTCCTCCTGACGGATCACGAACACCGCAAACGAAATGGAGAGGGCCTTTGCGATAGTTGGCATCGGCCATTGAAACGTTAGTTACCAGGGGTCTCGAAAAGGTTCAGTGGTCGCTCAAACTCTTTTCAAAATACCCCTGGGATAAGGGGGACGGAATGCTACGCCACTCAGAACGATCCCTCCCAGGACAATGACAGCCAATCCGAGGGCAATCAGAATCTCGGTGTGTGTCTTCTGTGCCTGCAGCGTGGATGCCAATTCCGATTTGAGGGCGCCTAAGTCCGCTGTGTCCTTCACCTGTGCCATCGACGCCAACTTCGATTCAAGGCGATCTATCTTCCTGTTCTGCTGCTGAAGTTCGCCAAGCATAAGAGGGGTAAGCTTTTGATAGTAGACGGTAAAGGGCTTACCCTCCTGGTCGTATTGCACCATATCCGGATACACCTTCGCCACCTCTTCGGCGATCAAGCCATACTGAAGGGGATGGCTCCCATCCGGTCGCGCCTCTTTGTAGCGGAAGGAGACAGGGCGCAGATCCATAAAGCGGGCGTTGACAGCAGCGAGGTCTTGAATATCGTATTTGAAGCGCCGGGAGGAGGTGAGCGTACCGAGTTGGCCGTCGGCATTGATGTAGACGGGAACGCCGTCGCTCGAAGTCACGCCGTTGATGCCCGCGATAAAGGTCGCCGACTGGGTTCCGGGGGCGCCGATACGGATGACGCCGTCGTCGGAAGAGGCCCCGCTATTTCCGATGGCGATGTTGTTGCTTCCGCTGGTAATCGACTGTCCTGCGCCGTAACCGAACCCGATGTTGTTGCTGCCTGTCGAATTCTGCAGGAGCGCATTTACGCCCGCTGCGGTATTATAGTTGCCTACCGTGTTGAAAAAGAGGGAGAGGGCGCCCATCGCTGAATTGTCGCTGCCTGTCGTATTGCTGAAGAGGGCCTGGTTACCTGTGGCGGCATTGTAGCTGCCTGTGGTGTTGAGGAAGAGGGAGTCGAAACCGTTGGCGGTGTTGGAGGAGCCGGTCGTGTTGGAGAGAAGGGCCTCATAACCGTTGGCGGCATTCGCGTAGCCTATCGTATTGCTCAAGAGCGCCTGATAACCGCCAGCGGTATTGTAGTTGCCGGTCGTGTTGTAGTAGAGCGCCTGGAAACCGTTGGCAGCGTTGTAGCTGCCCGTCGTGTTGTATCTGAGCGCCAGGGAGCCGTGGGCGGTGTTATAGCCGCCTATAGTGTTGGAGTAGAGAGCCTGATAGCCGGACCCCGTATTGTAACCTCCGGACGTGTTCGAGAAGAGGGCATAGGCGCCTAGCGCGGAGTTTAAGCTGCCCGAAGTGTTGTAGAAGAGGGCGTAGGCGCCCACGGCGGCGCTATTGTTGCCTGACGTGTTGTAGTCGAGGGCTCCATAACCATCCGCGGTATTGTAGCTGCCCGTGGTATTATGGAACAGCGCGTAGGCGCCCGTTGCTGTGTTTACCTGCGAGCGCGCCGACATCGGCAGCAGGACTCCCAGGCAGATGGTGGTACAGCAGGAGAGTACGGAAATGGACTTGTTGAAACCTGTGTTCATGGGAACCTCTTTTCCTGATGTGTGCGTTAGGGGCAATCTGCCGGAATGGTGCGCTCCCGTCCGTTTACGGTGTCTCCACTTACTGGAAAACGGACCTCGGCAACTGTCCGGCACGATGTTGGCGAACCGTGTGTATTTACTCTCTCAGGATAACATCGCGGCATTTCCAGAACCGTTTCCACCGGGGCAGGAAAAGCGTTTCCAGACGCCTAATTGGCGGTTATGGAACCTCAGGATAGCGCTCCCGAGCGATTGCAGCTCGAACTGCCGGCGCGCGAACAGCTTCAGATCCACCTCCTGGGCGGATTTGAACTGTTTGAAAATGGCCGTCCCTTACCCCGCACCCGCACGCGTACGGAGATGTGGATCCTCGCCCTGCTCGCGCTGCGAACCAACCAGGTAATCGAGCGTGCGTGGCTGGCGGCGACCTTCTGGCCCGATACCGGCTCGGAGCAGGCGCTCAACAACTTGCGTCGGAGTCTGAGCAATCTGCGCCAGGTGCTGGGTGGTGAGGCGTATCGCCTGTTCTCTCCTACTTCTGCCGGCATCACCCTGGATATGGCGGGCGCTTTTTGCGACGTGACCGCTTTCGACGCCGCCATCGCCCGCGGCGACATGCGATCCCTGAGGCAGGCGATCGGTCTGTATCGCGGGCCGCTGCTTCCCCAGTGCGAAGCCGAATGGCTGACTGAGGAGCGCGACAGGCGGGCGGAGGCGTATGTGCAGGCACTGGAATCGCTGGCCGCGCATTGCCAACGCGAGGGCCGACGACAGGAGACCGTGGAGTTTCTGCGGGAGGCGCTGCGCATCGATCCCTTTCGGGAAAACACACAGTGCGCGCTGATGGAAGCCCTGGCTGCGCAGGGCGACCGGGCCGCGGCGACGTTCGCCTACCGCCAGTTTCGCCTCCTGCTGCATGACCAGTTGCAGAGCGAGCCGGCGGCGGAGACAAAGGCGCTCTATGTGCGGTTGCGGGAGGAACGAGGCTGGAAGAGAAACGAGGAGATCGCGGCCCCCTCGCCACCCGCCCCGGTTCCGCACGTCGAAAACGCCTTTCCGCTGCATATCCCCCGGCCGCTTTCGGAACTGGTAGGTCGTAAAGAGGAGATCGTAAAGGTACAGGCGCTGCTATCCGAAAGCAGAATGGTGACTCTCACAGGGATCGGTGGGGTGGGCAAGACGCGTCTGGCGCTGGAGGTGGCGCTGCACTCCACCTCGCGTTATCCGGATGGAATCTGGTTTGTGGACCTTGCCCCGGTGACGCAGGAGGCGCTGGTCGTCCATGCCGTCGCTGAATCCCTGGGACTGCGCGAAGAGGCGGGCCAATCGCATATTGAGGCGCTCATGCGTTTTATTGCGGAGAAAGAGCTGCTGCTGCTCCTGGACAATTGCGAGCATCTCCTGGATGCCTGCGCCCCGGTGGTGATGACACTGCTGCAGAACGGGCCCCGGCTGCATGTGCTGGCGACCAGCCGGCAGGCGCTGAAGGTGTCGGGCGAACGGGCGTGGGACGTGCCGCCGCTGTTTCTACCGGATCGGGGGGATGCGGAGGAGAGGGAAGCGCCGGAATCGCTGCTGGGATGGCCGGCAACCCGACTCTTTGTGGAACGCGCGATTGACGCCTCCGCCTCCTTCCTGCTAACAGGGCAGAACGCGCACTCCATTGCGGATATCTGCCGCCGCCTGGATGGGATTCCGCTGGCGATCGAACTGGCCGCGGCACGGGTGAAAGTGCTGTCGCCGGCGGAGATCCATACGCGCCTGGACCGTGGCTTGCGTCTGCTCACAGGAGGCTTACGCACGGCGCTTCCCAGGCAGCAGACTCTCCGCGCCCTCTTTGACTGGTCGTACGACCTGCTCACACCGCCGGAACAGCGTCTGCTGAACGCTCTCTCCGTATTTTCAGGCGGCTGGACGCTTGCCGCCGCGGAGTACCTGGCGGCAGGAGAGAGCGAACCGGGAGAGCGCATCGAAGACTGGGAGGTGCTCGATCTCCTGAGCAGTCTTGCCGATAAAAGCCTGCTTTTTACCCGGACACAGGGAGCGGACACGCGCTATCATCTCCTGGAGACCGTGCGACAGTACGCGAGCGAACGTCTGCGGGAGAGCGGCGCGGACCGCGGAGTGCGTGTTCGGCACAGCGAATACTTTCTGGCGCTCGCGGAAGAGATCAAACCGAAATTGCGCGGCGCGGAGCAGGTGCACTGGATCGAAGTCCTGGAGCAGGAACATGACAACCTGCGGCAGGCATTCGCCTGGTATGAAGAGAGCGCCGCGGAAGCGCAGGCTGTCGAAAAGGGCCTGCGCCTCGGAGCGGCTCTGGAGCGATTCTGGGAGACCAGAGGGCATTTCAGTGAAGGGCGCAAGCAGCTATCGGGCTTCCTATCGGTTCCTGGCGGGCAGCCGCGTACAACGGCGCGTGCAGAGGCGCTGATCTGCCTGGGTGGGCTGGTTCAGGCGCAGGGCGACTACTCTTTAGCGCGCAAGTTCTTTGAGGAGAGCCGGGAGATCGCCCGCGAACTGGGAGAGCCCAGGCTGCTGGCTCCATCGCTCATCGGTCTGGGGATGCTGGCGTCCAAAGAGGGCGACCATGCTCTGGCGCATTCCCTCTATGAGGAGAGCTTGAAACTGTACAGAGAAATGGCGGACAGAGGCGGCATCGCACTCTCTCTCGCCTACCTGGCGAACGTGGCCTCTCAGCACGGCGATTACGCCGGCGCGCGCGTTTTTCTGGAGGAGGGCCTCCCGATAGCGCGTGAGACAGGAGATAGGAAGATCCTCGCTCTCTCGCTTCTCATCCTGGGGAGTGTGGCCAATGAGCAGGGAGAGGATGCCGAGGCACGTGTCTTCTATGAGGAGTCTCTGGCGATCCAGCGTGAATGGGGCAATAGAAGAGGCATGGCGCACGTGCTGCACAACCTGGCGGTCCTGACCCGGCGGCAGGGAGATTATGCAGCCGCCCGCACGCTCTATGAACAGAACCTGAAGATCGGGCGTGCGCTGGGCGACAAATACCTGGTGGCCTCCACACTGCTTAATCTGGGGAGCATGACGAGCAGACAGGGACATCTGGAGGAAGCGCGCGCCTTTTACGAAGAGAGCTTGCGCATCAATCGAGAGACCGGGGACAGGAAACTTATCGCTCTGATTCTCTACAATCTGCACATCGTGGCCGAGAAGCAGGGCGAACCGGAGCGGGCGTATCGTCTCCTGGAAGAGAGCCTGACCATTGCCGCCGAAATAGAGTACCGATTGCTTATCGCCTCGGGCCTTGAAACTATGGCCTCCTCGGCGGCTTGTGAGGGGCAGACGGAGCGCGGAGTGATCCTGTGGAGCGCCGCATCTGTTTTGCGTGAAGCGATCGGCTCCCCTCTGGCGCCGGACCTGGCGCAGAAGCTGGAACAAGATCTGGGAGAGGCCGAGCAAAATTTGGGACGAGCCGGTTTTGCCTCTGCCTGGGCGCTAGGGCGCACCATGCCTCTGGAGCAGGCAACCGAGTATGCGCTTGCACGACCATAATGCACACATTTCAGGCGGTCGGAACGTATAATCGGAGGAACACAATCTCGGGAGGGAAGAATGCAATACACCAACCTCGGACGTACCGGGCTCAAAGTCAGCCGCCTCTGCCTCGGCACCATGAATTTCGGACCGCAGACGACCGAAGAGGACAGCCATGCCATCATGGATAAGGGGTTGGAACTGGGATACAACTTCTTCGATACCGCCGATGTCTACGGCTGGAAGAAGGGCGAAGGCATCACCGAGCAGATCATCGGGCGCTGGTTTGCGCAGGGTGGGGGACGCCGTGAGAAAGTGGTCCTGGCCACCAAAGTCTACAACGACATGGGCGACTGGCCCAACGAGACTCGCCTCTCCGCACTGCATATCCGTCGGGCTTGCGACGCCAGTCTGAAGCGCCTCCAGACCGACTACATCGACCTCTATCAGATGCATCATGTCTGGCGCGAAGCGCCCTGGGACGAGATCTGGCAGGCGATGGACCTCCTGGTGCAGCAGGGGAAAGTCCTCTATGTCGGCTCCTCCAACTTCGCGGGATGGCATATCGCCCAGGCCAACGAAGCGGCCAAACGGCGCAACACGCTGGGCCTGGTGTCGGAACAGAGCATCTATCATCTCCTGCGCCGCAACATCGAGACGGACGTGCTGCCTGCTTGTGAAGCCTATGGTCTGGGCGTGATTCCCTGGAGTCCACTCGGCGGCGGACTGTTGGGCGGGGTGCTGGAGAAAGCGGAGAAAGGTCGACGGGCTTCGGAGGGGATGCAGAAAGAGATCGAGAAGTATCGCCCAAAGATCGAAGCCTGGGAAGGGCTGTGCAAGGAACTAGGAGAGAATCCTGCGGATGTCGCCCTGGCCTGGATGCTCCAGGATAAGCGCATCACCGGCCCGATCATCGGTCCGCGCACCATCGAGCAGGTCGAAGGCTCCCTGCGTGCCCTCGACATAAAACTGGACGACGAAACCAACAAGAAGATCAATGAGATCTTCCCTGGCCACAAAACCGCTCCTGAGGACTATGCCTGGTGACATCGCCGAATATGGCACGACGGATGAACCGGATCTTGCGATAAGAGAGCCGAATGTGAACAACAGCGTAAATCCCGCGGGATTTACGCTGTTGTGGCGTTGGACTACGGATCGGAAGCCGGGCCATGGGTGATGACAGCGCCGGGTTTGTCGGTAGGGTGCCAGGTCGATCCTGCACCCGCGCCGTTGTTCATCGGCGGCGAGCCTTCGACTTCGCCCGGTTGGACAGGGCGGTTCGGGTCGGCGGGCAGTCCCGAGGCGTTGTTCAGACGGTTGCCGTTGTTTCCGCCGCTGGCCCCGTTGGCGGCGTAGCCACCCGCATTTGGCTGGCCGGTCGCTCCGGAGGCGTTTCCGTCGGGAGGCGCGCCTGAGGACGCGTCTTGCCTTGTAGATGCGCCCGTGCCGGTCGGGGCGCTGCCGCCCCCGCTCTTATTGGCCGAAGCGCTTGCTGCCGACGTGTTGGCGTTCATCGAGGCGGCGGCCTGCCCGGAGTCCTCCGGACCATAGCCAAAAAGGAACCATAGCCCGACGATCAGAACCAGCAGCAGCGCCGTCCCGCCGCCGATGAGCACGCGGCGTGGCAGGTTCGCGAACGGGGTCTTCCTGGTCGCTGCGGTGTTGGCAGCGGCCCCGGGAGCCTCCGGGCTTTTCTCCGGCGGCTTTGAACTATCCTTCGACAGTTTGACATTGATGGGCATGAAGAGTCTCCTGGGACAAGGGGCAGGCGCCAGGACGATACGGCGCCTGCCGAACCGTGCTCCCCGTCAGGGATTCAGGCGTTTGTCGAACATACTCCAGTTGGCCGGGCCGCTGCCGGTACACTCCGGCCCGCCTCCGGAAGACCAGGTCTGTTCGTACTTCAACTGCTTGGCATGGCCGTCCGCGAATACCAGAGTGGCGCGCTGAACATGCTGCGGATCGAAGTTCGGGCTGGAGTCGAACCAGTGGGACTTTCGTGGGTACTGCAGCCAGGAGGTCCCTTTCGGATCGGCGTACTGGCACCAGTCCTGTGTGCCGGAGAGATCCTGATGCACGCTGAACGGATTGTCCAGGTTGCTGCCGCTCTCCCAGCGTTCATAACACGCGACCATGCTGGCGGGCGTGTTGATCTCTGCCAGGGCCGCGCCCCAGTCGGTGTGGGAGATCCCGCCCGGTGTCGAACAGTCCCCGTTGAGTCGATCACGCGGCCCGGAGGTCAGGACGTAACTGCGTTTGCGCGACTGGCTCACGCCTGTTCCGGGGGGCGTGCTGTCGGAAGGACACGCAAAGATCTGCGTGTTTTTGATGTAGGGCTGGATCATGAAGTTCCATTGCGAGCCGTTGATGGCGGTGCCTCCGACGCCGCAGGCATCCGTGACATCCGACCACCGGGTGGCGACAAATTTTTCGTCATAGTCCTGAAGGTACATGTGGAGCCCGAGGCCGATCTGCTTGGCGTTGCTCAGGCAGGAGGTCGCCTTCGCCTTCTCGCGCGCCTGCGCGAAGACAGGGAACAGGATAGCGGCGAGAATAGCGATGATGGCGATGACTACGAGTAGTTCGATGAGCGTAAAGGCTCTTTTCTCCCTGGATTGCATCTTGGTTCTCCTCAAAGCGCATGACTTGGCGTTAATTGATCGTACCGGCATCACCCACGATGCCGTCGCCGTTATAGTCCAGGCCCGCGCGCGCCGGAACCGGGCCGGCAGGATTGCAGACCGGCGAGGTGGCATAGCGGAACCACTTGACGTGACCGTCGGCCATGCCGTAGACCGCGCCGTCGGAATGGCGATTGGGGTTGGGACGCGCCTCCAAATTGCCGGCGTTAGGACATCCGCCGCCTCCACCGCTGGTCCAACCCGGCAGCGCCAGAAGGTTGGCGGGATTGTTGAGCTTTCTGCCGGAGAGCGTGTAGTTCCCGGCATCGATGAAAAACGCGAGGCTCTGGCTTGCTCCGGCAGGATGATCGATGGCCATAGCATCGATAAAGACCG
>Ga0105239_10008705_pt1 | contig 11489 bp, 6 predicted proteins | sample KBSC44metaG_FD_92761 | JGI IMG/M metagenome (GOLD analysis project Ga0105239, IMG submission 92761) | Corn rhizosphere microbial communities from Kellogg Biological Station, Michigan, USA - KBS C4-4 metaG | ecosystem: Host-associated > Plants > Roots > Rhizosphere > Soil | place: Michigan, USA...
GCCGCGGCTGAGGAGGCTGCTCGCACGATGGCGCTCACCGACCGGGGATCCTGTCCGAATCCCAAGGTGACGGTGGATACCGCCGCTTTCCATCCTGGCGGACTGGTCAAGGTCACTGTGGTGTGCCAGCCCAGCCTGGCCGACCTCACCGCGATCGGGCTTCCCGGTCACGTTCGCCTCGCGTCGACCATGAGCTCCGGCATCGACCAGTGGCGGGAGGCCGACGCCCGATGACACGCCGCTGCGCGTGGGCCGCAAGACTGCGCCGGGATGAGGGTTCGCTGACCCTTTTCACCACCGTCGTGCTGGGCACGCTGATGCTGTTTGCTGCCGTCAGTCTCGACTTCGGTGCGGCCTTGAACGCGAAAATCCGGGCCCTGCATGCCGCCTCCGAGGCCGCGCGGATAGGCGCTCAGCAGCTCGACCTGCCGGCCCTGCACAGCGGACGGATTCGCGTCCTGAATCCCGACGAGGCCAAGGCCGCGGCGCAGAAGTTCTTGGCGTCGAGCGGCGCCACCGGGACGGTTACGGCGTCTGCGACGTCGGTGACAGTGAATGCCAAAGACCGGCAGCGCACGTGGATCTTGCCGATCGTCGGCATCGACACGGTGACCATGACCGCAGACGCGACCGCCAGCCCTGAAACCGCCGTTCCCGTCCCATAGCCGCTACGAAGGGGGAGAAGAAGGAGACCGCTGGCCGTGACCACGCTGCGCGCAGCTGCCCGGGTCATCCGGGCGTTGATGTTGCTTTCGCTCCTGGCTGCTGTGGTCGTGGGGCTGCCGTGGGGACTGTGGCACTTCTTCGGCCCGCCTCTGGGTGGGCAGGTGCCCAGCTACGACGACGTCACGACCTGGCTCGGTCAGGCCCGGCTCTCACCCGACTTGGCCGCCGTCCAGATCCTCGACATCGCGGCGTGGGGCTACTGGGCCATGTTCACTTCCCAGATTGCGATTCAACTCCCGGGGGTCACGGCCGATACCGCTCGGGCGCTGCGAGCGCACGCTCCACTGCCGATGGAGGTCCACTCGAACATCGCGGGACGACTGCTGTTCACCATCGCGATCAGCATCGTCGCCGCTCGGGGAACCGTTGCCGCCGCGTCCGTCGGCACCAGCAGCGGCGGCAGCCTGGCAGCGGTGGCGTCGAGTGTCGCCGCACAGACGACGTCGGCTGACGGGGTGTACGTCATCGTTGAAGGTGACAGCCTGTGGCGCATTGCCGAAGAGCATCTCGGCGATCCGCAGCGGTGGAAGGAGATCTACGAACTCAACCGGTTCCGCGTGCAGCCTGACGGAGACGTTCTCACCGATCCCGAGATCATCCGGCCCGGCTGGACCCTTGCTCTTCCGGCTGATGCCGGGGTGAATGCCGCTGTTCATACTCCTGTGCAGTCTGTCGTTCCTGAGCAGCAAGGGCCATCTGTCCCGGCGCCGTCTACTCCCTCGATCGTTGCGGTGTCGCCGACCATGCCTTCGTCGATGCCCTCCTCCGTATCGATTCCGCATGAGCATCAGGCTCCGTCGGCAGTACGTCGACCGGTCGCGGTTCACCTGCCCACCGGCGGCTACGTCAGCCTTACGCTCGGCGCGGGGCTTGCTGCTGCGCTGGCTGCGGCTTCGGTCCGTTCGCGAGTCAGCGGCCGGCGGCGAGCCATCGGCGAGCCACAGTCGGAGATCGAGGCCCGCAGAGAGCCGGAAGCAACCCTTCTGCAGGCCGCCGCGGCAATCGGCTATGGTCGTGACGTCGGCTCCGATCCGTACATCGACGATCCTGCCGAGGGAGATCCGGCGCTTCCTCAGGCGCTGGCCGCGCTGCGCGCTCCGATCGCGGTCTACATCGGCAACCGCCACGGCCGTCCGATCCCGCTTCACGCGGTAGCGGCTGGCGGTCTCGGCCTCGTTGGCGACGGTGCTCATGACGCCGCTCGTGCTCTGCTGGCCTCTGCCCTCTCTGCCGGAGGCTTCCTGGTAGGTTCCGCCGTCTACCAGGTCATCACCACGACCGACGACCTACAGATCCTGAGCGGCATCAAGCTGGAAGGCTGCATCGGCGATCGCCTGATGGTCTACGTCACCCTCGAAGAGGCCTTGGCCGCGGCGGCCGCACCGAAGGAAGAGTGTTCCGGGCAGCGGCCGTTGTTGCTGGCAGCAGTCGACACAGCGACGGTCTTGAACTCCGCGACGCTGGGCGAAGTCGAATCCGTCCTGCTCGGCTGCCCCGACGCCGCGACCGTCGCGGACGTCGATATCACCGGCGTGATCAACGCGCGGGGTGCCGGCGCGGCAGAGCTCGATGGAGCAGAGTCCTATCGCCTCGACCTGGCCGAAGTCCGTGCGCTTCTGGACCGCATGCTGGCTGCGGCGCCGGCCGCCGAACCAGAGGCTGTCGCGCTAGATGATCCCGACGACTTCGAGTCCCCGACCGCACCGGACTCATTCGACCCGGTCTTGCCACAGGTAAACGACAGCGACCTCCCGGAACCTGCGAATACGACGGCCGACCCACCGATCCCTCCCCAGGCCTCCGGCGCGAGCCCAGTAGCCTCGGAGGCCGCCCTGAGCGTCAATATCCTGGGACCGCTGCAGGTGAAGGCGGGAGGCCGTGACGTCACCGCGCTCTTCCGTCCGCTCACCGCCGCGATCCTCATCCAGCTCGCGCTCAACCCGCGGGGCATCACCCGCTCAGTCCTGGCCCTCGATCTCTGGCCGGAGCCCGAACTCGACCCCGAAGCACGGGCCAAGCGCTTCAAGGCCACCTTGTCGCACGTCCGCTCGGCTCTCGCCGAGGCCCACGGGATGAAGGCCGACCACATCCGCGAAGCCCGACCGGCCAGACTTCTGACACTCAACCCGGAGCTGGTCGCCGTCGACGCCTGGCGCTTCGACGAACTCTTGGAGGGTGCTGGATCCGTAACCGGACGTCAGCAGCCCGAGCACGCCGCAGCGCTTCTGGAAGCGATCGAACTCCACCGCAGCTCGTTAGCCCACGGCCACGAACACGCCGAACCCAAGCGCACCACGGACGCGGCGTGGCTGACCCCACATCGCGAGGTCTACTTCCACAAACTCATCGACGCCCACACCGACGCCGCCAAGCTGCTGCGCACAACTAACCCCGACCGGGCGATCGTCCTCCTCGAACGCGCAGCCGAACTCGAACCGTGGAACCACGCCCTGTCCGAACAGATCATCGAGATCCACGTCGAACAAGGCCGACCCCACGTCGCTGCGCGTCGACTCGCCATCCTGAAGGACCACCTCGCTCACCTCGGGATGCGACCCAGCCCGGGTGTCGTCGCGTTGGTGGGATCAGTTCCAACGGCGTAGGAGGGAGAGGGCCGTGCAAGCCCGTCCGGGAAGCCAACATTTCCGGCCCGCCGACCATGCTGTGCGGATGGGCCTCACGCTCCTTCGAATATAGGTTAACTTTGCGCTGAACCCGCCTCGGCTCAGCACCCGGTGTGAATGTAGCCCGCCCATGCCGTCGGGGCTGCGGGATACCGCTCGCGAAGGCGTCGGGTCGCGTGGTGCGCGGCGATCGCGCAGTGGTCGAGGTTCGGCGGGCAGGTGCCGTCCGCGGTGAGGTGCGTGTAAAAGTCCGTCGCGAAGGCGCTGGCGTCGTAGTCGCTTATCGGCCATAGCGTGCCGATAACGTGGCGGTAGCCCGCGAGGTGGAAGGCGCCTGTCAGATGCAGGGCCTCGTCTGCGAAGTCGATCTTGGCGAGGGTGGTTTCGCAGGCTGAGAGGAAGGCCAGCCCGCTGTTCAGGTGCAGGTCGGCGATGTCCGTGACGGTCAGGGGCGCGGTCTTGTGGTCCGGCAAGACGAGATGGCTGCGCGAGGGGTCGTCTTGGTCGGTCTGGCCATGGCAGGAGAAGTGGGCGATCCGGTGGTGGGGGAGTGCGGCCAGGACACTGTCGCGGCTCGGGTCGGCCAGCAGCGAAACCAGCGGAAACAGACGTCGCAGGGCAGGCAGCTCCGCTGCTTCGAAGGCGGGCAGCTTCTGGTCCGGCAGCGCATCGGGCGCCGCGACGACGAGCACGGGGCCGTCGACGGCGTCCGAGTGCTGGGAACGCGCGTAACGCAAGCTGCGCAGGGTCGGAATGTAGGAGGACACGACCCGATCCAGCACGGTACGCGGGTTCGAGGTGAACGCGAGGTCATCCATGCCGAGGTCGGTGTGGTGCCCGGCGGCGTGCAGCGGCAGGTAGGCGAAGATCCCGACCGGGCACCACCAGAGCCTCGGCCATGATGCGTTCGGTCGGCCGGTGTGTCCGAGCGCTGTCAGGACCGGCTCGGTGACCGCATCCCAAAGCCAGGCGAGGACGTCCAGGACCTGAGATTGCGCGGCTCGACGTGCTGCGGGGCCCTCGTGTCCGTCGCTGATCGCCACGGTGGCCGCCATGAGGAGCATCGCCTGGTCGAGGCACTCTTCCTCGGTGACGTCCGTCAGAGGGACGACCACCGGCTGCTCCTGTGGATCCCCGGAGACGATGACGGCGTCGCAGCGCTGGGCACTGGCCGCGAGGAACACGACCCGGTCGTCCTTGGCCAGCGCCCGGGCTTCGCCGCCCGCAGTGTCCAGCCGCCGGTGAACGACCTGTGTGGTCAGCAGTCCGCGCGCCTTCTCCATCAGATCGACCGCGAGATCGGCACGGGCAGCGTTCAGTGCCGCCGCCGCCGACTCGGCCGCCAGGTTCCCCAGCCGCGCGACCTGATACTCCCGGTCAGTGCGTCGCAGGGTGCGGGGGGCGACGTCGGGGAGGAGGCCCACCGCTGCCACCATCGCGGCCAGCCCCTCTTCTGGCGTCTGCGCCAGGCGGGGTATCTGGCGCAGCGCCATGATGCGGATCGCTGGAGTAGCCGACTGTGTCGCCCCGGCTTCACGGAACTGGTCCAGGGCTTCGGCGACGAGGCGTGTATTTCCGGTGTGCTCTGCCAGCTGCTCCAGGATCTGGGCGAGATTGCATCGATGTCCGGCCCCGTCCGGATGTTCCGCTGGCGTGGTTGCGACAGCGGCGCGGGATGCCTTGGCCGCCTTCTTGAGGAGGCCGAGCTTTCCGGTGCTCTCATAGGCGACCTTCAACGCCAGGCTGTAGTTGTTGAGTTCGGCCGGGGACGAAGGCCGGCCACGGCGCCGTCGTTTCGCGGTTGTTCCGAGGTGTATCGACTGCATGGTGACCGCGGTTTTGAAGGCACCTTCGGCAGTGGGACGGTTCGGATCGACGCGATGGAGCAGCTTCGCGGCGGCACGGCCGGCCTCGACCGCCTCGTTGATTGTCGCCAGGTCGCCAGTGCGTTCGTATCGCTGCTGCAACGCGGTGGACAAATTGGTCAAGCTGGCGATGAAGTCTTCGCGAGCGGTGGAAGCGGCCACGGCCTGGCGGCAGACCTCGACGGCCTCGGTGAGGTCGTCGATCGCACCGGTGCGCTCGTAGAAAGCGGAAAGAGCGTTGCCGAGGTTGGACAGAGCCGACGCTCGCTGAGGGTCGCCCTCGGGCGTTGCGGCCAGTGCCGTACGGTGTGCCTGAACAGCCTTGCGCAGCGCGAGCACGTCCCCGGTGCGTCCGTGGATGGCATGGAGGGCATTTCCAAGATTAGTATGAATCCCGGCGAAATTCTGGTTGTCGGCACTCAGCGACTCGGCGGCTTCCAGCCCTGCTAACGCGAGGGGCAGTGAGAGTTCGGCTCCTGCGTAATGGGCCTTCGCCAACAACCTCGCAGCAATCCCCCGGGAACCTGACCGGGTGGCGAACTGTGGGTCGTCGGGGGGTGTAAAACGTATGACTTCGTTCCCCGCCTCCAGCGCCTCGGCCAGATCATCCAGTTCCCCTGTGTTCTCATAAAGGATCTGCAAGCAGTTCGACAGGTTGAACAGACACTTCGTACGGTTCGGTGAATCCTGCGCCACGTCGACAGCGCTGCGGTGGACGTCTGCTGCTTCCCGAAGAGTCTTCACATCACCCTTAGGCTCAGCCAGTGCGCGTAATGCGTTGCCGAGATTGGAGCGATACGTCGCCAGATCCTCGTGCCCATCCGGAGTCGCCTCCAGAACCGCGCGGAAGACGGCAACCGCTTCAAGGATGAGCTTCGGGTCCTCTTGGATCCCACCTCGCCGCGCCAGCGCGATACCCCGACGCGTCTCGGTTTGCAGGTCGGGAACGTCCATCAGGGGCCAATAACCGGGCTGGTAGGGGCTGGCAACCGGCCGGCAGCGACCTTCGCCGGGTCCAGCGGGTGCGTGAGCCGCCGCGCGATGGCCGGACCGGTCTCGGGCGAAGGCGGCGCGGCGGCGTCGACGTGCAGCTTCTCGGCCAGATCGACCACGTGCAGATCAACAGCGGTGTCGATGAGGTCAGCCAGTACGGCCGCCGCGGCATGCGACCGCACCACGGCGGTCCCGCCGACGACCGCGCTGAGCAGCACTGCTGGCCACCACATGACGGCCAGCGCCGCGTACATCAGCGCCCACGCCGCCAGGCGCGCGGCGGAGGTGTAGGCGTCGCGGGCGGCGGTGAGGTCGGTACGCAGAGCGTCGGGAAGGATGGTCCACAGCCGTGGCCAGCTCAGATCGAGGTTCAGGCCGTAGAGCGTGTGGGCGCGCGTCGTGGTCGCGTCGAAGCGTTCAGCGACGCGAGTCGGACGCTGCGGAAGCGGCCGCAGCGCGGCCAGGTGACGGCGTCGGGCCTGCCGTTCGGCCGCCCGTGCCCGCACCAGCTCTCTACCCGTCAAGTCCGGGTTCTGAGCTTCGGAGATGGCCTGCCGGGCCGCGGTTCGCAGCGCGGGCTCGCAGTCGGTGAGGCCGGCCCACCGGTTCTGGCGGACCCGCAGAAGCCAGGACATCGGCGGCCGGGTCCCCGTCGCGGCCCACAGCCGTTGCAGAGCGGCTCCCAAGCCGCCAGCCGCGAGACCGGCCACAGCCGACGCCAAGAGCATGACGGTGGTGGCCAGGATCACGGTCGAGCCATGGTGCGCCGCCGGGGTCGTCATGAGCCGGTCCAGCCACGAAGCCAGCGGCCGCGTGTCCAGCGGGTGCGCCTGGCCCAGGCGGTAGGCGGAGACTGCGGTGGCGGTGAACAACAACCCGGGTAGCACCAGCAGCGCCAGCCACTTGTCGGCCAAGCCCTTGCCGAGCTGAGCGAGGAAGCCGGCCATCACAAGACCCGCTTCGTCACCATGGGCACGTTCCCGCCCGCGGCACACATCGGGCCGGTCGTGGCCTCGTCGTCGAAGACGACGCGCGTGCATCGCTGGAGCGGACAGACCCAGACGGGCGGCTCGTTCTGCCCATCGCCGAGGCCCGGGACCAGCGGGGAGTACCCGTTCGGGAGGGGCTGCGGGGTGAGTTGCTTGACCCTGGAAGTGACTCCGACCACCCCGTAGCGGGCGCAGGCGTCATCGATCTCTTCCAGCAGAGCCGTCAAGCGATCCGGATCCGGCCCGACGCTGGTGTCGCGAACCGCGCTGAGCAGTTCGTCGAGCTGCGCCTCCGCGCCGGCGTTACGGATGGTCTGGTCCATGTCGGTGTGCCGGGTGATCTGTTCGCACAACACCGCCAGGCGTGCACGAAGCGTGCTCATCGATCATCTCCTCTGAGACGGACGGTCAGATGCCGGTGTGAGTATGAGCAGCCCAATAGGTAGGCGTGGCCGGATACCTCGCGCGTTCCCGGAGCATGGCATGGTGCAGAGCATCAGCGCACAGCTCTGTAGCGGGCGGCCTGGTGCCGTCGGCGGTGAGCCGAGTGTAGAAGTCGTCGACGATACGCGTGGCGGCCTGATCGTCGACCGGCCACAGCGTGCCGACCACGTTCCGGTAGCCGGCCAGATGGAACGCGCCGCTCAAGTGCGGAGCCTCGTCGAGCAGACGCGGGCTGGCGGTGGCGGTATCGCACGCTGACAAGTACGCCAGCGACCCGGTCATATGCAGCTTATTGATATCGCCGACGGTCAGTGGCCTGTCCTGGTGATCGTGCAGGATCAGAGCGCTCGCCGCCGGATCGTCCCAGTCGACGACGCCGTGGCAGGAGAAATGTGCCACCGCGTGCCTGGGCAGCAGGTCGAGCACTTCGGCGCGCACGGGATGGCCTGGCCGCACGGCACCGGGTATCAGCCGGGCGATCGTGCCGGCTTCGGCCAGAGCCCCCGGCAAGATCGGCGTATCCGAGGCATCCGGGACCGCGACGATCAGGGCGGCGTCGTTCGGAGCAGACGATTCGGGGCGCGCGCGGGCGTAGCGCAGGGCTCGAACAGTCGGAACATAGGACGAGATCGCTCGGTCCAGGACCGTCCGGGCTGCAGTCGTGTCCTCGCGATCGGGGTCGGGCATGTCGCGGTAATGGCCGGCAGCATGGATCGGCAGGTAACCCATGACCCCGACCGGGCACCACCAGATCCGAGGCCAGAGCTCGTCGTCCGCCGGCGCTGTCGTGTGGTCCAAAGCGGTCAGAACCGGTTCGGCGACCGTGTTCCACAGCCACTCCAGAACATCGAATATCGACTGCTGCGCGGATCGGCGCGTCGTGGGCGACTCGGCGCCGTCGGAGGCGACGCGGCTCGCTCTCATCAGCAAATCGGCGTGCGCCAAAGCCTCGCGTCGGGTGAGCCCGTCCAACTCCAGGGGCCGCACGCGTTGCCGCTCGGGGTCCCCGGACAAGATGAGCGCATGTCCGGCGAACAGGTACACGATCGGGCCCTGACTGGCGTGCCCGGCGAGTTCGGCGATCTTCAGCGGGGCCAGAAACTCGGAGAATCCGTCGATCGCCCGGATCCGGTCGAGCAACGCGTCCCACTCGCTCTGGGCGGACACACGGGACTGCGTCAGGTCGTGCGCGGCCTTGTTCTCCTCGGCGGTCTCATTCAGCCCGCCGAGGCTGATGAGGGTCCTCGCCTCCGTTCGTTCCAGGACTTCTCGTCGTTCTCGCAGTTCCTCGAACTCTTGAGCCAGCAGGGGCTGTTCAGCGCGCAGCCGAGCAACGTCGCTGCCGCGGGCGTCGATCGTGTCGGCGACGAGCCGGCCGCGAGTCGCCTCCAGCAGTTCGACGGCGCGCTCCGGGTCCCCGGCGGCCAACGCCGCCGACGCGGCGACCTCCGCGAGCCCGATGAACGTGCCCACCCGGTGCTCACGATCGCTCCGGGCCAGTGTGCGCGGACTGATCTGCGGCAACAGCGTCACAACCGTCTCCATCGCCGCCAACGCCTGCTTGGCACGCGCGGGCTCAGCGCAGGCCAGCATGGCGAATTGGGCGAGAGCCTGGACACGGGTGAGCGGCGGGGCGCAGACCACTTCGGAGGCGCGATGGAAGCAGTCCATCGCCTCACGCAGCGCAGCCTTGTCAGCACCGCCCGCCGACGACCGTTGCAGCACCAGGCCCGCATTGACAAGCAGACCGGCACGCTCGGTGTCGTCCTCGGGCGTCAGCTCGCTCGCCCGGTGTATGCAGGAACGCGACTCGGCCAGCGTCGCGGGATCCGCGGTCTGCTCGAAGAGCAGGCACAACGCCGTGCCGAGATCGCCCATGATGCCGGCCAGAGCCCGATGGTCCTTCGACGTGGCCTGGACAGCTCGGCGCAGGACGTCCACGGCTTCGGTCAACAGGCTGGCGTCTCCGGTGCATTCGAACAGGGCTCGCAGCGCGACACCCAAGTTGCTCAGATGCGACGCGTGGTAGACATGGCCCGCGGGAGTGGCCTGAACCGCCTCACGCCGGACTGCGACCGCCTCGGCTAGCCACGGCACCTCCCTGGTCCGCTCGAAGACCATCCGCAGTGCGAGGCCAAGGTTGTTCAGGTTCGCGGCACGATCGGGGTGATCGCCGGGGAGCGCGTCGACGGCTTGCCGGCCGGCCTGCACCGCCTCGGTGAGCAGAGCCGTATCCCCGGTCTGCACGAACAGTTCCTGGAGGACGAGCCCGAGATTGGACAAGCAGCCGCCATGGTTGGGGTGGCCTCTGGGGGCTGCCTCGACAGCCAGGCGATTCACCTGCACAGCCTCAGCCAGCAAGGCTGCTTCCCCGGTGCGGGCGAAGAGCTGCTGCAGGATGTTGCCGCAGTTGCTCAACGACCCGGCGAGGTCGTGGTGTCCCGGTGGGGTGGCCGCGACGGCCTGGCGGCTGAGCCGCAGGGCCTCGGTCAGCAGCGCCAGATCGTCGGTCTGGTTGTACAGCGACCGCAGGGCGACGCTGGCGTTGTTCAAACAAAGGGCATGTAAGGACTGGTCCTCTTGAGAGACGGTCAAGGCCCGGCGGTAGACCTCGACAGCTTCGGTCAGCAGTGCCGGGTCGCCGGTCCGTGCGAACACCGACTGCAGGGCGACGCCCATGTTGATCAGCCGGTTGACGAGTTCAGGATCATCTTCCGGAGTGGCCGCCACGGCCTCCCGGTCCGCCTTCAGAGCCTCTGTGAGCAGCGCCAAGTCGCCATCGTGCTCGGACAACGTCAACAACGCGGCAGTGAGCTCGCTCAAGCGCCCGGCGCGGTCGGGATGGTCCTCAGGAACGGCGGCCAGCGCCAAGCGCGCGACCTGTACGCGTTCGACCAGCAGTTTGGTGTCGCGGGTCCGCGCGTACAGCATTCGCAGCGCGATGCCGAGATTGTGCAGACACGACTTGTGAAGATCATCGTCGCCGAAGGTTATGACGACCGCTTGCCGTGCGACCTGGACGGCTTCGGCGAGCAAAGCGACATCGTCATCCTGCTCAGCCAGCGTCAGCAATGCCTTGCCGAGGCTGCTCAGCTGGCTCGCGCGGTCCGGGTCGTCGTCCGCGGTGATCGCGACCGCTTCCCGCCTGGCGTCGACGGCTTCCGTGAGAAGCGTCGCATCGCCGGTCCGCTCGAACAACTCTCGCAAGCTGATGTCGAGCTTGCTCAGGTGTTCGACACGATCGGCTTCGGCGGAAGTCCGCAGAAGGTCGCGAAACCATGCGACAACCTGCTTCAGATATGGCAGATACCCGGTGTGCTGGTAGGCCTCGAACAGCTTGGACGCCAGCTCGTTCAGTTCGGCCGGGGTGGCGTCGGCCGCGTAGTCGCCGAACAGGTCGGCCACCTGTTCGTCGGCCGCGGCGTCGGCGAACACCTTGACCAACTCATCCGGAACAGCTTGGGGATCCACGTTGTACACCGGCTCCAGGAGGCGTGCTGCGGCCTCGAATTCCGGCCTGTCGTCCGGCGAGGTCAATGCCAGGTAGCGGCACCAGTGGAACATCCCCAGCACGAAGGCGGCCTCCAGATCCTCGCCGAAGTCGTCCGTTGTCTTCGAGAGCACGGCGGCTTCGTGTGAGGCCTCGTCGGCCAGTAGCCCTGTCACGTCTTGCGTGTCGTTGGCGTGCTGCAGCCGAGCTTGGAGTGCGCTCAGCGCGGCTTCGCGCATATCCATGGTCAGAGCATATGTTCCACGCCGTCGTGACGTCTCAGGGTTCCGCGATAGTCAAGTTGCTTAAGGGGCATCGCGTCGCCCAGCCGAGAGTGGCTCGACGCCGCTTGGCGAGA
>Ga0105239_10008706_pt1 | contig 11489 bp, 9 predicted proteins | sample KBSC44metaG_FD_92761 | JGI IMG/M metagenome (GOLD analysis project Ga0105239, IMG submission 92761) | Corn rhizosphere microbial communities from Kellogg Biological Station, Michigan, USA - KBS C4-4 metaG | ecosystem: Host-associated > Plants > Roots > Rhizosphere > Soil | place: Michigan, USA...
CTTCGATGACTGGAGGTTTGAATGGTTCTGTTTCTAATTTTTCCAGGCTTGAAACAAGACCACTAATTTCTTTGAGAAGATTTTTATCAGAGGCGAGAGGCGGCGCCAATTTCTCAATATCAGCTGGCATCATGATGTGTAACAAAGCGGCGGCAATCGTTGTGGCATCTTGCTCGAGTCGCGTTACCGATAAAGCGAGTCGAGTGGTATGCACCTGAAAAGTCTCGCCAGAGGGGAAAGCGCCGCGTCTGTAGGCCTGTTTGGCTTCCGTATAGGCCCAACAAATCACGGTATCCGGTTCTTTGGGATGATGCCGGTGAAACTCTTTTAAGATCGTTTGGAGGGCGACGGAAGGAATTTCAAATAGGTTTTTGGTCTGGCTACGAAGACGGTTGTAATAGCTAAAGGGCAGCATACTGAAAAGAGTGGCGGCAATTTCTTCGTGTTCTGCTTCAGGGTGGTGCCCCCAAAAACGACTAATTCCCAGCAAGAGGCGTGTGATGATGTGCCGCGGATGCCGTTGCAACCATAAGTGGCTCAATCGCCGCGCTAGGATCCAACTGAGAATACGGTTCCGCGCGACCACATGAGCTCCATGGAAAGTGAGAAGCGTATCTTTAATCAACAGAGTACCGTCTTTATCAACAACTAACCGATGAAAATGAGGATCAGAAATAATTTGAACGTGGGTGTAGCCGGTCAACTCTTGCAGACGCAGTTGCCAATTACTACGCATGTCTTCTGTGAATTCCGGTGCATTGCCATGAGTGAGTTCTGGATAATCGGTTTCATAAAAATTGTGGAGTTCATCTAATTCAAGAATAGGAATAGCGATTAACAGGGGCCCGATAATTAAAGAATGTAATCGTCGGAAAAACTGTAACACGTGGAACGCGGCGTTGGTGATCGTCCTATTTCCATTGGGTAAAGATGTTTCTCCGACAATGCCGCTCCAGGTATATAAAAAACGTGCTATCAGGGCGTTTAGCCGCGGTGAATTTAAAAGCAGGACATGTCGTACATTTAAAGCGCGCTGCATGAGGGCATGGGTTTCGAATTGAGAAACCACAGGAAAGGATCTTTTTAGGATGGCACCTTCGAGCTGTCCTGTCGAGAGAAGCGGCAAGATGAATGACAAAATTATAATGCCCACGACCGAGAGCTTTATAGACCTCATAAGTGAGGTATTTTACCTCGAGACTTATGACGTTCCTATGGGACAAAGTCCTTTTGTTTTTGCCTCGAAGACCTGGGTATTTACCGGTATGTTCATTGCGGCTTGGGGCTGACAGTTTTATAGGATGCATCATATGCGGAAAAACAATGTGCTGGCATTGATTCTTGCGGGTGGCGCTAGTAGTCGCTTATTTCCCTTCAATAAGCTTTTATCCGATTTGACGGGATCAGGGAAAACCTTGATTCAGCAAGCGTATGCGCGAGCTGGTGTATTAACAGTCAAGAAAAATATCTATGTGTTGGCAGTTCAAGATCTTGTTCAGCCTATTAAGCGCCAATTACGTTTACCGCAGAATCAGTTTTTCATGGATCCAGTGCGAAGGGGAACGTGGCCGGCCTTGATGTGGGCCATGGCGCATCTTCGGCATACAAATCCCCATGCCGTCCTGGCGGTTTTGACCGGGGATCACGTCATTCCGCGTCTGCCCGCGTTTAAACGTGCCGCGTTACAGGCGTGCCGCTGGGCTGAAGAAAAATCAGCCATGGTGATGTTGGGAGTTTCGCCTGGTCCCAAAGCCGCAGAATGGACAGGCTATGGCGTCTTTCAGGTTGAGGGACACACCGTGACAGCGTTTCAAGAAAAACCTTCGCTGGATCAAGCGGAACGCATGCGTCTAGAGGGCGGTTGGAGTTGGAATTCGGGCATGTTTTTCTTTCGAATGGCAACAGCGGAAGAAGCAATGGCCAATTATCAACCAGCGATGTTCGCGCATTATCAGGCCTTATGTGCGGCGGTTCGTGCTCGGCAGATGCCCAAGGCTCGCGCCCTGTACGCGGATTTCCCGGCAAAAATTCCACATCCGTTAGATCCTTCACGGACCGTCGATAACACCATTGACTTCGCCATTATGGCCCCGCTGGTCCATGTGCAGTCCAAACTTCGGGCTCTAGCCATCTGCAATGGCCTTCCTCTTTGGACGGATTTAGGACAATGGGAATCGTTGCAAGATATTCTTAAACACGATAAAGCAAAAAATATTTGTTTAGGGACGGTGCAAGCAGATCGCGCGACGAATGGATGCATCTTAGCCGCGGATCGCGGGTTTCATTTAAAGGTTACTGGCATAAAAGATGCAGCTATTGCGCTGTCGGCGCGCGGGCTTCTGGTATTGCCGCGTCAAGAGTTAGCCCGTATTAAAGAGCGTGTCGCCGCCGTCCCTGCGCAAAAATTTCATGTCGTTAATACCCTCCCGCATGTCCAAATCCAACAGCATGGACGGCGAGTTGTTGTGACGGGAAGCGCTTTTATAGGATAGCGTATGTCTATTTCGACGGAAAGTTGGGCCAAGATCACGCGCGGCTGCGCGGAAATTATTTCAGAAAAAGAACTTCGCGCCAAACTGGAAAAAGGGCGCCCCTTGCGCATCAAGCTAGGTGTGGATCCCACCGCCCCCGACCTCCACTTAGGGCATTATGTCGTTTTGCGTAAGCTTAAAGCTTTCCAAGATGCAGGACATCAAATTGAATTTTTGATCGGCGATTTTACGGCCCGTATCGGCGATCCTTCCGGGCGCTCGGAAACCCGTCCGAAACTCACCGCTCAGCAAGTGTGGGCGCATGCCAAGACGTATCAAGAACAAGTCTTCCGAGTTTTAAATCAAGAAAAAACACATGTTGTTTTTAATAGCACCTGGTTAAATGCCATGGGTATCGAAGGGATTTTTGATTTGCAGCGTCGTACATCGATTGCTCAAATGCTGAAGCGCGCTGATTTCACCAAACGCTTCGCGGCCGATCAGTTTATTTCGCTCTTAGAGTTGGTCTACCCTGTCCTGCAGGGCTACGACTCTGTGGCCATCCAAGCGGATGTAGAACTGGGGGGAGTGGATCAAAAGTTCAATCTTCTGATGGGCCGTGAATTGCAGATCGAACATGATCAAGAACCGCAGGTTGTCATGATGATGCCGCTTCTTGAAGGATTGGATGGCGTAAAAAAAATGTCCAAGTCTTACGGCAATTATGTCGCATTCAATGATACGGCCAACGAGCAATTTGGAAAATTAATGTCCGTGCCTGATTCCTTGATGGTCAAATATACCGAACTCCTGACGGATTTGGATTTCGCTACGCTCCAAGCGCTACATCCGCGCGAAGCCAAAGCCTTACTGGCGCGCACGATTGTGACGCAGTTTCATGGCGCGGAAGCGGCGGCGGCTGCTGAGGACCATTTCACGCGTGTGTTTACAAAAAAGGAAATTCCCGAGCAGGTCCCGGAATTCCAAACCTTTCGCGGGGTTCACAAGCTCTCGGATTTGCTTGTCGCCGCGAGCCTCGCGCCCAGCAAAAAAGAGGCGCAGCGGTTATTAGCCCAAGGAGGCGTGGAAGTCGATGGCCAGCGTAAAGGCGAGCGTGAGACGATTGATCTGCAGGCGCCGGTGTTGGTTCAGGTCGGCAAACGACGGTTTGTGCGGGTGGTGCCGGTTTGATCAAATGGGAACTGTAGGGGTCGCCAGCTGGCGACCCTGTCCAATGGGATGAAATTCGGCGACATGATTTCGGAGAATTTGATGAAAAATTTTTGGAATGGGTTTGGGCAGGGTCGCCACCTTGCCTGCCGGCAGGCAGGGCTGGCGACCCCTACAATTCTCTTCTTTTTTCTTGCGGCATCGGCGTCGTCCGCTGCTCCGCAACTGATTTTATCCACGACCACCATTAATCCAGGGTCTACCTTGCGCGTCGAGGTCGATGATATTTCTCCGGGCGAGAAATTAAAAGCCGTTTTTTGTGGTAAGAGTTATGCGTTTTTTCCCGTGGGCCCCAATGCGCAGCGCGCGTTGATCGGTATCAAATTGGGTTCTACACCCGGGACTTTTCCACTGAAAACTCGACGGGCCGGCGCCCCCAATGCAGAGGTTCCGGGTCTAGCTCCTATTAACGTCACGGTCGCCAGTCGCACCTATACGATTGAAAACATCAATTTACCGCCGGCCAAAAATAAATTAGTACCGGCCGAAGGCAAAGAGAGCGCGCTTATTCATAAGACCAGTCGTATTCTTTCCACGCATCAACAATGGGAGGGCGCTTTCATGCCTCCAGTTCCTGGCGTAGAAATTGCACCCTTTGGCTTACAGCGGTTGCATAATGGAACAGAAGCGGCGGGTTTTCATAATGGGATTGATCTGCGCGCGCCAGCTGGAACCCCGGTGGCTGCAGCGAATGCCGGAGTCATCGTCATGACGCATGCATTTAAAGCCCATGGGCGGACCTTGATGATTAATCACGGTCAAGGCGTGATGACCATTTATTTGCACATGCAATCATTTGCCGTAAAACCCGGACAAACGGTGACGAAGGGTCAGACTGTCGGAAAAGTGGGATCATCCGGTGTCAGTACTGGGGCGCATATCCATTGGCAAGTATTCGTCCATGGGGTGCCTGTAGACCCTAAAGAATGGCAGGAGACTGAATTTTAATGACACTTACACCCGTGCAAATTAAATCTTCGGAAAAAGAAGTGTCGATCACGTGGTCCGATCAGCATCGCAGCCACTACGATCCCCGCGAGTTGCGCCTGGCGTGCCGCTGTGCGGCCTGTGTGGATGAATGGACGCACGAGAGCCGTATCCGACTCGATCAAATTCCTGCAGTGATTAAAGCCAAAGGCATTGATGTGGTGGGAAACTATGCGCTGCAATTTCAATGGTCAGATGGACACAGCACAGGAATTTACGCCTATGATTTTTTGCGTGAGGTCTGTGGTTGTGATCAATGCCGGAAACCGAGGGAATTTAATGTTTAAAAATTGGAATTGTTGTTGTAGGGGTCGCCAGCCCTGCCTGCCGGCAGGCAAGGTGGCGACCCTGACAGCATCGCTCATTTTTCTTTCTGTATTTCTTCATGCGGCGGGTACCAAATCCAACTCCGCCATCAAAGCGTTTAATGACGGGATCGGATTGGTTAACAACAACGATTACCAAAATGCCATCGAACATTTCGATGATGCGATTGCCGCTGATAGCGAATTTGCGGAAGCCTATTATCTGCGCGGGGTCTGCCGCTATTCGTTGAAAGCGATGGATGGCGCTTTACTGGATTTAACCGATGCCGTTCGTCTGAAACCAGATCTCTTAGAGGCGCGCGGTCTCCGCGGCTTGGTAAATTATGAATCAGACCGGTACGATCAAGCGCTGGACGATGTGAATTTTGTTTTAACGCGGAAGCCCGATGACGCGCAAGCGTTATTGATTCGCGGAATCATCAGTCTGAAACGCGAAGATGCTCCCGGAGCCGCGCGTGATTTCCGCGCCTTTTTAAAACTGCGACCGGATGATCCCATGGCTCCGCAAATTCGCGAGGTCTTGGCATCCCTGGGAGGCGCGCCTGCGCCGGAAGCGAAAAAACCAAAGACTAGTCATAAGAAAACAGCGCCGGCGGAAGAAGAACCGAGTTCCGCTTCCGCCGCTTCGCGCTCGACGGCAACCCCCACCATTAACACGCGAGCCTTAGCCGAAAAATTTGGGCATCAACTCTTGCAAGGCGACCAGGCTCCCGTTCTAGGCGATATTAATCAGCGTGAACAAATTAAAACGGGTCAATAATAATCCCATGAGTGAGTTACAAAGGGGAAAACGTATTCCCAATTGGGAATTAAAAACGTTGGATGGTCAAACACGTCACGCCTGGGATTGGCGGCAGAAAGCGCATTTGATTCTGATCGTCGCGCCAGAAAGTTCTGCCACCGAGCAGCATCAATGGCAGGCGGGAATCGACGCTGAGAAGAAACAATGGATGTGGTTGCATGCCGAGGTTTTAATCATTGTTGAACCTCCCTATAATTTGCCCCCAGGTGTTCATGCGATTGATCGTTATGGACTGATGATTCGCACCTGGCCTTTAGACGCGTGGACGTTTGAAGACCTGCAGCGTGAATACGTTTATTACGAGGCCCGTCACTGCTAAGAAAAGCATGGGTGAGCCTGTTCCGCGTTTTTTCCGGAACGTTCGTTCTCCTGATAGCGTTGGTTATCGGCTTGTCGGTTTGGTTCTGGCCGCGTCTGTCTGATCTGGATACCTACCGTCCGCGCATCACAGCCCTACTGTCGCAAGCCGCACAACGCCCTTTAACTATTGGCCATTTAAAAGCACGGCTTTTTCCGCAGCCCGGCCTGATTGCCCGCGACGTCACTATTTTTTACCGGGATCATGCTGAACGCCCTTTACTCACGGCGTCGCGAGTATCATTGCGTTTTCACACGGCCGCTTTATGGAATAAAGAGCTACGGCCGCGCATCATTGTATTTACCCAGCCAAGACTTTTTCTTGCGCGCGAAACCACCTCCTGGACCACCGTAGGCGATCTCGCTCCTTCACTATCCACAGTGACGCTCGCGTCGGTAAGCGTATCTACGGCTTCAACATCTAATGCTTATCCGGTGGAGCGAATCGAAATTAACAATGGCGTCATTACCTTGCACGATCAAATGGTCATTCCAGAATACAGACACGATATTGAGCAAGTGAACGGAACCTTTGACCCTGTCCATAAAAAAGGAGAATTTACCGGCCTTTCACCCACCTGGGGATCCCCAGCACGTTTTACTGTAACGGTGAATGAACAAGCGTCCTATCCGATTGACCTGATGCTCGAGAATGTCCGGCTACAAAGTTTTCGAGCCTATTTCCCGACGATGGCCGAGTGGCTTTCCGGATCCGTTTCCCTGCATCTTAAAGCGAAGACACTAACGATGATGGCCTTTGAAATTCAACGGCTAACGCTCAATAAATTTCCGGGATTGATGGGGAAGGGAAAAGGCCAGATCCATGGAAAAATTCTTAATTCTGATTTTCAGGTCGCCGGAACCACCACCCCTGTCCGCGGCGCGTTCCATGCCATGTTGCAATCTGATCCCTTGGATATCGACGGATCTTACAGTAATTACACGCCGGAGATCGCCATGCTTATTTCCACTAATTCTTGGATTACACGCTTAGAAGGCCCGGGCCATGGACGGTTTGCCGTTCATCGTTCTCAAGCAGAACACCTTTTAAATTGGAAGGTCGATGGCGAAAACTTTGGATTTTCCGGCACCCCTTTTGATATACGGCAGCTTCATCTATCAGGAACTATGCAGACCGTTGATGTTCAAGTCGATTTGAAGACGCGCGGCGGCGATGCTCAGGTGCATTGGGTGAAAAATCTAAACAAGCCTACTTCTGCTTTGGAGGTCACGGCCAGCTCCGTCAGCGTTCAGGATATTTTTGCCGTGTTCAACCGTCGCCTAGCCCCGGTAAAGGAAAGTACCGGCACCTTTCGCGCGCAAGCCTGGCAGGACTTGAGTTTTTCACAAGTGCATTTGACAGCCGGCGTTACCCCGCATAAATCCTTTATCATTCATCGGGCGGTATTGACCCTGGATCATGCGCAAGCGCGAGGGAGCGGGATTTTTGGTTTGCAAGGCGGTGACGCGCCGGCGCATCTCGAAGGGCATCTGCATCACCTAGCGATCGAGAGTCTCCTCGCACGCTTTTTTAAAACGCGTCCTTCAATGACAGGCACAGCCAATGTAGATTTTAATTTGGACTTTCCCTTAAGACCGATGTGGTTTGAAAGCTTGAATGGCACGCTGCATGTCCATGCGGTCAAAGGGGTGGTGCGCTCTTTCAAGACGCTTTACGATGTGTTGTCCGTCTTAAATATGACGACTTATTTAACGTTACATTTGCCGCATTTTCAAGAAGAAGGGATTCCCTATGACAGCCTTACCGGGCATTTCACGGTGGCTGACGGTGTTTTTTCAACCCAAGATGCATTCATGAAAACGCCCGATTCCAACATTGGCATCGAAGGGGTTGTAGATATTCCGGGCCAAGAAATCGATGCCACGCTGCGCGTTCAATTTTTCCGCTTAATCGAAGACGTGATCCGCAATATCCCCGGACTTAAATGGATTTTTAATGATAAACATAAAATCCTTTTGCCCATCGTTGTCAATATTCGCGGACCGTGGAAAAAAGTAGAGGTGGAATGAGGGGTGCTGGAACGTCGGTAAATCAGGCGGCTTTGCGGATACCGTGAGCTTCGAAGTAGGCGACATCCGGCATCATCCGTTTCGCGACCCAATGGTCAAGATCGCTGTAGAGCGTAATCACGGGCCAATGCGGCTTTGATTCGGGCGCGCCAATAAAGGTCATATGCACCACTGCAAATTCTGCGGGATGATTGTGAAGTTCAAAAAGGATATCGTCCGTATCGCAGCAGCGCGCCACCGGTGTGACAGGAACCCCAAAGAGCGGATGCCCAGGCGTGACTTCCAATCGCAGTTCATGCAAGTACGCCTCCCGGCCACGCTGACTAATCGCCTGCCAAGGTTTGAGCCAAGGAAATTCAGAAAATCGGTCATTCATCCTAGACCAAGCTTAGCCGAAGCCTCGCTCATTGCAAGGGATTTATATGCAAGCCGTCATGATCGTAGAATCTAAGAAGCCGATGGATACGCACAGCCAACGAACACAGGTGTACCTTTACCACGATGAAACTAAACATCATCTCCATCGCTATGCCCGCTCGGCGGGATTCTTGGATTGGGCAACTCAGCCAGATGCTTTCCGGTCTTGGGAAGGCGCGCGGTCCATTTTATTGCCATTGTTAAAAAAAGATCCGGAGGGATCCCATCTCGATTTATATCACCGGAAACACAATGTTTTCTGGGATTTTCATAGCGAAAGTATTGGGGCATTTCTTGAATTGTCTTTGGGGCTCTCGGCCTGGAAACAAATTCCTCCAGACGGGGGGCGCTGGGCCCTGCGGATGAACCCTTCAAGCGGCAATCTCCATCCTACAGAGGCCCATTTGATTTTACCGCCGATCATCGGTAAGACACGTTTAGGGCAGATCGAAAAAGACGGAACGTTTGCGGCTTTTGATTCGTCCGCGCAAGGCGGCATTTATCATTACCAAGCCTATCGGCATGCCTTAGAGCAGCGCGCGGCACTTCCTGCGGATTATGTGCGACGGCTGCGCATGCATTTCCAAACCCCGGGATTTTTAATTGTTCTCACCAGCATTGCGTGGCGCGAGGCCTGGAAATACGGCGAACGCGCTTTACGCTATTGCCAGCACGATATCGGACATGCTTTGGGCGCCATCTCTTTTGCTGCCAATCTCTTAGGATGGCGTGCCACGCGTTTGAATGCGGTGAGTACGGGAAACCTACGCCAGATTCTTGGTTTTCAGAACCGGGTTTGGCCTTCTTTAGAGAATGAAGATCCGGAGGTTATTTGTTTTGTGTCTCCTGCTTCTGTTAAAGCCATTCCCAGAACACTTCCTGATGATTGGGTGCATGCGATGGAGTCCTTATCCTGGCAGGGTCAACCCAGCCGCTTAAGCGCCGATCATGTGGAATGGGATCTTCTGACACAGACAGCCCATGTTCTCGATAAACCCGTGACGCACGAATCCTCTGTAGGATTTGAATTAAAGCCAATGCTGGAGCATCCCGTTTCATCAGTCGCTGCCGCAACGTTGATCCGGAGACGGCGGAGCGCGGTCGCTTACGACGGAAAAACAACACTTACGAGCGATCAGTTTTTCGCGCTGCTGGATAAAACCATGCCGCGTCCAGACATGGCGCCATTTGATTTGGAAATAGGCCTGACGCATGTGCATTTGGCGATTTTTGTCCATCGGGTGATCGGTTTGCCATCCGGTTTGTACCTGTTGCTGCGGGATGCTTCTGCTTTTACTGATTTAAAACGCAACCTGAAACACACGTTTGAATGGCGGCTCATGTCGTCTTCATTGCCACTCTATCTTTTGCAGGAAGGTGAGTTCCAAGATCATGCGGCGCATATCAGCTGTGGACAATCGATCGCCGGGAAAAGCGCATTCTCTTTAGGCATGCTGGCGCGTTTTCGGTCCGTCGTTGATGTCGCGCCTTGGGACTACAAAACTCTTTTCTGGGAATGCGGGCTCATCGGACAGGTTCTTTATTTAGAAGCCGAAGCGCAAGGCGTCCGCGGAACGGGGATCGGCTGCTTCTTTGATGACCTGATGCATGATGTTTTGGGTTTGCGCGATAACAATTATCAAAGTTTATATCACTTCACCGTGGGCGGGGCCGTTGAAGATGTACGTCTGCAGACGTTGCCCGCCTACACGCATCTTCCTGCCGACCGACGCTAAGACAGCTGTCTTACGCCGCGCGTTCGTAGGCTTGCAACGATAGACTGGCGAGTTTGCCTTGCGGATCGGTTACACGATCAAAGACGACATGAACCGGAACGGGGGTTCCGTCTTTACGCATGTGCGTGGTGTCAAAAATCGCTTGTTTGTGTTCCTTTAATTTTTCTGACAAACGATGAATTTCATCCCCAGACTGGAAAAGAATTTTCATCGATTGACCTTCAATTTCTTTAGCGCCATATCCATATAGCTGTTCCGCGCCCATATCCCAACGCACAATATTGCCGTCTAAACCAATACCGATAAGCGCTTGATGAAATAATTTGGGCATCGATGCGCCGGCCTTTGCGCGGGTCTCCGTAGGCGTCTTATGTGAAGCACGCGGTGCATGCAAGCGTCGATAGCCCCACAGCCCACTGACAATGAGCGAGCCCATGCCGCCAATAACAAGAAAGCCCGCCAAACAGAGAATCAAGGTAATCGAATGGAAAATGGCGCGCTTTTTTTCCTCGATCACTTCGGGACGAACAGCAGGGAGTACTTCTTTAATTACCGCATGTAATTTTTGTTGGTTTTGAATCATGCGTCCAAACGCTTCGCGTTTGAGTTTTTCTTGGCCCACGATATCTTTAGCCAATACCACATTGTCATTCCAAAGCCGGTTTAAGACAGCGAGATTCTTACGCTCCGTCACCAATTTCGTAATTGACTGATATTGCGTCAGCAATAGCGTAAATTTATCGGAATTCTGATTCATTTGTTGCGGCGAGGAGGCGGACCGAGTAAGCACATACTCGGTTAGATCTTTAGGGATGGACCGCAACTGGCTTTCCAAATTTAAAATGACGTTCAAACGGTCTGCTGCTTCAGCCTGTTCATGGCGAACTAAGGGGCGTAAACGATGTTCCAGCCAAAACATCATGTCATCGTCATTCGATAAAAGCGCTTCCCATTTTTGCGCTTGTTCATTGCTCACTGTTAATGTGTCATGGACCGATATTTTATAGGGTTCGTAAGCGCCTAAAATGCGCGTTCGGGCTTCATTAGGCAAGAGCCGTTGATTTTGTTGATGAAACTCTTCCAAGGCGCTTTCAAATTCCTGTTCGCCTGCTTCGAGCGCTTGCTTAAGCAA
>Ga0105239_10008707_pt1 | contig 11484 bp, 6 predicted proteins | sample KBSC44metaG_FD_92761 | JGI IMG/M metagenome (GOLD analysis project Ga0105239, IMG submission 92761) | Corn rhizosphere microbial communities from Kellogg Biological Station, Michigan, USA - KBS C4-4 metaG | ecosystem: Host-associated > Plants > Roots > Rhizosphere > Soil | place: Michigan, USA...
CGTAAGCGCACGCACTCTGCGATTGGCTATGTCAGTCCTGAAGCGTTTGAGCAGCAATACCATCAACACGAAACGAGGCGATTGGCTGCTTAACTCGCTGTACGGAAAATCAGGGAAGGACTACTCCGAGACGTTACGCGATGGTGGCCTTAATCTTCAAGACAATGGGCCCTTTAAACATGAAGAGGGCAAAGAAATGCGTTCATCCTGTGAACAAGCATTACCAACTGCATCCCAAGTCGTGCAACCGCACATTGTAAGGATACTGATCTCCAAGGTACTAACGTCCTGATAATAGAAAAAGAGGAGCCATTCCATTGGAGCGGCTCCCTAATATCCACTTCGCTTTAGCCTTCTATGGTCTCGGCGATCCATTAGGTTCGGCGAGTTGTATGGCCATACCGCTAATTGTTGAGGATATCGAGGGGAAGAGGTTCTTATGAAACCATTCATCAAACCACCGAGCACTCGATTCGGAAAGCATCATGAGGTGCGGTTGTCCGGTAGGGCATCCGCTATCTCGATCACCGTGCGTCCCTTAACTCTACAGCAGGACAATGCCTTATAAATGATCGCTGGTCGCCCAGCAGATCCTTGAAACCTTCACGGACCAGGCAGGTTAGACCATGCGTCGGAGCGGCAGCAGAGACGGTCACCTGGATACAGCCAGAGGGTTGCACAGGTATCCAGGTAGCGTGCGGAGGGCTATAAAGGTTTCGTCCCAACAGGCCATCACGCCAATGGGCGGAAACGCGCAGCGAAAATTTAATATTTTTCGCTTCTACCCGCATTTTTTACCCCCTTTCGACACTTATATATAATAAGCGGCCATCGCTATCCAGCACCTCGCCGCGAACCAGTGGCTTCCAGCACGGGACGGCCATAGTTCACTAAAATATTTTTGCACGGACTATTGACAGGCGCAAAGTATTCTGATACAATACCGCATCAAATTTAAAGCGGGCCGTCGGGGATAGGGAGTGCCCGCCCCCTTATGCTCGGTCCTGGATGCTTCCGCACGGTCGTTCGCCTCTCGCACGATCCGGGCACTCTCTTGTTTGCTATTGGTACGCCGTCTTCTGCCTTGCTGTCTGTTGTATGGGGGAGAGACTGTAGATGCTTACTGTAAACCCGTCCTTTGCGACCCTTCCGTCGCGTGCGCCGAGATTGCTTGCCAGTCGCCTGGGGACTGCGTTGCTTGCGCTCCTTACGGCCCTCGGCCTTAGCGGCTGCCATGCCCGCCGTGCCGCCCCGGCCACTCCCCTGACTTCTGCCCGCTCCCTGACCGCTCCTTCCTCGGCAATCGCCCAGGTACAGTCCTCTCCGCTCTATCGACAAGCCCGCCAGGAGTGCACCAAGCATGAATACCGACATGCCGCCTCTCTGCTGGAAACGCTCGCCCAAACGCCCGGCCTTGCTCCCGAAGCCGTCACCTTCGTGCAGCACCAGCGAGCGATCTGTCTCCAGGATGCCGGAGTAGCCAAGCCTTCTGTTCCCACGACCGCCTCTGCACCCGTTCCCGCGCCCGCCGACGCCGACTGCGGCCCACGAGCGCTCCTGCTCCTCTGCCAACACCTCGGCGTCAAGACCAGCCTGGAAACCCTGCGCCAGTCCGCAGGCACCACCGCCCAGGGCACGACAATGGAAGGACTGCAACAGGCAGCGCAGAAACTCGGATTGCAGGCTGAAGGCGTGCAGGTCAGCCGCGAAGCCCTGCCCGACATTGCCACTCCTGCCATTGCCTGGGATCGGCGCAATCACTTTATCGTCGTGCTCAAACTCTCCGGGAACGGCGATAATGCAACCGCGACTATTCACGACCCGAACAAGCTGGCCGAGGAAACGATCTCCCAGGAGAACCTCCTCCAACGCTGTGGAGGCTTTCTGCTCCTTGTGCATCGCTAATCTGCACACGTTTTCCACCGTTCCCCTCCGCCTCGCCGCGGATCTGTTCGACAACCCTTGTTCACTCCACCGCTTTTTTGCGTACCAGAAGACGCAAAAAAAGCCGCCCGTTTCCCCATATCTCTTGGCCGAGAAGGAAACGAGCGGTTCCGAGCCCCGAAGGACTGTCCCTTCTATTATGGCGGCTTCCTTGCGGCTCTGTCAACCGGAGAGGGTTCTTCCTGCTGGCGAGAACCCTCCTCCCCCGCCTGTCTGGAAACAGGCAAGGAAGGTACAGACACCTTGAAACTCTCCAATCGTTCCCGTCTACGAACTCGTCCCGCCTGGCAGCGGCCCTTCGCCATCGCTGTCGTCACACTCTTCTCCTGGACCGCACTCCTCGCCGTCCCAGCTCAAGCACTCGGCCATGCCAGCCTGCAAAAGCCCCTGGGCGTCCGTTCGCTCTCTCAATCCGAGATGCAGCAGATGCGCGGCAGCCAGTTCGGCACCGGCCACTCCACCTCCATCGATCCCGCCTCCGGAAGCGTCTATCCCTGGGAAGCTGACGCCAACGGGACCAACACGGGCAACGGCAATAAATTGACCCAGATTGGCCTCGTCTCCTGGACCGCACGCGGCGGCATGCCCGTCTCCTTCACATTGGCCCACAACAGCCAGTCCGCTCACACCTCCGAACTCGGTGCGAAATGGACCCACTCCTTCGACCTGTTCCTCGTAGCAGGCGCTCCGCTCTACGATGGCGGTCCGGTTCCTATCTCGGTGCATTGGGGCGACGATCTCTCCTACACCTTCTCCCAGAACATCGACGGCTCCTACTCCGCTCCGACAGGCATTCATGACAGTCTGGTCGTCAACACCGATGGCACCTACACCCTCACCAAGCCCGGTCAGACCAAGTATCACTACAACACCGCAGGATATTGCGACACTATCACCGATAAAAATGCAAACCAGATTTCCATCAGCTATGCCACCGGCAACTATGTCAGCGTCATCACGGACCCGACAGGCAGAACGATCACCTTGGGTTACGATACTAGCCATCGCATCACCTCAGTAACAGATACCCTCTCAAGGGTCTGGACCATCGCCTACGATACCAGCAACAACCTTTCCACTATCACCTATCCGGTCCTAGGAACCAGCACCTATTACACCGAAACCTTCGGCTACAACTCGGCTCATGACATCACCAGTTTCCAAGACAAGCGAGGACACAGTTGGGGTTACTCGTACAACTCCTCCGACAATAGCCTCGCCAGTGAAACCGATCCCTACTCCAACACATCAACCTACTCGTATACCTCGACCGCTACCACGATCACCGATGCCAACAGCCATACGTTCGTCTACACCTATTCCTCGGGCAAGCTCTCCCAGACCACGGATGCGTCCTCACAGTCCGAAAGTTACTCGTATGACTCGGCGTACAACCGAACCCAGACCACGGATAGGCGCGGTTATGTGTGGCAGGCGACCTTCGACAGTGCCGGAAATATGCTCACCTCCGTCGATCCCTACAGCAATACGACGGTCACGAATACGTTCAACAGCCACAACTTCCCGCTGACTTCGACGGATGCGCTCGGTAATCAGGTCGTGACAACCTATGATTCCCATGATAATCCGACGCAAGTTCAGCACAAGGACAGCACCGGCACGGTTCTGGTGACCAACTCCATCGCTTATGGCAGCTATGGACTTCCCTCCTCCAAGACCGACGGCAACAGCCATGTCTGCTATTTCGGCTACGATACCGATGGCAACCTGACGAGTTTTGAAGATGCCAACTCCCACACCAGCACGGCGACTTTCAATGGCATCGGCTGGAAAACCGGCGTTTCGGACGCATTATCTCACAGCAGCAGTTTCACGCTGGACAACTGGGGCCGCGCCACTTCCGTCACCACGCCAGCCGGAACCACGACTACCGTTTACGATGCCAACTCCAACGTCACCAGCGTCACCGATGCCAACTCTCACACGAGGACGGCGACCTTTGACTATCTCAATCGTCCGCTCGTGGTAACCAAGGCCAATGGAGACGCCGTCACGTATGCCTACGATGCGAGCGGGCAAAAGGGACTGCTCTCCACCAAAACCGACGGCAACAGTCACGTGACTTCCTACTCGTACACGAGCCGAAATCAGCCGTACATTACCACCTATCCCGACAGCACGACGGAAAGTTGGACGTACAACAATGATGGTTCGGTCGCTACCCATGTCGATGGGAACGCGCACACGGTTTCCTACGGATATGACCATCGCGGGCTGTTGACTTCGGTAAGTTATCCGGCAGGAACGGGAATTTCCTATACCTATGATGTCGCCGGACAGAAAACGGCGATGACCGATGCCACCGGTTCCACATCGTACACGCCTGATGGCGCTGGGCGCATCACCAGCGTCACCACTCCCAACGGCACGGTCGGTTATGCCTTCGATACCGCCAACCGCCGCACCAGCATGAGCGTCACGGGCACGGGAACCTGGTACTACTCCTACGATGCAGGCGACCGATTGACCCAGGTCACCAATCCCAACAGCGAAAACTCTTATTTCTCCTATGACGCCGCCAATCGCCAAACAGGGCAGACCAACGGCAACAGCAGCACCGTCACCACGACGTTTGACAACGCCAACCGGCCGACCGAGATCCTCCACAAAGACAGCAGCAACACCGTTCTGGCGGACTACCATTACTCCTATGACGGCGTCGGCAATGTCAGCACCCGAACCGACAGTGACGGCACCGTGACGACATTCGGCTACGATAACGCCGATCAATTAACGAGCGAGAGCCGGGACAATTCTCACAGCACCGGATACGATCTGGCCTACACTTATGATCATAACGGTAACCGCCTAACAAAAGTAGTGGGAACCGGAGGCGGCGCGGTCACCACGACGAATACCTACGGAACGCACGATCAACTGCTCACCTCGGGCAGCAAAAGTTACGGATACGACTACAACGGAAACTGCACCTCCGTCACTGTGGGATCAAGCGTCACCTATCTCACGTATGACTATGAGAACCGAGTGACGGGCATCACCTATCCGAGCAGCGCCACCAACTCCTTCACCTACAACGGCGAAGACATGCGGATGCAGAAGGTAGACAGCGCAGGCACATTCAACTATCTCTGCGACGGAACGACGCCGGCCAGTGCGGTGCTCAAGGATGGAAGCGCCATCTACACGCCGGGACTGAGTGAGCGACGCGGAAGTACGAGCAAGTTCTACCACGGCGATGCGCTCGGAAGCACAAGAGGTATCACCAACAGCAGTCAGGCAGTCACCGACACAGTTCTTTATGATGCTTTCGGCATGACCGTCAGTCGGACAGGCACGACGCCGACGCCGTTCGGTTTCGTGGGCAAAGGGCAATACCAGACCGATAACGACAGCGGACTGATGCTCCTTGGACATCGCTACTATGATGCCAGTGTAGGCAGATTCATCTCTTCCGATCCGGCAAAAGCAGGCGACAACTGGTATGTCTACTGCGACAATAACCCACTTCAGAAAACTGATCCATTGGGCCTTGATCCTCCAAAAGGCAAGCCTGTCAGCTATGAACCCGGTAAAGGACCAAGTGGAGAGTCAGGGTCTTACCCTATATACAGAGACGGTACGAAAGGTCCATTTATACCCGATAATCCGACAACTCCTCAGGGACCCATTAATGGACATGACCGAGGCAGGAACGTTAGGGCACGAGGCGGTGAGGAACACAATAGGGCGCCGAGACCAGCCGATGGCCAACGACGTGGAGGGCCAAGAAGATATGATCCAGGTTCCGGAGGGGATGTACATTATGATCCAGGTGTCGGGTCAAGTTCCGGTTCCGGACCTTGGATCGGGGGAAATCCTGGTATCTACATGCCTCTTCCATTTCCGTACGGGCTTGACGGCGGTATCGGCTTAGGGCCAATTGGCCTTCCCAGTTTCGGATTCGGCGAAGCCATCCGCGCAATCGGGGGAGGTGGAGGTGGAGGCGGTGACTGTGATATGCTTGGAGGGTTTCATGGCATCCCAGAATTTTCTCCTGGGTGTTTCGAGGCAGGAACACTGGTAATGATGGCGGATAGAACTCTGAAAAGGATAGAACAAATCCACGTCGGAGACTTGGTTCTGTCGTTCGATGACAAGACGGGCATGACAATGGCGAAAGAAATTCTGTATAGGTCAATGAGTCTGTCTAAAGGGGACCGCGTAACGGTTTCTCTACCAGAGGGAGAAGTCATTAGATCCACTCCGAATCACCCGTTCTACATCAAGGAGAAAGGCTTCTTATTAGCATGCAATCTGACCCCTCAGATGCAACTTACACTCACTACAGGAGGAGGCGTCCCGGTCAAGGGAATCATTTCCCAACCAGCAACTAAGCGCTACGTGTATAACCTCACAGTAAGCGACTTCCATACTTACTTCGTCGGTAAAACTGGAATACTGGTGCGCGGTCTAACCCGCGTCCCGGCGTCTGGTCACGATCATTGACGTTGGGCATACAGCGTCCCAAGTAATCCCGCGAGAGGACGAATAGGAAAAATCGGCAGAAGACAAGTTGTAATGTCTTCTGCCCAACCTCCGGCCCATCTATACAGCGACCATTTCCAGAAGTTGCCCCTCCTAGACAAGACCAACTGACCGCGGGTAACCGATGACAGTTCACTCGATAAATTCCTGACTGCTTCACAAATCTGGTCGGTCGACACTGGGGTATCAAACACAAACCGACTCTCCGCCGTATTAATCTCATCAGTCTGATTTTGACATATGGCGGCACATGTCTTCCCGTCAGTCACCATATTTACAATTAGCCCACGAACGGCTTAAACAAGAACAATTACTTTCGGTAGATGATAACAACTGCTATGGGACAGAGCGTTACTCCCGTCTATGTCTCCTTTGACGTTTGCTACAGCGCGTCAGGCAACCTCAAATGCCTACAAAAGCTAGAGATGCGTTAGTTGACATGCCCCAGGTCAGATCGTCAGGTCGATCCCGACAGTACGGACAGCCGAGCCACTGAAGATATCTAGATCGGTGACGAGAGCCGCATCATGCGTTTCAACGGTTATGAAAGGATTAAGATGTCTAGATCGTACCCGACTTTGACGAAGCGAAACATTGAGCAACAGACGATCTGTCGATGACCAACGCCCAATGCAAGTAATTCGCCTATCGGGTTTACAACATCAAGGATTATCACCGTGCGCTCACGCAGTGATCTGTAAGCGATAGACTTCAGGGCTGTGCGCAATTTGGGCAGATCAGGAGCTTTACCGAGAGCACCAACCACATAAGTCCACAAAGGAGGCCGGGGAGAAATCGCGGGATTTATCGTAAAAGAAGCTTTTGCAACTAGGATAGTGGTTCCTTCTCATGCATTAGTTTGGCGACTCCCCTGAGTATTATCATGATCTACGTATTTGAGAGACAACTTCAATCTGGTTCGATCTATCCGTGCACTCAAGAAGAGATCCAACAGAAACTGAGAGTTATTCCCGAACAGGATCTAGAAGGGTTATGGGCCATAGGACTTGTTCCTTCAACCCGAAAAGATAATTCTGCCAACGGGAGGTATTTCCGAGACAGCAAGCCCACTATTCACGTTTACTCGTATCCGGCAATGTTAACATACAAGTTGCCACCTTTTGTCAAATACAAGCACATTATGGACGACCTTAAAGTCGAGCTTCAATACGGCATGCAGATTGAACAAATAGGCAGTCGGTGGATATGCAAGTGGACGAGAGAAAAATTACGAACGTTTATACTCGACCATGTCTTGCTGCATGAGATCGGACATCACGTCTACCATGAACGGCGCTCAAAACAAGGTCATCCTTATGTTCCGTTTACACAGGCTTCTGAGCAATTTGCCGAGAACTATGCTCTGCGCCATACGAAGAGTCATCATTTGGGCTAAGTGTGTTTCCATCTCGCTAATGCCGCCGAAGTTCGTTTACAGCGCCTTCAAACAGCCGAGCAAGATTTTGCATATGGGACGCGTTATTCCCACCTAGGATTGATACTCGCCGAACAGGAGCATTATGAAGAGGCGCTACAAGCATACAGAGAAGCAGTGAAGCGAGAACCTGGCAGCGCGACAGACTACAGCAATATGGGATTTCTATTGTAGAAAATGGGCCGACATCCAGACGCCCTGACGCATTGCAAATGTAGTCACCTTAAAGTCGGATGCTCCAAAGATCCGGTATTAACTGGCTTGTGCGCTGTATGGGGTAGGAAGACAGGAGGACGCCATTCACGAATGGAAATGGGCCGCGGAGCAAGAGGATCCAATCGCTGAAGCAGCACGCGCACGTCTCAACGAGGGCAGACGAAAGACGTTACACAAACTACTGACCAGTCAGCAAAATCCCACTTCTCCGCGTTGCCAAAAGAGCGCCTCCCACATTAGACCTGGTGCTCGAAACGAAATGTATCCTCGCAATATCCCATTTCATCACAGAAAGCTTATTTCATGTCTAAGCATACAATGCCGGAAACTGTATAGTACACCGAAGTGTATAGCCAGTGTTTCAGCACCCAAGCGATCAAAAAGGAAGCCTATCGTTAAGATAGGCTTCCAATGATCGCCCCCAAGTCGCTGCCGCTTATCCCGATTTTGGCGTGGCGTCTGCCACAACGGGTAAAACGGTGACGCCGCCAATTGTTGAGTATATCGGGATGTTCGCACCTTCGTGTCGCCAACTCGTCTTAAGAGATAAGTTGAAGTCGGCAGGAAACTGGAACGCCTTCAGGGAACTTGTCCAAAACCCGTGAGGAGACCTCGATGGCGAATCATCCCTGGAAACATCATGATGCGCGGTTGTCCGGTGGGGCATCCCCTATCTCGATCACCGTGCGTCCCTTAACTCTACAGCAGGACAACGCCTACTTTCAGATCTCCAACCCGCTGCTCGGGACCGCCATGTGGATCGCCGTACACAACGCGACTGTTGAGAACGGCACGCTGCACCTGATTCCCGACGCCTTCTCCACCCTGCTGGAACATAGCCGCGACCCGGACAGCGACCATCACATCCGCTGCTATCCCGACGAAGCGCAGGCGATCCCTATCGAACTCCCTGCCGGAGGCGTCGTCTTCTTCGCGTACGGGACGCCGCACTGCACGCGCGGCAATCACTCTCACTCCGACCGCGCTGGAGCCGCCTTCCACTTCGTCCACGCCTCCTGCTTCGCCGAAGACCCGGCTCTGCGCGCCAATGTTCGTCCCGACTACTACCCTATTCTCACCGGTCCCGAGGCTACCGGCGGCGAGAAGGAGTATGGCGCTAATATCGCGGATACCTGGCCACAGGAGATCGAAAAAGCGCTCGGCGCCCGTCCGTAAAAATTCTCAAAGGAGTTTCCCATGTTATTTCCGCGCAGCCGTATGCGTTTTAGCTCCCTCTACCAGGGAAAGACCGAGCCGGAAGGATGGATCGTGCTGGATCTGGCGGGAGCCGATCTGGAAGGACTGAGGCACCTCTATCTCTCAATGGAAGACATCGAGGCTCTGAAAAAGGGCGGAGACAAAGCCTCGGATCGCTTGAAGCAGGCGCGTTCTCTGCTGGGAGGCGATCTGGATGAAGACGCGGAATAGCCGCCTTCCGCCGCGCTGTAGAAACCTATTAGCCAACGGTCGCCGATCGAGACTGAAGTCCCCTATAACAATCTGATCCCAAAGTTTTAGGGAGGTGTTTTCAAACCCATATCTCATTCCTGTTAGATTTTGCGTTTTCATACGTTCCTTCTATAGAGCACTAAATCCAACCATGCTTGGCTACGATACAACACAAACGCGTGTATCGTAGCATGCACGGATTTTGCCACGCGGCAGGAGGTTTCAATCTTATGAAATGCAGAGTCCCTTTTCGGGCGCTCAAAGGACACGCTCTCCTTTCCACCCTTATTCTCACAATAGGAATGGTGGGAGACGTGCATTCCGTTCCCATCATCGGTCCCCTCTCGATCGCCCGCGCGGATGATGAGGACCAACTGATCATCGACGCAAAGCGGCTTGGCTTTAAAGTTGACAGGGAAGCGATCCTCATCACCAATAGGTTTCAGGTCGGCCTTAGCGCATTCGAAGGGATCAGTGTGAAAGTCATCCCTCTTCCGATGAGCAAGTATGCCGTCATCCTCACGGGCACCGCCGACAATGTCAAGGCGCTACAGATGGCTGCCGATGCGCTTAAAACAGACACGCCGGACGTCCAGGTTCTGGACTACAATGGAGTGACGCTCCCGAAACCGAAATCTCCTACGGAAGAACAGCAACGGCAGATCAAGGAACTCTTCGGCCTCATGCTCGATAATTCCGATGTCAAAGTCAAAGTGCAGCTCTCTCCTATACCAGCCAAGACATCCTTTGTCGTCATACTGACGGGTTCCGCCAGCACCGCGAACATAACCGATATCAAAAACAATATCCCCGTCTATATAGCTACCGTAAAGCGCGTGCTGGGCTTCGATGTCAGCGACGTCGTTCCGGACTTTCTCAGCACTGTAGATAGCAGCGCCTCCGTCTGGCCGCTGACCTTCGTTCATGGTTCCGTTCCTAACCCGACTCCTTCCGGGCTGGATCAAACTCTGCTGGCGGTGAGTTCCCCGACCACCGCAGAAAAGATTGCGACAGCGCTTTCGACCTATATGGGAGACGGCGTCAAAATTCAGCCTTACGCCAATTCCCTGTTGATAAAAGGCGAAAAGTCCAAAGTGCAACGTGTGAAGACCCTCCTGGCACGCGATATCGACATCCCCTTTCCCCAGGTGAGCCTGGATGTCTGGACGATCCAGATAAACTCTAAGAGTACGCGCGATCACTCTAAGGAAAAAGCTCAGGAGAAGATGAGCGATATCAAGGTGGGAATACAACTGACACGTGATCTCGAGAGCGCACTCTTGAACACGATCATGAAATTCCTCCGCCAGGGCAACGTGCTGGATTTTCCCTACGACCCGAACTCGCCTGATCCGGCCAAGCATCTGGAACAGTTGATGAAACTCGCGAACTTCGACTCGAATCCGAAGCATCCGCTCTCCATCGTCGATATTCTGACCTTCCTTGCCGTGTGTAAACAAAATACATTGACAGGGACACAGATGAACTCTCTGGACGCACAACTGAGTAAGACCGTCGACGATTTCGCGAACAGCGTGCAGCCCAGCGGTGGGACGCTTGAGCGACGCAGCACCCAAATCAAAAAGCTTCTCAAGAGAATTAAAGAGACCGTCGCCTTTCAGAAAAACGGCGTCTCTTCCGGTGTCATGCCACACCTGATAGCGACCTACACGGCCAGCGACCGGGATTCCACTCTGAAGGGGATTGCTGACTTCCTCTACTTCTGGCTCCTGGTCAACGGACAGTCCAAAGACCTCAAGCCGTGGAATACCACCCAATTTCCCGACGAAGGACTGGCGGTGGCGCTCGCACATAGCAGCGCCCAGACAGATGAACTGCTCAAATATGGAGCGGATGCCCTGCACACGGACTTGAAGGCGCTCTGTATGAAGCCTCTCCTCGACTGGATACGGGAGGATATGCGGGATGGCTCC
>Ga0105239_10008709_pt1 | contig 11483 bp, 9 predicted proteins | sample KBSC44metaG_FD_92761 | JGI IMG/M metagenome (GOLD analysis project Ga0105239, IMG submission 92761) | Corn rhizosphere microbial communities from Kellogg Biological Station, Michigan, USA - KBS C4-4 metaG | ecosystem: Host-associated > Plants > Roots > Rhizosphere > Soil | place: Michigan, USA...
CTACCGCGAACACGGCGAGCGGATCCTGACCGAGAGCGACCCGTTCGGGGTCATGGAGGGGGACCTGACCGATGACGCCGTCGAGGCGATGCGCTCGGCCGAGGCGCAGACGTTCCAGCTCGAGGCGGGGGTCGCCGTCCGTTACGGCCTGCTGTACGGGGGCGATGGCCCGCAGATGCATGCCATGCTGGTGAAGCGCCGCGTGCCGGTCTTCGCCGGCGGTCTTCTCAACTGGGTTCACCACCTCGACGCGGCGGCGGCGACCGTGGCCGCGCTCGAGAACGGCCGCCCGGGTCAGGCCTACAACATCGTCGATGATCGGCCGGCGACCTGGCACGAGGTCATGACGGCCATGGCCGCACACTTCGGCGCTCCCCCGCCGCGCCGCCTGCCGCGCTGGATCATGCGTCTCGTCGCACCGTACCTCGCCCGGGTGGCCATCGATACCTCCATGCGCGTCTCGAATGACAAGGCGAAGACAGAGCTCGGCTGGCAGCCGCGGTTCAAGACCTACGTCGAGGGGGTGGCGGTCATGGCCCCCGCGGCGCGACCCCACACGGGGACCACACAGACGCCCATCGCCCAGACGTAGCCAGCAACTCGTGACCCCAGTGGCCTTGCCTCTTCGGAAGGTGACCGCACCTTGCCAGGGAGGGGCCCTCCGCCCCTGGAAGGCGACATGGTCAAGCGGATCGAAGTTGCGACCGGTGAGCTTCGTCTGTCGGCCCGGGTTGCCGGCTCCCAGAGTGATCCGGCCATCGTCCTTCTCCATGGCTGGCCCCTGTCGAGCGCGATCTGGGATCCGGTCCTCGAGCCGCTCGGCACGGATCACTTCGTGCTCGCCTTCGATCTTCCGGGGGTGGGCGCGTCGACGGGCGGTCCTGCGCCCACGCTCAAGAGCGAGATCGCCGACGCCGTCATATCCGCTGCCGAGAGTCTTGGCGCGCGGGACATGATGATCGCCGGGGTCGATGTCGGCGGGATGGTCGCCTTTTCGGCCGCCCGCGACCACGGCCAGCGCATCGCGAGCGCGGCAATCATGAACACGGTCATCCCCGGTGTTGAACCGTGGGAGACGATCCTGGCGAATCCGCACATCTGGCACTTTGCCTTCCACCAGATACCGGCCCTTCCCGAGACGCTCGTGAGCGGGCGGGAGCGCGCCTATTTCGACTTCTTCTTCGATTTTCTTGCGGGCGACAAGGCCAAGGTCGACGGCAGACTCCGCCAGGAGATGGTCGATGCCTACGCGAGTCCGCACGCGCTCACGACCGGATTCGATTGGTACCGGGCGATGCCCCGCGACGCGGAGAGGAATCGCCAGGCGACGACCATCGACACACCGGTCCTCTACCTGCGTGGCGATGCCGACGGCCGTTCGATCCAGCCGTATCTCGACGGTCTCGCCAAGGTCGGAGCCAAGCGCTTGAAGGGAAACGTCGTGGCCCGGAGCGGCGAGATTTTATCGATCGAAGCTCCCGAGTCACTCGTCGTCGTGCTACGCGCCTTCGCCCGAGAAGCCCGTCTTCCCGCGTGATCGGGGTCGCGGCCGGCGCGGGATGGGACGACGGCCTGCTTCACCAGTCCGTGGACGTCCACGACGGCCGCGGCGTCAGCGCTCGCTGTTCGACGGCTCGTACGTCGCCCAGTCGGTGCTCGACTGGCAGATAGTGGACTGGCGCGTGGAGCGAACCGGCCGAGGTTCACGCGCCTGCTGCGTTCGATCCAGAAGCGGGATGCGCTGGGTTGGCAGCACGGTGGTGTTTCAGGCGAAGAATCGGGAGCTCGAAGAAGCGGTAACTGAGGACGGCCACGATCGTCGGCGCGGCAAGGAACGCCGAGACGTAGACGACGGCGTTGATCGCGTAGTGTCGGGAGACGTGGGGGAAGTGTGCCCGTGCCCAGGGAGCCCAGAGGCAATGGTAGACGTACAAGCCGTAGCTGTAGGTCCCGAACCAGATGAGGACGGGATGTTGCAGCGCCCTGGACATCCTGCTGCTCGGGGTCACGGTCACCTGGATCAGGACGGCTGTCGTCATGAGCGCTATCGCAAAGGCGACCGCGGCCGTGGGGAACCCCCCGGCCAGGAAGTCGCCCCTCACGACGACTAGGTTCGTGTCCAGCACGAACGTCAAAACCGCCAGAAGGCCAACGCCGATCGCCAGACGACAGGCCCGGACGACCCACTTCGGATCGAGGTCGCTCCTCACCACCAGGGCGCCCAGACTCCCGAGCGCCAGTCCGCCGGCATACCGCGGCGTCGACCACAGAGCGGCCTCCAACGCGGTCCTCATGTGGATGAGCCCACTCCACAGGGCCAACGACAGGCCCGCAATGAGAAACGCCAACGTGGCCAATCCGCGGCGGGTCAGGAAGTAAACGAGAAACGGCCAGAGAACATAGAAATGCTCTTCCACGGCCAGCGTCCAGAAATGCGTCGTTTCAAACCAGCCGAACTCCATGATGGGCTGGTTGTGGAAATATTCGCGGACAGCGTTGGTTGCGTAGGCCCATACCCACCACTGATGCCTCACGAAACGCTCGTAGTCCTGGCCAGCAAGAACGGTGAACACCTTCGGCAGAACCAGCAGCAACACGATGACGCCGTAGTAGAGCGGAAAGATGCGCAGCGCCCTGCGGTAGTAGAACGTCTTGAGATAGCCGAGCAGCGATCGCGACCGGCTGTCCAGCAGGATCCCCGTGATCAAGAATCCAGACAGCGCGAAGAAGACCTGGAAGCCCAACCATCCCCGGTAAAGGACGGTGAGAAGGAAGTGCAGGGGGGCGAACGCGAACCCCAAGGTCATGGTGGCGTGGTACAGCATGACGGAGATGATGGCGATGCCGCGAAGTCCGTCGAGCGCAGGAAAGCGACGGTGAGACACCGCTCCATCGGTCGTCGTCGCGGCTGAGGAGCTCACCAAAGAAAGGTCCCAGGGGCACGACCGAAGCTGCGATTGTTCCGCAGCAAACGGTGACACATGGCCGAGAGTGTGGCACAGGAACAAGAGCAACCCAGCATCGGCCGCCAGCCACGGCCATGATGTCAGTCACTTGACGGGGAAAAGCGACATCGCCTGCGCGTCCAGCCCCTCGGTGAACTTTCTCGCCTTGACCAGCGGTGTCACCGATGACGTGACGGTCGAGGTGTGGGCTACTACCAACTGCGTCGGGACCTCGCTCGGAGCGGCGGCGGCGAAAGTGACCGTTCTGACGCCGGGGAACGCCCATTGCCCGGCCGGGTCGCTGACGCTCATCTATGCAGGCGTCACCTACCCGGTCGACATCTGCGGTCTCCGCGCCTCCGGCAACGAAGTGGACATTGAAGCTTCGTTTCGTGACGCTCCAGTCGAGGTCTTTGAATTTTGCGGTTTCTACGAGGCAATGCTCGGCAGTTATCCAATCTTCAAGAATTGTCACGTCTCCATCGGTCAATCGAGGCTGACGATCCCGGGCAAGGTCTATCTTCCGTGTGGGGGTGATGCCGTCAGCCAAATCACGTACACCGGCGTGGGAGCCACCGTGGCTGGCACCTATGTCGCGCACATGTGCGATTCGATCGACCCGACGATCACGCTAGACGTTCGCCGGATCGTTCAACTTGAAACCTCGCTGATCGAGGACGATCGGGCCGCCGCTTGAGCGCGCTTCGTCCCTTGGTCACCCGCTTGCGGGGTCGCTAGCGCTAGGCGTCCGACTTCGCCCGATCGGCCGCCGAAAAGGGGCTCCCAGCGGTGGGACGGAGGGGGCCCGGGGTTGTCACAACATCATGACTCGACCGGTGACGCAGTCGGGCAAGAGCCTTTACACTTCCTGAACCCCGGCGGCTTCTATCTGGAAGCCCGCCGCGGTCTCCTTGACCACGAAGGCGGCCGGTTGCGGGTCAATGACCACGCCCGTCGTGATCGTCGATCCGGACAGCGTCGCCGAGATCTGAGACCAGGTGACGAGCATGTCCACGCCAGCCACGATCAGGTCGCACGCTTGCCTGCCCCCGTCGCTGCCGAGCCGTTCAGATCCGACTGAATCACGCAGTTGTTCACGGTCATCACGATCGAGTGCGGCACCTCCATGCCGGCGAGCTGGCGAAAGACTGTCTCACCTGCTGGCCGAGAGGCGCCTCGGGATCGTAGGGCAGCCGGTGATCCGCCCGCGTTGACAAGTAAACTTCGGCGGTTCGATGGGGTGACACTTTCTCGAATGTGTTACGGCCCGCTGGGTCCCGACGGTCGGCGAACGTCGTGCGCGGACCCGCTGGGGGGCCCTGGCACGACCGATGCTGCCAATCCCCCACGGAGGCAGCCACCATGAACACACATCATCACGCGCACAAGGAATCGACCCGCAAGCCGAACGGCGCTGGGCGCCAGAAAGCGACGACAAGCAAACCCAGTCCGTCCCGCAGCCGCACAACGGAGGCCCACGCTGACGAAGTGGGGCCGCTCATGGACCGCTTCGGCCAAGCGCTCACCGCCGGTGACGGCGCGGCGATCGCCCGCATGTGGGACGTGCCCGCGCTGATGATCTCGGATGGCGGGACTCAGGCCGTGACGTCAGCGAAGGAACTCGAGAAGATCTTTTCGGGGGCGAAGGATCAGTACCATGCGCGTGGCATCGAAGAGGCCGTGGCCGAAGTGCAATCAGTGGACTGGCTGACCGACAGGGTGGCCCTGGCGCGCGTTCGCTGGCCGTACATCGACAAGGCGGGTCGCGAGATCGGCGAGGAGTCGTCGACCTACACCCTCCGCCAGTCCGACGACGGCGCACTGAAGATCCAGGCCGTGGTCATGCACGGCGCCAAGACCGCGTGACGGCTGAGGACGGCGAGGCCCACGGTGTCGTCGGTCGACGCTGACGTGTCCTGGCAGGTCGATGGCATCACGATGGAGGGCACGCTCATCCGGCCGGCTGGTGGCGGGCCGTTTCCCGCGGTGATGCTCGTGGCGGGAAGCGGCCCCACAGATCGGGATTGGTGTACGCCCCTGTTGCCCGGCACCAACGGCAGCGGGCGGCTGTTCGCAGAAGCGTTCGCCCAAGCGGGTATCGCATCGTTGCGATACGACAAGCGCGCTTCCGGCCCGCACGCGATGGAAAACCTTCCGCGGCTGATGGGCAAGATGAGCATGCGCTCACATCTGGACGAGCTGGCCTGCGCCGTGAAGACTCTCGCCGCGCAGGGCTTCGTTGACTCCTCGCGGATCGTCGGACTCGGCAACAGTGGGCACCTTACACGTACTTCATTATGCGACCAGCGTTCAAACGATCCCCTTCGCGGGGATCGTGCTCGCCGCCCCGCCAGGCCGGCCTATCCAGGAGGTGCTGCTGTCCCAGCTCGCCCTGCAAGCCGCCCAGTTCCCGGGTGGCGCCGAGCTGATGCCCAAGGTCGAGGAAGCTGCCGGCCGCTATGCGGCCGGGCAACCGATGAACCCTGATCCAGCTCTGCCTGACACCGTGAAAATGGTGCTCGCGAGCTTCGAGACGCCCGCGAATCTCCCGTTCGCCCGCGAGCTCTGGGTCGAATCTGCCTGCGACTCGCTCGCGAACGTGCGCATTCCCACTCTCGTGCTGATCGGTGGCCGGGACGTGCAGATCGACACGCACGCTGACGGCGATCCACTCCAGAAGGCGGCCGCCGGCATGAGCAACGTGACCTTCGCCTTCCCGCCGAATGCCAACCATGTGTTCAAAAGAGACACCCGAACACCTGCCGAAGTCGCCGCCTCGCCCGGAAACGGCTACAACGAGCCCGGCACGCACCTGGATCCGGCCAGCGTGGACACCATCCTCACCTGGCTACGCTCCCTGTTCGCCTAGCTAGACGATATTCTGGCGCCATAGTCCCTGACGAAACCCGTTCAATATTCTCGAAAGGCGCTCCGAATCCTCTGCGAGAGTCAGGACTCCTCCCGCGAGAAACTCATTTAGGCCCGGGACTCCCTTCAAGCCCTTCGAATCCGTTTTCATGAGTCCCATGCTCCATTCGGAAAAGGACCGCTCGGCCACCGCTCGACGCTGCAGGATAACGACGCGATCGTGCCGCGGATCTCGTTCGAGTTTTCCAAACAGCGCGGTCACCACGTCGGGCGCTCCCTCCAGCACCTGCATGAAGGAGCCGGTGTGGTACAGCAAAACGCCGCTCACTCCGAGACGGGCGTTCGCGTTCCTGGCCTTTTCCAACAGGGCCTTCAGGAACGGGCCGTCGCACGTAACAGTGGCGCGGCTTCCGTATACAAGCTGAATCAGATCTTCGTCGTCGCTCATGCTGCCTCCCTCTCCCTCCCTTCCCAAGTTCTGGTCCGCCCGACGATACTGGCGTTCAGCAGTGAACGCGAGGGGCATACGGCCGGCTTGAATGCCCTGCCCCGGCTCACCCAGGGACGGTCACGATGTCGCGGAAATGCAGAAGAGCTTCGCCCGTGAATTGCTTCTGCAACTGGCGCGACAGTGGGGCCCATAACGGCACCCGCCACACCGGCAGGACGGGACCACGTTTCAATCTTGAACGACAAAGCCCCGGCGTGATCCACGTCTACCTTGAACGTCGCCAGCCCGCGTTCAGCGGGCCGCGCGAGCGTGACGTAGGAAAATCCACGCCCGGTATTGGCGGCGCTGGCCCCGAACACGTCCAACACGCGAACAGCTGCCTCGATCGCCAAAGGGCCGGCCACGATTCGCTGCACGATGGTGACGCCCGTCCGTACGCGCCCATCGGCCGAGCAGACGCGGGCATGCAGGATCCAAGGAGTCAGGCAGCGCCGCCGGGGCTCGGGTTCGCCGAGGAAGCAGGGGATGACGGCGACGCCCATCCCGCAGATCGCAGCGTTGACCAAGGCTGTGACGCTGCTGCCGGGCATGGCGGGTGGCAGCCCTTGGCGTGGGCGGCGAACCAGAGCCCGCCGGGCGTGAGGGTCATGAACGCACGTTCGACGTGGTCTGCAGCACAGATCTGCTGGATACCGTACGTCACCAACAATTTGCTCACAAAGTCATTGACGCGAAGCGGCTTGTCCTCCTATCCTGCGCGCCCACCCGTAGTTTGGACCTTGGAGGACAGGATGCTTGGACTCGAGAGGAAGTTAGGGAAGAGCCTGATGCTCGCTGGAATCGCCGCGCTGGCAGCGTGCCATGGCGGCGCTGATGATCTCGAAGTGCGGTTCAGCGGCCTGACGGCGGCCGACGTGCTCGGGTTCGAATCCACCAGCGGCTGGACCGTCACGCAGGGGCAGGTGCAACCGCTCTCGCTGACCACCACCCACACGCAAGGCACCTCCGCGGTGGCGCTGACGAGGCCCTCGGGAAACGTGCGCATCGACAGCGCGAAGCTATCGTCGATCACGCCCGACATAACGAAGATCGATCGGGGCACCTCCGTCGCCCTCGACTTCATGATCCCGACGGAGCAGGTGGGCCCCTACTGGACGGGCGCCGTCCAGATGTACGTCAGCGTCCCCTCGCGCAACCTGTACAACGGGTACCTGGGCCAGGTCGACCTGACCGGGTCGCGCACCGCGGTCTACTCCACATTGCGGTTCAAGATTCCGGACGCGACGGCGGACATCATCAAGGGCGCAACGTTCAGCGACCTGACGTTCGGCATCGTCGTCAACGTCCCGGTGAACAGCCCCGGCATCTATCGGCTGGACAACCTGCGCGTGAAGGGCAAGAAGCCGCCCGCTCCGACGGACGAGACCCAGATCACCCCGGGACAGTCGGTCCTGCTGGTGGCGACGAAGGCGTACGCGCCGGCGTCCTCGACGCCCGGACAGCAGACGTTCACGCAGGGGATCATCCAGATCCCGGCCAGCTTCCACGCCCTGACCGGCGGGGTGGGTACGGGGACCGCGACGTTCGAGTACACGCTGGGCACGGCTCCGAACGTGGTCTGTACGTACACCGCTGACGCCACCACCGGGCACGACTACAAGTTTGCGTCGTGCGCGAACGGCGCGCGCTCCGGGGATCTCGTCCCCGCCACCTTCGCCCGGCTGACCATCGTCAACGGCGACGCGAGCGCGGGCACCACGAAGGTCCGCGCGCAGATCGCGCTCAACCCGGTCGAGGACGACATCGTGGCGGGCCTGCCGCCCATCCCGACCTACTTCGGCACCACGGCGGCCGAGGTCGCGGCGTCGCTGAACACGTTCGTGCAGGCGCAACGCAACTGGCAGGTCCCGGGCTTCGAACGCCTGCACCTGCCGACGCCGGCGATCCCCGTGCAGGACTCGGTGATCATGAACGGCTCGGCGCTCCCGCCGACCCGCACGTCGAACACCGATCCGCCGTTCGGCGTCAGCGGCCGGTTGACCGGCAGCGATCTCGCGGACGCCGGCTGGCACGCCAACGGCAGCCTCGACGCGCCCGTCGATTCGCTGGGCACCCGCACCACGACGTTCACGCTCGATGTCGGCGCGGACGTGTACCTGCTCGGCGGAAGCACGTCGCTGGTGTTCTTGACCGGCAATGCGCAGACCGTCACGCCCGCTCCCAGCAACGGAGCGATCCCCCCCACGACGGGGACGGCCCATTTCTGCTACGGCTACCTGGGCAACCAGCAGGGCTGCCAGGACTTCAGCGGCTCGGCCGGCATCAACCTGCCGATCGTGAACATCACGCCGCACCTGGGGCTGCCCAGCATCAACTACTGGATCTTCAGCGTCTCGGCCGCGGTCGATCTGACGTTGCAGGCGACGCTGACCGGCGGGTTCACGCCCGGGGGCCTGGGCGTGGCCATCACGCCCCAGGCAAGCGTCAACGCCACGCTGCACGGCGGGCTGAGCCTCGGCGGCTTCGTCGGCGCCGGGCTCTTCGTCAGCGCGAATCTGATCGGCATCCACGTGCCGATCACGGCGACGATCGGCACGACGTTGAACCTGCAGCCGGGGGCGTGCTCGGTCGACGTCACCGAGGTGCTGACGGCCCAGGCCGTCCTGACCGCGGGCAGCGGCACCATCGGCTACTACGTCGAGGGCGGCATCTGCTGCGGCTGCTTCATCGAGCTGTGCTGGCGCGACGAGGGCGACATCTACACGTGGCCGGGCTACAGCCGGACCATCGACATCCTGCCGGCCACGCCGCTGGGCAGCCAGTCCATCCCGCTGAACACGGCGGCGGTCTGCCCCGCGGTCAGCGGCGCGCCCGGTCAGATCCAATATCCGAGCGAAGGCGAAACGTTCAACCAAGGCGACCTGTCGTTCCTGAAGGCGCTGTTCACGATCAGCTACACCGCTGGCGGCTTTCCCCAGTCGCTGGTCCTGGACAACCAGGTCTGGACGTCGACCTGCGCGACCGACACGATCACCACCAGCGTGCTCGGGGTGGGGATCAAGTACGGCGATTGCCCGACGCGCACCCTGAATGTGGTGGCGACCAGCAGCAGTGCGCCGAGCGCCGGCAGCGGAACGGCCTCGGTTACCGTCAATGTCAACGCGAATGACCCGGCCACCGCTCCGGTGCCGTCCATGGGGATCCCGGGGTTCAACCAGAACTTCACCGTCGACTGCAGCGAGATCACCTCCGTGAACGCCATCGGCGGCGTGACGGATCCGAACTTCGAGCAGACGTCGATGGAGTGGTACTCGGACGTCTTCGCTTCACCCGGGCTGGATCCGTACAGCAATCCGGGGAATCATCTGACCTCGGGGGTGACCCCTCCCCTCACCATCACGGAGGGGAATCGGCTGATTCGCTTGCTGGTGAAGGACGCCAGCGGTCACAGCGCCCTGATCGAGCATCCGATCAACGTGTTCAAGAACTGCCCGAAGTGAGAGGGCGAGCATGAGCGCCGCCGCCGTCAACCCAGGGCGGCGGCGCGCGCGCGCGGCGCTGGTGGTCGCCGCGCTCGGTGTCGGTGCGGCAGCGCTGGGCGGCGTCCGGGCCTGGCGGTCCGCGCGCCATGGCGCGGCCGCCGGCGCGGTGGGCCCGTTCCGCGTCGGAGACGAGGTCCGTAGCCACGCCCGCGTGACGGTGCGGCTGGAGCTGGGCCGTGGCGCCCCGCCGCAAGAGCTGGAGCTGCAGGGCGAATGGCGCGCCACCGTCACCGACGTGGACGGGGGCCTGGCGGTCAGCGCCTGCCAGCTTGGCGATCTGCGGGCGGCCGCGCGGGAGCGCGGCGGCGACAGCGCCCGCGAGGCCGGGGCGGGCGACGAGCTGGCACGCGAGCTGGGACGGCGATTCTTCGTCAGCCAACGCGCGGACGGCGCGGTGTACGAGGTGTGGCTGCCGCGCGGCATGAAGCCGGCCATGGCGAACATCCTGTTGACGCTGGTCGGTGAGGCCCAGTTCGTCCGGCCGGCGCAGCCGCAGCCCGCGTGGATCATCCAGGAGCGAGACGTGAACGGCGCATACCTGGCGGCCTACCAGGAGACGGCGCCGGGGCACTTCCACAAACAGAAAGCGCGCTATCTGGACGTGCCCGCGCAGCCGGCGGCCGCCGGGGCCGGGGCCACCGCTCAGCCGCTCGTCCGCATCGATCGCTCGGACGTCGATCTCGCCGCCGACGCCGGGGGCCGCCTGCTGGAGCTGCGCGCCGACGAGGTGACGACGATCGAGCTGGCCGGGCTGTCTTTCAAGGTGGACCTGCACGTCGCGCTCGAGGATGGGCGGGTCTCGGCGGCGCCCGCGCTGGCCGGGACGTTCGCGCGCGAGAAAGATCAGGTCGAGGCGCATCCGATGGCGCAGCTGGGCCTGGATCCCGCCGCAGAGGCCGCGCGTCGGGATCGGGCGCTGCTCTCCGGTGCGACCGCCGACAATCTGCTGGTCGAGCTGCGGGCGCTGCCGGCCGGCGACACGCGCGCCGCCTCGACGCTGGAGGCGCGCTGGGAGGCGCTGCTGCGGCTCGAGCCGGCGACTTCGGCGCGCATCCCGGCGCTGGTGCGCGGTGAGCCAGAAGACCGAGGCAAGGTTCTGGTCGACGCCACGGCGACGGCGGGCAACGAAGAGGCACAGGCGGCCCTGGTCGCCGTCGCCGCCGACGCGGCCGTCAGCGCGAAGCTGCACCTCTATGCCATTCAATATCTCGGCGTGCAGGGCGCGCCTGCGCCCGCCGCCATCGCGGGCCTACGGGCGCGCGCCGAAGATCCCGACCATGGGCGCGCCCAGGCCGCCCTCCTGGCGCTGGGCTCCTGCGCGCGCAGCCTGCGCACGCGCGCGCCCGATCGCGCGCGCGCCCTGGCCGGCGAGCTGAACGCGCGGTTGATCAAAGCGGGTGACCCGCGGACGCGGCAAGATCTGGTAGCCGCGCTAGGCAACGCGGGCGATCCTTCCAGCTTGCCGCTCCTGCGGGGATTCATCGACAGCAACGACGACGCGGTTCGACTGCCGGCCATCGAGGCGCTGCGCTTCATCGACGATCCGGCCGTCGACCCGTTGCTTCAGTCACTGCTCGCGCGCACCGGCGACGGCAGCGCCCGCTTCGCCGCGCTGTCGGCGATCAGGTATCGCGACGTGGGACCGTTCGCCGCCGCGCTCGCGGCGGTCGCCCGCCA
>Ga0105239_10008711_pt1 | contig 11483 bp, 12 predicted proteins | sample KBSC44metaG_FD_92761 | JGI IMG/M metagenome (GOLD analysis project Ga0105239, IMG submission 92761) | Corn rhizosphere microbial communities from Kellogg Biological Station, Michigan, USA - KBS C4-4 metaG | ecosystem: Host-associated > Plants > Roots > Rhizosphere > Soil | place: Michigan, USA...
CATTCATTTTGAACAGAACAACGACTGTCGACCGGCCGTTCTCATTGCGGCCAACAACAACGAAGATCCCGGCACCCTCACCATCGCATTGCGGTTTTTCACGCTTGCCGACGGGACGCTGGCAGCCTCCTTCGGGTCGGATGAACGTGCCATACGGATGCTTCGTGAAGGCATCCCCATTGACGGGCCGGCTCCGGGCACGAAGGAATGCTACCGTCGGTGCGGCATGACATTGGACCTGTGATTTGTTGTATGTGAGAGTTTAGTCAGCGTCCGCGCCACCAGCACGTGACCAAAACACACAGCTGATCACGCCACCTTGTTGCTCGCTCCTTGTCCACTTTATCTGACAAAAATATGATCCTCACCTTAAACATCGATTTCAGCTACGGGTGTGATTTGCTGTGGTACCGGGCGGCGGACGGGCTTGCCAACATTGATCCGCACGAGCTCCTGCCTGATTGCCCCGAGAGGGCAGAGTTGATTCGCTTGACCGACTCCTACAATAAAGGTCTAGTTAGAGACGACCCGGCGAGTTCGTTAGGAGTCACTCCAGAAATCGTCCGGGACTTAAAAGAGCTCGAACCGGCACTCCGGAAAGCACTGCGCACGGCCGGTTACAACCTCGCTTTGGATTGGTCGGAAATCCTGCTCCAATCCAGCGACGTCGAAGACCTAGACGCTAACAGAGAAGGATGGGTGGCCGAACTCAAGGGGCGGTTGGACAGCGCAGAGTTCTGGCTCGATGAGGTTGCCATCATCCGCAGGACCTTGGACACCACCGGTACTGTCCTCGATTTCGCAAAAGCCCTCTCACCGTTCCAGCGGGGCTATCTCATTAGCTTCCTAAGCAGCAACCGGCCTGACGACGACGCGGGCTATGACTTGACCGTTCTCTTCGACCACAAGGAGGAGCGGCCTACACAGGAGACGTTGAAGTACCTTCCCAAATTGCAGGAGGTGCTCATGGTATTTCCGTTCACCACTGTATTTCGCGAAGAGGTATTGAAATAAGGGAAGGCGGACGAGACGCTTCCTGGTTTATTTTCCACAGACTGAACATGAATGAAAATTGGACGGCGATGGATTTTCACAAAGAACGGACAGCATTCCATCGTGACAGGTCATTGAGCCGGAAACGGAACTACGTCCATCACTACAAAGCTGAGCCGCTGCCTGGCGGTAGCGTTGGGAATTTGCAGAGCGCCAGCCCGTTGCGTGGGTGGTTTCATGACAGAATCAGCAACCGTTTTGCTAACAGGTGCTATATCCAACGCACCTTGCTTGAGGACAGGGACTCATTTTTGTCGTGAGCTAGCGTGTGAATCATCGATATCAGAATACAGTGATAAACCATAAGCCCCGCAGCATGCACGTGTACACTCCCGTATGTCATCATCATGCATCGCAGCGAGGGAATATGGTACGCGATTTTACTCCTTCTGACCTGCTTATCCATCTTTTTGATAGCATTTGGGGTGAAAGGTCATGCGATCAAGGCGACCGGAGAATTTGAACGGATGGCCCAATGTTCCTGCACGCTCCAACCAAATGCTGTAACGACCTTTGTACAATGTCGAGGTTTCAACCTCACGTATGCACATGACCGACATGAAGGCGTCATAGGGGCGCCAGTGCCTTGTCGATACAGCGAGCAGAGCGGAGTATTCTATGGAAGCTCACAAGAATGGGTGAGCACTCGACCCAATCCCTACGAATGGATAATGTGGCTAGGCATTTTTTCGCTTGCGTTGCTGAGTATTCCATTGTTCTTCGTCTGCTGTATGTTGATCAGTATGTGTGACTAAAGGCGGGTGCCGTTGAATGAATAAGTGGAACATTTTCCGACAAAAAGGACGGTTGCGCGACTAGAGATGCGTCATGGTCATTGGCGTAGAAGGCGATGAGTGTTTATTTGGTAACTTTTTCACGCACAGTGCACATTTTGAGGCGACAAAGAGGCACACAATTCGGTGCTCACTAAGGAGGCAAACATACAGGGAATGAAACTTGCACATGGTTGCACAGCGTAGACCATCAAGCCCGCCCAAACGCACTAAGTAACCCATCGCAAGCCCGCAACACCAATGCTTCCTGCCAACACGCCAGTAACAAATTGGGGTGCCTATCCAAAAGCGCCAAAGAAGGAACCACAAGATCGTCCTTCAGTTGCTGGACGTTCCACACATGTAAGGTATTGTTCCTTCTGTCGAGAATCGCATCGAAGGTTGATGCAATGTAGTTCTCGGTTGCGGGTGCCGGAAGAGTTGCATTCAGGGCGTCGAGAGCCAAGGCGAAGGGTGTGCCCGGATCTTTGGGCAGGTTGCGGAAGTAATGGGCAGTCGACGGATTCGGGTGAGGCTGATTTCCAATGCAGAAAAGGAGAATCTGAGTGGCAGCGTTACGGACGAACGGAACGCTGAGCGTCTCCGTAGACTGGGTGAGACGGGTGAGTTGCTCCTCCATCGCCGTGAAGCGTGCGTCATTTTCGATTTGCTGAGCGGCGACATATTGGGCAAAGTGTGTTTCATCCCTTTTGAAGACGACCCATCGCCCTGAAGCGTGCGTCATTTTCAATCTGCTGAACAGCGACATATTGGGCGGGGCCTGTTTCATCCCTTTTAAAGACGACCCAGGGTCCGCGCCACATTTCGTCGTTGCTGGTACTGCTTGCTATTTTTGGGTATCTATAGCATAGAATAGCAAAAGATAACAAAATGTTAATAAAACACAGATGAATAAAATTGCGTCGGGTAGATAGAGATGTCCGGACGAGCGCCGAGTGAGATGGACAGACGAATTCGTGCATACGAGGAGGAGCAAAGAGCATATGAACAAGGGCAAGGCACAACAAGTCGATCGGGATTTCCGTGGGGTCAACCCGAAAGGGAAAGCATAGCCAGGCGTCTGTTTGGTAACCCGACACCGCAACGTCCTCCGACTGCTGCGGCCCATATGCCTGCGTTCCCGCTGCCGGGCAGGCAGAGAACCCTCGCGAGCCAGTTCCGTCAAATTGCGGAGGCACAAAAGACAAAGAACCCTCCGTACGCGGACTTTCCTCACGAACTTGTGGGCGTTCGCAACATCCCCAGAAGCGAGTGTCCCGCGGGGCACTATCACTTTGAAGGCGTGGGATGCATGTCCCCAGATGTCTTCAACGAGTACTACCGAGGTTGGACATTACGGAAAGGCTACAACAACCGCGTAGGAGGTGGCACTCGCAGCAAGCGGAAGCCTACGAGGACGAATAGGACAGACAGGCGACGAAGGTCGACCGGGCGGCGGAGAAGGACTCGGAGAATGTGACTTGCCGTGCTAGGCTAGCGCCCTCGTCTGTCAATGCGAAAGGAACTTTCTCAATTGCAGTCAGTGGGGCACTTTTCTGTTTCATTTATCTGGGCATACACGCGCATCCCCCTGTTTGGTCCGTCAACCTCATGAGGCTTCCGTAAAGCCAGTTGCCATTATTGATGTCCAGCAGGCGAGGGCATTCTGTCAGTGCGTCGACAATCGACCAGAGGTGATCAAGGACGTCTTCCGGCAGTCTGTCCTTGAGGCGCCAAAGGAGCATCCGAGTACGACTTCTCTGCACATGAAATAACCTAAAACGGACGACATTGATGGCCTCAAAACACCTCGAACCCATGGTGTTGCTGTACAGGTAATGCTTCCTGTATCTGATCCTCCATCTCACGTTATCTGTTGGCGAGAAGGGGATGTCGAACGAAATCTGGTGCAATAGATCCTCAGGTATCATAGTTGCAAAAAGTTCTGCAAGACCCTCACCAGATAAGGGAGGATGAGTAACGATGCTCGCCATCTCCCGGGAGGAAAATACAGTGACAGTGCGGCCGCCACGCGCCACAGTCCTAAAAACCTGACCCCCGACCAGCCACGTGTCATTTTGTGACTGCGGCACTCAATGATATAAGGCCCAGGGCACCCCCGGTGGGCTGATTCTGCAGAACTGGGAAAGATGGCCCTCCATTGGACGGGACTGCCAGGGGATGCATTGTATCAAGGACTGAACGGCGGCCTAGACGGGCAGGAAGCGGCGCAAGCCCATTGCGGGGTGACAATCCCTGACAGCTTGCGTAGAAATGGAGACTTGCGCGCAATGATGAGGCGGGGTCTCGTCGTCCCTCCAATTCTTGAAAATGTGGTGCATGAGCTGTACGCAGAGAACCGGATTGCTGAGGTCGCCTGTGAAGAACCCTTGCGCTTCATTTTCAAAAAGCACAGGCGAAGGCAGTTTGTCATCAACCCTGGTGGCGTGGACAAGCACGATGTTGGGTGGTTGATATCCCGGGCGCGTCGATCTGAGATATACACGCAGGGACAATCGGTCTTGGACGAACAACAGAGGAAGTCGCTTGAAGTCATCAACGAACTCGTCCACTGCAAGACGCGGCTTCCGGAGCACTCAATGGAAGAGATCCGCCGTAAACTGTTCCCCCATGTCGCTTTCGTGCGACCGCGCTTCGAAAAAATCGTCATTTACACCGCTAGGGGCTTCGTCAACCCACACCGAGATTCACCACAAGGCGATACACATGTGGGAACCCTCCTGATGATTCCGAGGATGGACTACATCGGTGGGCAACTAGTGGTGGATGGTCGGCGTGCAGCAAGGAATGGAGGCTGTTACGTGGCCTTTCCGTGCGGCACCGAACACTCCGTCCTCCCGGTGATAGAAGGCTGCCGTTTAGCCGTGGTCTTCTCACTTTGGGCAAAGGGAGCAGCTGATCCGATGGCGGTTTTGAGAGAACGGGAGGATGTGCTATCGGAAGCAATCCGAGGCGCTTTCGGCCTGCGCCCCGGTTCCACCCAGAACGGTCCCTCGGATGCTCATCCGCCTGGGGAAAAGGCTACGGCTGTCGTGATCCGTTTGAGCGGCCTGTACGCTCTTGAGCAGATCTCACCTGGAGCTTTGCGGCTGAATAGCGCCGACATGGCTTTGTACGAGTGCGTCCGAAAGCTGTGTTCCCCGCAACCACGCGTCGTTCCGGTGCAGCTTGGCACGTACCACTACCCCGGGTCTTCTTCTCACTACTGCTGGATCTCTCGACATACACACTTTGACGTGGGCTGCCAGTGCGCGAAAGAGGAGAACGAGATTCCTCATCCGAATCTGCTCGACCCGTCCAAAGTCCTCATGATTGGCTTTGAAGAAACCGGGCGTTTGAAACCGACCGGAGCTACTCCGTTTTACGACGCGGGGACGTCGCTGTCAGGGTATAAGGCGTGCGCAATCGCTTTTCCAACCGCCGCCTTCCACCGTGGGGGCGATTAACGCACGGCGTCTTATTGCGGAGAAAACAACGAGATGCGCTGATTGGTGCTATGTATCTTTGTCTGGTACAATTTTTTCTTGAGAAATGGAAGGTGACCATGTACAAACTGATCATGAGGCCACCTGCCAAGTCCAGTACCATAAGCAGCAGCAGCAGGTATCCCAAACGGTTTCCCGAACCAGCAGCGGCGGTGAATGCCGATCCGGTGAACGAAACGAACATCCGAAAAGGAGAAGAGATCATGAAGGGCATAGACGCCGATGGCGCAGGGACCACGCTGTACGATCTGACTAGAACCTTTCAGGAGGTGGTGGCCATCAAGAATGCAGTGAGCAGCGATATACAGTGCCCACCGGCCGATAGGTATTTCGTGACCATCGCGATTCTTGATTCTTTGAAAAGCCAGTGCGGGAATTGGTCACCAACAGTCAGCGCAGGATTCGCCCCTGTTGCCGGGAGGCTTGATGTCCTGACAGCCCTCACGGGCCTCAGCGCTCCGAATGGGGGAGCGAAGCTCGACGTGAACGCCTACGTGGCAAAGTACCTTTCACAGATTTACAAGGCGTGAGGAAAATGGGGGTAAGGGCGGTGCAGCCTGCGCGAGCCGAGCAACGCGGGAAAGAAGTTCCCTCCGCTCAGGTCCTTTCAATATCAGGGACCATGGCCGCTCAAAAATTTACAGCGTCTTATTGATAACAAGTGTGAATAACTTCGTCATGAGATGCGTGGTTCGATTCCCGCCGGATCCAATTTCATCGCCATGGTACACCTGAATATCCATTGCATTCATGAAGTGGCTCGCTTCTGCAAGGACCCGTCGCAATGGTGTAATGTACATGGCATACCCATCACAGGGACTCCTGCCTTCCAGCGGGTTGCGCTGTCCTGTCATCGTCGACTGTTTTCCCGGGTGCTCCAAGGGATCTCGCGAGCCGCTCTGGAGTGGTACGTGCCACAGGTCAGAGGGAACCCTTTTTGGCCAAAAGCAGACGAAATGGCAAACTTGGTCATCACGCCTGTGCGGGCAGACCAATACTCTGCCTCACTACCAACAAGGAACGAGAAAGGTGAAAACTTAGTCCTCGTTGAATACGAAAGGCGCGGATTATTTTGCGCAGACAGGACGCGACCACATGGAGTTGAAGGCGTCATTAACTGGGCCGTTGTCGCTTATCAGGAAAAAGTTTAATAATACACATTATAAGTTTTGAATCTTACAAATCGGAGACCCTGTAGGCAAGGGACATCAGGCCAATCCGGTGGGACCAGTCTATGCATCTAACTTTAACGCAAGCGTTACATCCGCACGCAGGCATCCCTTCGAGTGCATCGAGTAGGACTTCGTAACGCACGCGGGCGAGACGAATGCACAAGCTGCACCCGGCCTGGACGTCCTTTTTATCGTGCACGATTGAGGCAAGTTGCATCAGATCTTCAACTGGGATGCGGTGGTAACTGGCACCAGGAGGGCCGTCACGCAAAGGTGTCAACGCATTGGGGAATTTCACTAGAGTGACACCGTGCCTTTCACGCTCCGAGGCGGCTGCAGCTTCGGCTTCCTGACGCACCCCTTCGTCGCGGAGGAGCGCAAGGACCCGTTCTCGCTCTGCCAGGTAAGCATTGACGGCGGTCGTGGCGGACGGGGTGATGGCCGCCGCTAGCATCACTTCGTCAGTTGCATTGGTGAAGTAGTTGATGTCGAGGAGACCACCCGCAGGGACGACGGACGTGGCAAGAGACAGATTGGCTTCGTCAATGACGGAACAGGTGTGTGTGCTGCTGGGATTGATCTGGATCAGCCCCGCATTCTGCCGGTAGCGGTAGGCGTACTGTGGGTCGACATGGATGCCCGTCAAGATGTGCGCCAGCGCAACGGGTGTGGAAGAGGTGAACCCGGCAATTGTCCGGCTTGTTCTCATGCAATCCGCGCATTTTTCTGTTTCGACAACGAGGACGTACATTTTGGCCGCAGAAATCTGTACGAGAAGAAGAAAAGCGGGGGCCGTGATTTATTGTCGGCCACCCGACCTGTGGCAAAGTCACTGAAAAAGTGAGTCAGAGCTGTGCGTGATTTCACCGGGCAAGGTAATGCGCGACCAAATATCTCCAAACAAATGACGGAAAACAACATCAAATACTATCTTGCCGGAGGGCTTGCTGGAGCATGTGCGCTGACGTTATTGGTCGGGACATTCTTCTGGAGGAGGCAGCTTAGGCGATTCAGGGAAATGCAGGCCGCCGACAGCTTGGTGGAACTGGAGCGGAGTAACTTTGCGAGGGACCATCGTGGTCGTCAGTCATGTAGATGATATTTCACGCGACACTGCACTGGGTCCGATATGACAGAATATTATTCACAGGAAACGGACGGACACGCCTCCCTAGCGGTCATCCTCTCATATCTACTATGTATGCCGTCAACTACAAGCAGCGCTTTTGCCCATTCCTCCCTTTCTTTCACATCCCCAGTGTCGACCACCCAGTCGTCGTCGATGACATCGAGGCGGTCGCGCGACGTAGGCGTAGGTGTTTGACCCGCCATTTTGTTCATCTTCCGTTCTGCCTGCTGGAGATCTCGTTTTTCACGTTCTTCTGCAGACAGCTTCCGTGGAGGTTTCATTTTCCGTTTCTCGGTGTCAAAGATCAGCTCAATGTCATCAACCACGTCATCAAGAGTGATGTGATCGTCATCGGGCCAATCCAGTTCATCCAGTGCGGCCTCAATGGCACACAGGGTCCCCGCCCCGGTAAGGATCTTCTCTATCGAGAGTCTGATGACAGTATTGTACAGCTTCCGGTTCATTTTCTTACGGTACTGGTATGCTCCCAGACAAACAATCGCTCGCTTTATATTGTATGCGTTGGAAGGAACGACGTGACTGAGCCACCACACAAGCAGGAAGACAGCAGAAGTGAGTCATGATAGTCATCAACGTCTGTATTGATGTGAAAGTATTTACACGGTTATTCGACGATGTAACAGAACATAGTCTCACGGGCGGGCGAGGAACCGTCCGTCCCGTCCTCAACGTTCGTTGCGTCCTCTGTTTCGGCGACAGAGCGATGGAATACATACGCTCGCTTCCGGTCGAAGTCGTCGTCTTCAAGGGTCTCCATGACCTTTGCAGTAATCTTCTCGTCGCGGTCGAGGACAGCAGCCGCCGCAGGCCACTTCTGAAGAGATTCTGACATCGCAGCCGACACGCATGGCAGCTCAGGATAATAGGAACCATACCCACGGATGCCGGCGAGGGTGCTGAGTGTCATGTGGAAGCGATGGGCAACCGCGTATCTGGCCATTAACTCAGCGATACGGGCTTCTTTGTTTGCCCTCGACTCTTCTCGAGGCACCTTTGGTGCCGAACCGCGAACGAAGTTCGCTCGAGGAGAACACTGTTCCCCGAGCTCGGGAGGTCCGCTGTCTGCGGTAGACGGGTGCGTGTCAACCTGTGTGGTCACCGCGGTCGCAGGGGTGTCCTCGGGGGGAAAGAAGAAGTCCCAATCGAACTCCTTGATGCTCCGGACGCACCAGGCGATCTGTTGGACGTCGTTCCTGAAAGCCAAGTGTTTGTTCAGCCGCGTACTGGCGAACGGGATGAGCTCCTGGATAATCTCTTCGGCTTCCGTTTGAAGGCGGAGGACGAACAGGAACGACATCTGGCGATAGTCAGACACAGTGCTCCGCTCCAGGATGACCGTTCCCGGCGGGACGGAACGGATGGCGTTGTTCAGCGCCACCATTGCCATTCCAGGGGAAAGTGCGCAAGGGAAGGTGATACGGGTGGGAGCGCTGGACTTCATGTACGGTGACATATCCGCAAGGCGTTTGATGAAGTTGTCCGTCACCGAGTGAATCATTTTCTGGGTCAATGTTTCGTCATCGCAGGGACCGGGTGCCGTTGCAACTGTGACTTCAGATGAGTCGGGGGTAGCGGTTGACTCCGGGGCCTCGACACAGGTGCTAGGGCAGTTGCTTTCTTCGGTCATTGATGTTTCGTGCTTTTGAGGTTCTCAGGAAAGGACTGCTTGAGGTGAGACGCAATGTGACGAAACACGGACTTACTTATAACATCTGCTTTGTGTGCGCCTAATGAAATGATTTACCCATCACGTGACCGCACCGGCGCTTTGCTTGCTTACGTAATAGCATGGTAAACGTTCAAAGGCCCGCGCGCGACAAGAAATCTCCCGACCATGGATATGGCGCAATCAACAGAGAAAGGCGGTCTACTCATATTGGCGGCGTATCTCGCAGCAGGGTGGTGGCTGTTCGCAAAGGGTCTCAAACGTCACGTAGCGGTCCTCTTCCACCTTGTTCAGGCATTTTCCGTCGTCGGAACCCTAATTTGATCACCATGAATTCCGTGGACATTGCGTACATCTTCTTGTGCGTGGCGGTGGGTGTCGCCATCGCTTTCCAGGCATTACTCAACGCATCCCTCGGAGCTTTCACGCGGTTGAACTCGTTCAGTGCACTCATGTCCTTTGTTGTGGGTTTCCCTGTCGTCATTGTATACTTTCTGGTCGAGAGCCAACAGGTCGACGGGAAGTACGCGCGTGCGCCGTGGTGGAGCTACCTCGGCGGACTCCTTGGTGCTTTCTACATCGTATCCGTCATTCTGACTGTACGGCGACTTGGGGCAGGGGTGGTCCTGTCCGTACTCGTCGCCTCTCAGGTTATCGCAAGCGTGACCATTGATCATTTCGGGGTTCTCGACGTAGTTCAGCGCGACGCGACACCCGGTCGGATAGTGGGAGTCGCGCTAATAACAGTCGGTGCGGTGCTGATATCTATCTACTGATGATATCTATCTACTGAAGGTCATTCAGGGAACTTGTGGACCATAGAGAGCAGCATGTGCGTTGTACTCTTGAACGGCTTGGTCGTAGGCCGTCTTGGCGGCGGTCTGCGCCGCTTTGGCTGCCTGTAAGGAGTTGTACATTCTGCCCGCTTCGGGGCCTCGAGTCGAATTGACGCCACTGTAACATCCCGAACTCGTGCAGTTGTTGATGTAGCGTTGCGTTTCGGCGTTGTAAGCATCATACGCATCCTGCTGGGTCGAGACGGTTGTCGTAGCGTCATTCCAAGCCCGTAGTGCCTCGTCCCGTAAAGTGATCAATTTCTTGCAACTGTTCGTGAGCTGCGACCACACCCCACCAGAGGATGCAGTTGCCGATTCGCTGCATACGGCACTCACGGTGCCTTTGTAGCCCACCGCGCACGTCCCTGGATAGAGCGTTGCCGTCGCTGTCACGTCTGCCTTAGGAAGTGAGTACCCCGTCGCTGTCGTCAGCGGGCAGTTTTTGTAGAAACAACGCTCGGTCTCGAGTCTCCTCTCGATACTGCCATCCGCCATGCACCTCCCTGTCACAGTCCCAATGGTAGGTGCTATGCACTTCTGTGAGGAAGTGATCTCCTGATTGACGTCGATGGGTGCAGTCGACGTCCCGAACCATCCCGGGTTCATTGCCGGGGTACACATTGTCCGGCAGGTGCTCCTCACGCCGGTCCAGGTACCGCCCGCCGCACACGTCGCGCTCACTTCACCGAACAAACCGGGTAAGCAAGCGCCAGTCACGGGCTGGCCATCTGCAATCGACTCTGGAAAAACATAATTGCCTTCTGCGCGGCGGGGGCATTTCTTTATGGTACAATTTGAGGTGTCAACGCTCCATGTCCGGTCCGACCTGCAGAGTCCAGAGACGGTTCCCGTGTAATTTCCCAGGCAATTACTCGTCGCGCTGAGACCGCTTTTTGTGACCGGAAACCCGTAGACCGCATCCATGGGGCATGTCACGTCCAGGCAGGTGTTGGAACTTTCCTGTACCGTCCCGTCCGATCTGCAGGTTCCCGTGATCGTGCCTGTCCTTCCCGTCCCGCACGACTTTGTGGCGGTACCTTCTTCAACCAAGAAAGTCGTCCCGGAAGGCACCGTCCATCCACTCAAGTTGGTGCACTTTCGTTTGCAACTTTCGAGCATTTTCCATTGTCCGTCCGCCTCGCACGTAGCTCGATTCTGACCCGCGAATCCCTCAGGACAGGCGGCGGTCGCAACCGAGGCCCCGGGAGCTTCGGTATTCACAAAACCCTTCCCCGGATCCGCTGGGCAGTAGCGTTTGCAACTTTCCGTAACCAACCATTTTCCCGTGGGTTGGCAAGTGGCCTTGTTGCGGTTCTCGTAGCCAGCC
>Ga0105239_10008712_pt1 | contig 11482 bp, 10 predicted proteins | sample KBSC44metaG_FD_92761 | JGI IMG/M metagenome (GOLD analysis project Ga0105239, IMG submission 92761) | Corn rhizosphere microbial communities from Kellogg Biological Station, Michigan, USA - KBS C4-4 metaG | ecosystem: Host-associated > Plants > Roots > Rhizosphere > Soil | place: Michigan, USA...
GAAAGACAGCGCCCGGGCCAGATCGCGGCCATGATTGCTGGACGCTTCGGCAATGAAGATCGGCGCTTGCGGCACGCGTGATTCCCTTCCGCTTTAACGCTTTCTAAATGCGCTATGGCTAAGAGAGAGTTAACGAGTTCTATCCGCTTCTAACCAAATCTGTCCGTGAGCGCTGAAACCCAGGCATTTTTCGTCGTTTCGAGCGGCCGCTCCGGCACCGCCATGCTTCACAAGGCGCTGTCGCTGGACGGCGATATCGAAATGCATCACGAATACATGGTGCATATCGTGCAGCCGTTGGCGGTGCGCCGCACCATGGGACTCGCCGATGCCGCCGAAGCCAGGCATGCGCTTGCGGGAACGCATGCAGCGGCGGTGCGCTACAGCGAGGCGGCGCATTGGGGCGATTCCTCCAACAAGCTGTCGTGGCTAATCCCCGAACTCGCGGAGTTGATGCCCGAGGCGAAGTTCGTGCACCTCGTGCGCGACGGACGGAAGGTGACGAGCTCCTATTTTCACAAGCTCGGAACCGAGTGTTACGACGATCGTTCCACGTCGGTTTTACAGGCCTATTTCGACGATCCGGCTGAACTACCGGCACCGCCGCCTGAGAAAAAATATTGGTGGCCGCTGCCGCGCCACGACGATGCGCGCTCCATGGAATTTCGCCGCTACGATCAGCTTGCCCGCATCGCCTGGCATTGGGCGGAGATCAACACGCGGATTCTGGAGTCGCTGGATGCGCTGCCGAAGCACCGTCAGTTCTTCGTCAGACTCGAAGACCTCGTGACGTCGCCGCGTCGTGTAAATGGGCTTTTAGACTTTCTTAACCTTTCCTACCGCCGCGAACACTCTGAGATCTTCGCACGGCCACACAATGTGAACCGACCCGAAGACCGCCCGCTGACCGAACAGCAGCTCGAAACATTTTCTGCGATCGCATCGCCGATGATGGAACGTCTCGGTTATGCCGAACGCGACGCGTACGTAGTGAATTATTAACGCTGAACGGCGAAAGATGGTTACCGGATTATTCCGGGGGCCTTCATGCGCGATGTGTGCGAATTGTGCCGTCACGATACGCTTCGAGCGGTTTACACGCCCGAGCGATCGACACGCGGCATCGGTATTTTTCTCTGCGATCATTGCGGATTGCTGCAGAGCCTGCCGCGCATCGATCGTGCCGAGCGCGCCATGGCTGCGGTATCGAGCGGCGCGGATTGGGGAAATGTGCGCTATGGCAAAGGCTTCCGCACGCAGGTGTCCCTTGATGCAGTCGCCCGCCACGCCGACCTGAACAGTGACATCGCGTTGTTGGATGTTGGATCCAATCGCGCCAGCTTCGCGCGCAAATTTCTGGAAGCCGCGCCGAACGCCACCATCGTCGCCGTCGAACCGGACGAACGTGTCGCGCATTGCGCGCACGACCTCCCGCGCACCGATCTGATCACTGCCCGCATCGAGAACGTGCCGCTCGAGACAGGCCGGTTCGACATCGTCCACTCCTGCCATACGATTGAACACCTGGCGCATCCCGCGCATGTGCTGGCCGATCACTGGCGCGTCTTGAAAGACGACGGCCTCCTGATCCTCGACGCACCGAACACCGCGATCCTCGGTTCGCCAGACATCGTGGAAGAATGGTTCATCGACAAGCATCTCTATCATTTCTCCGCGCACACGCTCGAGCGGATGATCGAGGAAGCGGGGTTCGAAATCGTCGAAGGGCCGGATACGGGCGACCGTTCCAATCTCTTTTTCGTGGCGCGCAAATCGCGTACAGCGCGCCATCGGATCGCAAGCGACAACCTTGAAGCAAACCGCGCGCGAGCGCTCGTCGCGAAATACGCGTTGACCCGTGCGCGCAATCTCGTGGCGCTGACGGAAGTCGCCGCCGAGATCGCGGAACTCGCGCCGCGCGGCGTGGCGATTTGGGGTGCGGGACGCCTGTTCGACAGCCTTGTGGTGCATGGCCATCTCGATGCGAGCGACCTCACGCTTCTGATCGACACGCATCTGAAGCCGCTGGTCGGCCAGCGCCACGGCTGTACGCTCGCCGATCCGGAAGCCTTGAGCGAATCCGATGCCAGCGTGATCGTCGTGATGTCGCGCGACTTCGCCGGGGAAATTGCGGCGCACGCAAAAACGCTCGCCCCGCACGCGGAAATTCTTCTCTACAGCGATCTTCTGACGCGCGCCTGCACGCGTCTTGCAGCATAGGACAAGCATGCTCAAAGCGGTTCCAAAGGAAACGACTGCGACGTCGCCCCTCAAACCGGCGCCAGGCCTGGAGAACGAGATCGCGGCAGCCGCGCGCTTCGTTCGCCAGCACGTCATTGCCTCCATCTATCACGCAGGTTCCGGGCATCCTGGCGGTTCGCTGTCGTGTGCCGACATTCTGGCCGTGCTGTTCGGCGCAGAGTTGAATGTTTGGCCCGCATCGGCAGACGATCCGGCGCGCGACCGCTTTGTGCTTTCCAAGGGTCATGCTGCGCCCGCGCTCTACGCCATCGCCGCGCACCACGGATTTTGCGACGGGAAAGCAGCGTTGGCGTTGCGCAAGCTCGGGAGCCGCTTTCAGGGTCACCCGCACATCGGCGATTTGCCCTGGGTGGAAACCAGCACCGGCTCGCTGGGCCAAGGATTTTCTGTCGCACTGGGCATGGCCATGGGGCTGAAGCTTCAGAACAGCCCGGCGCGGGTCTATGCGCTGCTCGGCGATGGCGAACTCCAGGAAGGCGAAGTGTGGGAAGCCGCGATGTGCGGCGCCCATCATAAGCTCGACAATCTTTGCGCCATCATCGACTACAACAAACTGCAGAGCGATGCTCGCAACGACGCGATCATGCGGCTCGAACCGCTGGCGGCCAAATGGCGCGCTTTCGACTGGGCCGTGGCGGAGATCGATGGCCACGACATCCGTGCGCTGCTCACAACGCTGCGCCGCGCCGGCGCGACACGCGATCGCCCCAGTGTGATCATCGCCCATACCATCAAGGGCAAGGGCGTTCCCTACATGGAAAACATCCCGGCCTGGCATGGCAGCGTGAAGCTCACCCGTGAACAGACCGAAGAGGCTTTGCTGGCGCTCGAGATGCCGCGCCGGCAGATCAAGGAGTATCTGGATGACCCTGTCGGCTGAAGCGCCCGCGCTCATCGGTACCAGCGGCGATTCCTTGCGCGAGGCCTTCGGCAAAGCGTTGTCGGGGCTTGCCAACGAATTTCCGAAACTGGTCGTGCTGGATGCCGATATCGCTGGCGGCACGGGCGTCCATCATTTCCGCAAGAGCCATCCTGCGCGCTTCCTGCAGTTCGGAATCGCCGAACAGAACATGATGGCGGCGGCCGGCGGTCTGGCGGCCGTGGGCCTTCTGCCTGTGGTCACCACCTTCGCCGTGTTCTGCCTGCGGGCGATCGAGCAGGCGCGCCTTTCGCTTGCCTATGCCAGACGCAACGCAAAGATCGTGGCGAGCCATCCCGGCCTCGACGTCGGGCCCGACGGCGGATCCGCACAAGCTCTCGAAGATCTCGCAGCCTTTCGCGCCATTCCCGGCATGACCGTGATCTCTCCCGCCGATCCGACGGAAATGGCGCTCGCGACGCGCGCGATTCTGGAATTCGACGGTCCGGTGTACATGCGCACCGGCCGCAGCCCGGCCCGGCGCCTGTTTGGCAATGATTACCGTTTCGAGATCGGCAAAGGCCAGATCATCCGGGACGGCAGGGACGTCACCATCGTGGCCTGCGGTGTTGAAGTCGCACGCGCGCTGGAAGCCGCAGAACTGCTTGCCGCAGAAGGTATCGGCGCGCGCGTGGTGAACATGGCGACGATCAAGCCGATCGATACGGCTCTGCTGAAGCGTTGCGCAAAGGAAACCGGCGCCATCGTGACGGCCGAGGATCACAATATCCATGGCGGTCTCGGTGGTGCTGTGGCGGAAGGTCTGGCGCAGACGCGGCCGTGCCCGATCGAATTCGTCGGCGTCAAAGACGTGTTCGGAGCTTCGGGTGAGCCTGAAGAACTTGCCGAAACATTCGGGCTCGGCGCGGGCTCCATCGCCAAGGCGGCGAAGAAAGTCATCGCGCGCAAAAGGAAATCGTGATGTCCCGTTTCTCGCTTGCCGGCAGAAGCGCGATCGTGACCGGCGGCAGCCGGGGCATCGGCCGTGCGATTGCGCTCGACCTCGCGGAAGCGGGCGCCGACGTCGCCCTCACCTATCGCGAGCGCTGCGACGAAGCCGATGAAGTCGTCAAAGAGATCGAAAAGTCCGGCCGCCGCGCGGTCGCACTGCAGATGGATGTGACCGACCGGGCGAGCGTGGAAGCCGCCGCAAAAGATTCGCGCGCGCTGGGCCCGATCTCGATCCTCATCAACAATGCCGGCGTCAACAAGCCAACCGATTTCGACAAGGTGACCGACGCCGACTGGGATTCGATTGTCGACGTCAATCTGAAAGGTCCCTTCATCTGCGCGCAGGTCTTCCTCCCCCTGCTCGCACAGGCCGGCAATGGCAGCATCGTTCATATCGGTTCGGTCAGCGGACAATATGGCGGCCCGCGCACGGCGCATTATGCAGCGTCGAAGGCCGGTCTCATTTCGTTGGCACAGGTGATCGCCCGGTTCGGCGCGCAGTATGGCGTGCGCTCCAACACGGTTGCAGCCGGCATCATCGCCTCGGATATGGGGCAGGCCGGCCTTGCCGCCGCAAGTGTGCAGAAAGCGGCCGAAAACATCCTGCTTAAACGTCTTGGGTCTGCGCGCGAAGTCTCGGATACCGTCGTGTTCCTGGCGAGCGATGCCGCCTCCTACATCACGGCGCAGACGATCAATGTGAATGGCGGATTGTATTTCTGATGGGCAAGACACTGCTGATCGTGTCCGGCGGAATTGAGGCGGCGGAAGCGGCCAAGCGCGCCAAGGAAATGGGGTTGACCGTCGTCGTATCCGACCGCGATCCGGCAGCGCCCGGTTTCGCGTTTGCCGATTCCTGCCTCATCGCCGACGTTTACGGCGCCGACGAAACGGCCGCAGCGGCGGAACGCTACAACCGAAAAATCCGCAAGATCGATGGCGTGATCTGTGTGGCAGCAGACGCGCCGGTAACGGCGGCGGCGGTTGCGAAGAAACTCGGCCTCCCTGGAATTTCCGTCGAAACCGCCGAGCTTGCCTGCGACAAGCTCGCAATGAAGCAGCGCTTCGTCGAGCGCGGCGTGCGCGTGCCGTGGTTTTCGGAAGTTCAGACACTACAGGCGCTGCAGCGCATCGCCATCGAACGCGGAAACAATCTGGTCATCAAGCCCGTCGACAGCCGCGGCTCACGGGGTGTGCAGCGCGTCGCGCAAGTGAAGGACCTCACCAAGGCTTTCACGCTCGCGCGAAGCCATTCGCCGACGCAGCGCGTGATGGTCGAGGAATATCTGGACGGCCCACAGGTCTCCACGGAATCGGTTGTGGTCGGCGGCGTTTGCCACACCCCGGGCTTTTCCGACCGGAATTACGAATATCTCGATACCTACGCGCCGTTCTTTATCGAGAACGGCGGCGATCTGCCAAGTCATCTGGCTGAGGATATCCAGGCGAAGGTGAAAGCGCTGGTGGCCGACGCGGCGAGTGCCCTGGGCGTCGCGAACGGCACGGTCAAAGGCGACATCGTCGTGCACAATGGCGAGCCTTATGTCATCGAGCTGGCGGCACGACTGTCCGGTGGGTTCTTCTGCACGCGCGAAATCCCGCTGAATACCGGCGTCGACTTCATCGGTTGCGCGATCAAGGTCGCACTGGGCGAAGCGGTTACAGCCGAAGAATTGCAGCCACGGCACTTCGTTCCCGTGATCCAGCGCTATGCGTTCCCTGCCCCCGGCCGCGTGGTTTCGATCGCCGGTGCGGAAGAGGCTCGCCAGATCGCGGGCGTAGAGGAAATCGTCGTTACCGCAAAACCGGGCGACTTGATCCCGCCTGCGGGAGACAAACGGCCGTCCGCCGCGATGGTGCTGACGACAGGATCGTCTCGCGAGAACGCGCTCGCAGCCGCAAATGAAGCCTTGTCGTGCCTTCGGATCGTCACCTCATGAATGCGCCTTTTGCAGCGCGCGATTTTGAAGCCACGACCGGCACCCTGCGGCTGTTCGCGGTTTTCCATCTGAATCTCGCATTCTCGTCCATCGAGGAAGAACAACGCGGCGATGTGATCGCGTGCTGTTATTGGCCTTTGCTGCATCTCGCGCGCGCACATGGCCCCATCGGGATCGAAGCCACCGGCTTCACCCTCGAGGAAATTGCAAAGCGCGATCCCGCGTGGATAACCGAAGCACGCGAACTCATTCTACGCGGCCGCATCGAACTCATCGGCTCCGGCTATGCCCAGATGATCGCGCCGCTCGTTCCAGCACGCGTGACAGAAGAAAATCTTGCCATCGGCAACGAATGCTATGAGCGCATCCTGGGCAGGAAGCCGGTTCTTGCACTGATCAACGAGCAGGCATGGTCGGGCGGTCTGGTCGGGCTTTATCTCGATGCCGGGTATCGCGGCGTCCTGATGGATTGGGACAATCCCGCCGCGCATCACCCGGAATGGCCGGCAGATACGCGCTATCGCCCGGAACGCGCGCTCGGAAACGATGGCCGCACCATTGTGCTGTTGTGGACCAACACCGTGGCCTTCCAGAAGCTGCAGCGCTTTGCACATGGTGATATCGGGATCGAATCGTATCTCGATTATCTGCGTGGCCAGCAAGGACGGAACGGGCGCGCTTTGTGCTGCTATGCCAGCGACGCCGAGATTTTCGATTTCCGTCCCGGCCGGTTTCGCACGGAAGAAAAGCTCGGTGGCGAGAGCGAGTGGCAGAAACTCCAGACGGCCTTCGCACGCATGGGCAACGAGCCTAGTTTCGAACTCGTCACACCATCCGATATTCTGGAGCGCGCAACCTTCGATCGCCAGCCATTGCGGCTCGAAAGCGCCGCCTGTCCGATCCCCGTCAAGAAGCAGCGCAAATACAATCTGTCCCGCTGGGCCGTGACCGGGCGCGACGATGTCGGGATCAATGCTGCCTGCCAGCGAATCTATCGCGGACTGACCGACACAAATGCCGATCGCTCCGCCTGGAAGGAACTCTGTTATCTGTGGTCCAGCGATTTCCGCACGCATATCACCGACAAGCGTTGGGCTGCGTTTTGCGCCCGGCTTGAAGAAGCGGAAGCGCACTGGTCACGCCCAACGGCGCCGAAAATCGAACCGCTGGGCAATCCTATCGTGGAACGCCATGTCGACATTCAAACAGCCACTGTGTCGGCGCGGCTTGATCGCAGGCGCGGCCTTGCGATTTCGTCTCTTGGCTTTTCCGGCATGGAAAAGCCTGTGCTCGGTGGCCTGCCGCATGGGCATTTCGACGACATCCACATGCAGGCGGACTGGTACACGGGCGATTGCGTGTTCGAAACGCCCGGCGAGCACAAGATCACTGATCTCGAGACCTGTGAAGCGCGGTTGTGGAACGACGGCCACGACACACATGCTTTCGCGCGCATCGACACGCCAAAAGGCCCGATCGAGAAGCACATGCGCTTTCATGGCGCTGAGCCGCGCGTCGACTTCGACCTGACGTTTCATTGGGCCGATTTCGGCAAAGGCAGCCTGCGGCTGGGCCATTTCACGCTGCTGCCCGATGCCTTCGACTGGACGAAGCTTTCCTTAACGACCCACAATGGCGGTAAGAATCCGGAAACGTTTGCGCTCGACGGCTGCGAGATCGACCACGGCGCGCCGGTCTCGTTCCTTGTGTCGTCATCGCATGGCCTCGGCATGACCGGACGCTGGGCGGAGATCGGCGATCACAAAAGCCGGTTGCGGATCGAGATCGATCGCGAAACGGCACCGCTCATGGGTCTTCTCACCCATCGCCGCGTCGGCGGGAGCCTGTTCTGCCAGTTCGTGCTTTCCGCGCTCGAGATGGACGACACCAGCAAACCCACCTCCTACCGCAAGGGACCGCGCCGCTACCGTTTCAGCGTGAATGGAGTATTGCCGGTAGCCGCTTATTAACCCTGTTCTGCAACCATGTTCGGGCACAAAACGGATGGCATCCATGGCGCAGCGGGCGAAGAAAATCTATCTGGCTGCGAGGCGTGACGACGAGGCGGTGCCGCCACCTCCCGCCGGTCTGCGGGACTTCACCCAGCCCTGGCTCGATCTGAACGACAAATCGGTGCTCGTCACCGGCGGCACAGGTTCGTTCGGCAAGCACTTCGTCAAGACCGTGATCGAAAACTACAAGCCGCGCAGGCTTGTCATCTATTCGCGCGATGAGCTTAAGCAGTACGAGATGCAGCAGCTGTTCCCGATGGATCAGCATCCCTTCATGCGCTACTTCATCGGCGACGTGCGCGACCGCGACCGCCTCGAACTGGCGCTGAACAATATCGACTTTGTGGTGCACGCGGCCGCGCTGAAGCAGGTGCCGACGGCCGAATACAATCCGTTCGAATGCATTCGCACCAACGTGTTCGGCGCGGAGAACCTGGTTTATGCCGCGCTCCGCCGCAATGTGCGCAAAGTGATCGCGCTTTCCACCGACAAGGCCGCCAATCCCGTCAACCTGTACGGCGCCTCCAAGCTCGCCTCCGACAAGATCTTCGTGGCTGCGAACAACCTCGCCGGCGCGGATGGCACACGCTTCGCCGTGGTGCGCTACGGCAATGTGTTCGGATCGCGCGGCAGCGTCGTGCCCTTCTTCCGGAAGCTCGCGGCCGAAGGCGTCGACGAGCTGCCGATCACCGACCCGCGCATGACGCGCTTCTGGATCACGCTGACGCAAGGCGTGAATTTCGTGCTCTCGAGCATGGAGATGTCGCGCGGCGGCGAGATTTTCGTGCCGAAGATCCCGTCGACGACGGTGACCGATCTCGCAACCACGATCTGCCCGAGCCTGGGCCAGAAGATCGTAGGCGTTCGCCCCGGCGAAAAGCTGCATGAGACCATGATCCCAGCTGACGACTCCCGCTGGACCGTCGAACTCGACGACCGCTTTGTCATTCTGGCGAGCTTTGCCGCAGCGGCACGCGAAGCCTATCTCAACCGCGGCGCCAAGCCGGTCGCAGAAGGCTTTGCCTATTCCAGCGACTGCAATCCCGAGCAGCTCGATGTGCGTGGGCTGCAGGCTCTTCTGGCACAGGCCTACGCATGAGTTCGGCTGCCCTCAAGCGGGCTGTGCCGGCGGAGAAGCAAGCACCCTCCTTCCTCCCCTATGGCCGTCAGGTCATCGAGGATGACGATATCGCTGCGGTTACAGAGGTTTTGCGCGGTGACTACCTGACGACCGGTCCCGCGGTCGCGCACTTCCAGAAGGCGCTCGCAACCTCAGTCGGCGCAAAACACGCCGTCGTGTGCGCGAACGGTACGGCCGCGCTGCACATGGCTGCACGGGCGCTGGACCTTGGACATGGAACAAAGATCGTCGTCCCGGCGATCACGTTTCTCGCCACCGCCAGTGCGCCGCACATGAACGGCGCCGAGATCGTCTTCGCCGATGTCGATCCGGCGACGGGCCTGATGACGCCCGAAACCTTCCACCAGGCGCTCGCCCGGGCAGGCAAAGCCGATGCGGTTTTCAACGTTCATCTGAATGGCCAATGCGGCGCGCTTGAGGAGATCGCCGCAATTGCGCGCGCCAATGGCATGAAGATCGTCGACGACGCCTGTCATACGCTGGGCGCCGCCTATGTCGGAAACAATAGCGGGGTGAGCCACATCGGCGCGAATGCCCACTGCGATCTGAGCGTTTTTTCCTTCCATCCCGTGAAGGCCATCGCGATGGGTGAAGGCGGCGCGGTGACCACCAACGACGCCGCGATGGCAAAGCGCCTCGTGCTGGCCCGCAACCACGGCATGACGCGCGATGCGGACGACTTCGCCAATTGCGATGCCGCCTTCGATGAAGACGGTAGTGCCAATCCCTGGTACTACGAACTCGTCGAACCCGAGTTCAACTGGCGCGCCAACGACATCCAATGCGCGCTGGGCCTGTCGCAATTGCGCAAGCTCGATCGCTTCCTGGCGCGGCGGCGGAGCATCGTTGCGGCCTATGACGCGCTTCTGGCGCCTTATGCGCCGGTTCTGCGGCCGCTGGCGCGCACGCGCACCTGCCTTCCAGCATGGCACCTGTATGTTGCGCGGATAGATTTCGAAGCTATCGGCATTACCCGGGCCTCGCTCATGCGGGCACTCGCCAGCGACGGTATCGGCACCCAGGTTCATTACTTCCCGGTCCACCGCCAACCCTATTATGCAAAGCGCTTTGGCGCCGAGTTGCCGGGTGCGGACCAGTATTATGCGCAGGCCCTGAGCCTCCCGCTCTCCGCGGCGATGGATGACGACGATGTGGAACGCGTCGTCGCCGCGCTGATCCACCACCTCAACCTCTAAAAAGCATCGCGGGCGAAGTTTCCTTCGCCCGCGACGTCTTATCCCACCGAGTTTATCCCCTCGCCCTGGGGCGTGGCTGGTTGACCAGCTCACGCCTTCCAGAAAGCGACGGCGGGATCCTGTTGCGGACCCCGCCGTTCTTGCGCTTAGCGGAAGAGCGAGAGAATGGTCTGCGGCGCCTGGTTGGCGATCGACAGAGCCTGCACGCCCAGCTGCTGCTTGACCTGCAAGGCCTGCAACTGCGCGCTCTCCGTCGCCATGTTGGCGTCGACAAGGTTTCCGATGCCGCTGGTCAGAGCGTCGGACAGCTTCTGCGAGAAATCGACCTGGATCGAAAGCTTCTTCGAACCGGCCGACAGCTTGCCGAGAGCCGCGTCGACATTGACCAGAGACGCCTGGATGGCAGCCACCATCGTCGAGGCGCCGGCCTGCGTCGAGATGGACGCACCCGTCGACACCGTGACGATCGTACCGGAAAGGCTCATGTTCTCGGCGGCAACCGTGATACGGCGCGTGCCGTCCGTGGAGGCCAGCGAGGTCACCTGGGTCGTCGAACCGTCGACCAGGTTGTAGCCGTTGAACTGGGCGTTGGTGACGATCGTCGAGATCTGATCGCGCAACGCGATGAAGTCCTGGTTCATGGCCGAACGGCTCGCTGTGTCGAGCGAAGTGTCGGAGGCGGAAAGGGCCTTCGCCTTCATCTCGATGAGCAGGTCGGAGATGGACTGACCGGCCGACATGGCAACATCAACCGTCGACATGCCGCGGCTGAGGCTGTCCTGCACGGACTGATAGGCTGCGACGGTGCCGCGCATGTTCTGCGCCTGCGCGAAGACCGCGCCGTCGTCTTTCGCATTCGCTACCTTCATGCCACTGTTGATGGCACTCTGGGTCGAGCTGAGCTGAGACTGGGTCTGGTTGAGGTACTGCAGCGCAACCAGTGCGCCGGTATTAGTATTGACGCTAAGCATTCTTGCCTCCGTTGTGACGAGCGTTTTGCTCAAGGAGCGTTTTGCTCCGTGCACAGCTCTGGCAATCGCCGTGCCGCAACGGATTTACGA
>Ga0105239_10008713_pt1 | contig 11482 bp, 17 predicted proteins | sample KBSC44metaG_FD_92761 | JGI IMG/M metagenome (GOLD analysis project Ga0105239, IMG submission 92761) | Corn rhizosphere microbial communities from Kellogg Biological Station, Michigan, USA - KBS C4-4 metaG | ecosystem: Host-associated > Plants > Roots > Rhizosphere > Soil | place: Michigan, USA...
TCGGTTGTAGGAATCTCGCGGCATGTCGCTCTCGACGAGCTGGAGCCCGAGCTTGTCGATGCTGGCGTCGATCCTGGCCAGCTCGGCCCGCAGCGCCCTGGTGGGGTCAGCGATCGCGCGGGGTCGCGGCTCGCGCAGTGCGGCTTCGGCTTCTTCGCGGGCGCGCGCCTCACGCTCAATCAGCCAATCGAACACTTCGCCCTCGACGAGGGAGGCCAGCACGTAGCCACCAGCGTGCGCACGCTTCTCGTGTGCTGCCTTGCAGCGGTACTTCGCAGAGCGCTGGGCACCGAACTGTCCGGCGGTCATCGTGGAGCCGCAGGAGCACCGCACGAGCCCGGAGAGCAGGTACTCGGAGCGTTCGATGCGGCGGTAGGTGCGGCGGCGCCCACGGGCCGCCTGGTAGGCCTCCCACGTCTCGGCGTCGATGACCGGCGGGTGGGCGCCCGGCAACTGCTCACCCTTCACCGTGATGTAACCGGCGGCGAACCCGGAGTCGAGGATGCGGCGCAGGGTGCGGTCGGACCAGAGCCCGTCGGATTTCACGCCGTAGCCGCTGACGGGACGCGTTGGGCCGTCGTTGAGCCACGCGACGAGCGCGTAGACGGATTGGCCCGACAGGTAACGTCGGTAGATCTCAGCGAGTACGGGACCGGTGATGGGGTCCGGGGTGAATCCGGTGCCGCGTTCGTACAGGTACCCGAAGCGCGGCTTCCCGTTCGCTGGCAGACCGGCCCGGATACGGCGTGCGTGGGTTTCCTTCCACACGTCACCGATCCGCTCGGACTCGAACGCGGCCATCTCGGTGAGCATCCCGCGCGCGAGACGCCCCGTCGAGGTGGTGACGTCGACCGTCTCGGTGGCGGACTCGATGCGGCCGCCCGCCGTCTCCACCCGGTCGGCTGCGACAGCCCAGTCACGGCGGGACCGGGAGAGGCGGGACCACTTCCACAGCACGATGACGTCGACCTCGTGAGCTTCGACAAGCGCGAGGACACGTTGCACAGCTGGGCGCGCCCACGTGCGCCCCGAGATACCGGGGTCGGCTTCGACCGCTACGACCTCGTAACCCATCCGTGACGCGTAGTCGCGGGTCGCCGTTTCTTGGAGCTCGAGGCTGATGGAGTCCTCGCGGGTGACTGATTGGCGAAGGTAGAGCGCGGCCCGCAGTGGTGCTGCGACGCGCAGGTCACGCGATACGACGCTCACGGGATGCTCTCTGCCGGAAGTAGACCGCGCGCCCGATGGGCAGCAGGCAGTAACGGCGGTAGTCCTCGATGACATCGACGGTGACGCCGAACTCTTCAGCGAGCACATGGACGTCGGGGTTGAACCGTTCGAGAGCGGCGTATTCGTCCGGGTCGATGAGCAACGCGGCAGCGTACGCGTCCGCTTGACGCTCTTGCGGGCCGCCGCCGCAGCGGTGCCCGAAGTAGTCGTGTCCGAGCTCGTGTGCCACGACAGAGCGTCGCTCTGAAGGTGTGAGACGAACGTCGAACCAGATCGCTCGCCGGTCGGCATCGTAGAGCCCGAGCGTGTCACCTTCGAGGTGCGCGGCGTGGAGCGTGAGGCCAGCGTCGGCAGCGACTCTGACGAGATCCTTCATGGTGCCCTGATCCCCTATTCGGCCGGCGGCTGTTGGTCAGCTTTCCGGGTCCCCTTCTTCGCGGCGAGAGCGACGCTGCTCTTGGGCGCGTCTGCCGAGTAGGGCACATCGTCAAGCGAGCCGCCGACACTGGCTCGGCGGGCGATCTCTGCCGGCTGTAGTCCGAGAGCAGCACAGAGCTTCGCGAGTTCCTCGACGTCGATCATTCGCTTGCCGTTGAGGCTCTTGCTCACGGTGGAGTGCGGCATGTCAGCGCGAGCGGCTAGCTCGGTGACGCCGAGGTGTTGACGTGCGGCTTCCGCGCGCAGCTCTGCTGCGACAGATAGCACGAAGGGGCCCATGTCCCGCGCATTCGTTCCCACATGGAACAGAATAGCCAGATTTGGAATCTCTGGTCAAGGTGCTTGACTTCGTTCCAAGTAGGCATATTCTGTTCTACATGGAACCACGCTCCTACCCCCAGCAGGTGGCCTCGGAAGTCAGGGCCAGCATTGCACGGGCCGGCGTCACTGCCACAGATGTCGCAAAGGCGACAGGGATGTCGAAGGCGACTCTCTCCCGAAAGCTTCGCGGATTCACTCCCTTCAACGCCGAAGACCTCGCGTCCATCGCCGCAGTCGTGGACGCTCAGCCATCGGACTTCCTCCCCGACCTCCCCCTCGGGAGTGCCGCATGAGCGAGCCGTCGCCCGAGGCCTGGCGCAACGCTGGCCGCCTCATCGCCCATTCCCTCATCGCCCTCGCCGAGCGTGACGCTCTCGAGGCTGCGGAGCGTGCGGCATGAGCGCCCCGACGATTCTTCCTGACCCCGAGGTGCTCCCGACTGTCTCAGCGTCGGTTCTTCCCCCGGTGTCTCGGGTTCAGGGAAGGGCGGAGGCTGACCCGATAACGGCCTCCGCCCGCAGTTCGTTCGCACCGTTCCTGCACGACACGTGCCCGGAGTGCGGGTTCGACGGCGATGTCGCTGTCGTCCTCGACGCCGAGCAGGGGCTCATGGGGTGGGACTGCCCCGACTGCTCCACGTTCGTCGTCACACGCGATCTGGAGGACGCATGAGCATCGCCCCGATAGTCGATTCCGTGGTCGGCGGCTTCGACCCCGACACACGCCGCACCGACCCCGAGACTTCGCATGAGGCCCGGGACACGTCGAACGCTGCCGCGTCTCTCGGTGCCGTCCTGTCGGTGCTGCGGGAGAACGGCCCGATGACCGACGAGGAACTGGTCGGGCAGATGGAAGTCGCCGCCGCCTGGGACCGGGTCCCGTCGTTCACGGCGCAACGCATCCGCACCGCCCGCAACGCCCTCGTGGAGCGCGGCCTGGTCGAGCACACGGGTGCCCACCGTCTCACTGTCACTGGCCGACGCGCCCGCGTCTGGGCCGCCAAGTAAGGAGCATCCCCAATGAGCACCCCTGACATCATCGACGCCGAGATCGTCGAGGACCTCGAGTTCGACCCCGATCGGACGCCTCGTCAGCAACTGCTTCACGAGTTGCGCGGCGTCCTCGACCTTCTCGAAGCGAACCCGACCCTGCCCTTGCCCAACGACATCGGTCGCTCAACGTGGTCGTCCCTGGACTGGATGCCTGCCAACCCCGTTGAGGCTGCGCGGCTCGTCAAGGCGCTTGGCGGCCGGTGGGAGAAGAACGACCCGAACACCTCCGAGTTCAACGCCTCATACCTGGTGATGAAGGCGGTGCTCGGCCAAGAGCTGCACGTCCAGGTCATCGTGTCGCGCGAGGGCGTCTGCGAGAAGAAGGTCGTCGGCAAAGAGCGCAAGAAGGTCGAGAAGGTCGTCCAGGAACGCGTGACCGAAGAGGTGTACGAGGACGTCGACGTGATCGAGTTCGAGTGCAAGTCGCTCATGTCGCTCGCGGACCAGAAGGTCATGGACGAGCTCGAAGCGGCGGCGATCTGATGCCTGTCTCTACTGACCCGGTCATCGACCTGCTGATCGCCCTCGCCCTGTGGGGGTTCGTGGCCGCGTGCATCCGCCACGACACCATCGCCCGCCGCCGTGCCGCCCGCGCGGCCGAGGCCGCCCGCGCACTACGCGAGAGCGACGCGTTCTGGGCGGGTATGCGAGCGAGAGTGCGAACGCTCAACGCCGGCATCGACCAGGCGATCGACGACGCCGACACCCTGCTGCTCGACATCACACGCGTGCAGATGGCGGCCGAACGGTGAGCGGCATCCGCGACTCGGCGCGCAAGCACCGCACCGAGCACCGCATCCAGGTCGCCGGTCTGATCGTCATCATCGCCGCCTGCGCCGTCGCGCTCGTCGCGATCGTCATCCGCTTCCGTCTGGGCCTCCCGTGACCCGCCGACAGCTCGCAGTCCTGATCATCGCGGGCGGCACCCTGCTCGCCCTGCTCATCAGCCTCTGCATCTTCCACGCCCTCGGACTCTTCCCGCCGGCACAGATCACCAACACCCAACTCCCCACCCTCTGAACCGAAGGACATCCCCATGGCTGAGGACCGCCGCACTAAGACCCAGATCCTCGAAGAGCTCGCCGATGTGAAGGCGCGCCTCGAGGAGTCCGAGTCCCGCAAGAACGTCACCGTCGACGCACCAGCCCCAGTCCCCGAGGCGCTGGCGATCGCGGGATGTGTTCGAGCGCTCGACCGTCTGGTCGAGTCCCACCGGAACAGCATCACTCACGGCTACTCGCCCGCATACGCCTTCGCCGGAGACCGTCAGCAGTCCGATGTGGAACGCGTGCTTCGGCTGCTTGCGGCCCGGTACACGGTTCCGCTGATCGACGTCCAGTCGGAGCCCTGTCACCGCGCCCACGTCGACGAGATCGACCCCGCTTCGGTCATGGCCGCGCTCGGAGGCATCCGGTGAACGACACTGCCCCCACGGTGATCCACGACGATCACCTGAACCCGGACTGCCGCGACGGCAAGCACGCCGCATGCAACGGGGACGCCTGGTGCGACGTCGACGACGAGCGCGCTGGTTGCGACTGCCCTTGCCACGCCCAGACGAGCGGAGCGGCAGCGTGAGCGCCGAGAAGCTGTCCGGGATCGTCAAGGACCTGCCCGAGTGGGACTACCACAACCGGCCCGAGCTGAGCAGCACCGAGGCGCGCATCATCCTGTCCGAGACGCCGGCCGTGTACCGGTGGAAGAAGGACCACCCGCCGCTGGTGCAGCCGTCGAAGAAGTTCGACATCGGATCGGCGCTGCACTCGAAGGTGCTCGGCACCGGGTACGAGGCGGTCGTGATCCCAGCCGACACCTTGGCCACCAACGGTGCGGCATCCACGACGAAGGCGAAGGAGTTCATCGCTGACGCCCGCGAGAAGGGTCTGATCCCGCTCAAGCAGGACGACTTCCAGCCGATCGCCGACATGGCCGAGGCGGTACTGCGGCACACCACGGCACGCGCCCTCCTGGAACAGCCGGGCGCCGCAGAGACATCCGTGTTCGCTCAGGTCGACGGCGTCGACGTCCGGGCCCGGTTCGACTTCCTGCCCGAGCAGGGTGACCGCCGCCGCATCGCTGTCGACGTCAAGACCACCCGCGACGCGTCGGAGCGCGGCTTCACCCGCTCGATCGCGGACTACGGGTACGACGTGCAACGGCAGTGGTACCTCGACGCCCTCAACACGGTCACCGGTCCGATGCCGGTCGGCCTCGAGCCTGAACTGCTGTTCCTCGCGGTCGAGAAGGAACCGCCCTACCTGGTCGGCGTGTACCAGCTCCCGACCGTCTGGACCGAGATGGGCCGCGTGAAAGCCGAACGCGCCCGGAAGGTCTACGCCGAGTGCGTCGCATCCGGCGTCTGGCCCGGCCTCCCCGACGAGGTCACCCTCGTCACCCCGCCCACTTGGTACGTCTACCAGCACGAAGAGGACTACGCAGCATGACCGACGTCGTGAATCTCCCCAGCAAGCCCCGCGCATCCGAAGGGTCCCTCGTCGAGCAGACCCGCGCCGCGGCCGAGGTCGCCGCTGCCGTCCGCGTCGCGCTCGAGTTCCCCCGCGACATCGACTCCGCCGTCTCGGGCATGCAGCAGTCGATGAGCAGCCTCACCGTCGCGCAGCGCGCCTTCTACGAGGTCCCCAACCGCGGTGCCGGCGGATCCGTCCACCTGGCGCGTGAACTCGCCCGCGTGTGGCGGAACCTCGACTACGGGGTGCGCGAACTGCGCCGCGACGACGCCGCCGGCGAATCAGAAATGCAGGCGTGGGCGTGGGACCAGGAGAACAACGTCCGCTCGTCCCGGTCGTTCCTGGTGCCGCACGCGAAGGACACGAAGGCGGGCCGGAAGAAGCTCGACGACCTCGCCGACATCTACCTCAACAACCAGAACATCGGCGCCCGCGCGGTCCGTGAGTGCATCTTCGCCGTCATCCCCGACTGGTTCATCGAGGACGCGAAGGCCCGCGCGCGGGAGACCATGAAGACCGGCGGCGGCGTGCCAATGGCTGACCGGATCAAGAACTCGGTCGCCTGGTTCAAGTCGCGGAAGGTGACCCTCGCCCACCTCGAGACCCGCGTCGGGCGTCCGTCATCGAAATGGACCGAGGATGACCTCGCCGACCTCGGTCGGGTGAAGTTCTCGATCGACGAAGGCGTCGCCGTGACGGACTTCTTCCCCGACGAGAAGGTCACGCTCGACCAGCTCGCCCCGGCGGCGTCAGACGATGCCGCGCCGGATCCGGATGACCCGGACTACCAGGCGTTCCTCGACCGTCAGGGGGGCGACCGTGCCTGAGACGCCCAGCAGGTTCGACCAGGATCCGACGGCGCCCTACGGGACGTGCAAGGACTGCCCGCTGACTTTCCCTGACCGGGACGCGATGCACGCACACCTGTCGGCCACGTTCGACGCGGGGAAGGGCCACAGGGGACTGCCCTCGAATCCGACTCGTGCGGAGAGGATCGCGCGGGCTGTGCAGATGGAGGCGGACGATGCGCTCGCTAGTGCGCTCACCGAGTTCGTCGATGGTGTGTACCACCTGCAGCGTCGCGAGGGCGTGAGTCAGGCCGAGCTCAGCGAAGCGGTCAAGACCGTGTTCGCCGAGGCCGACTGGGCGGAAGCGTGGGCCGAGTCGCTCGACGAAGATGACGACGACGATGACGAGGACGCTCCGACCGAGCGCCCCGACGGGATCATGCCGCCGCCGCTCGACGGCATCGAGGTGTCAGCGTGACCGCCCGCACGGGTGCGGGCGCGCGCATCAACGCTGACAACATCTGGGTGTACCGGGTCATCGTGATCCTGGTCATCGCGACGGGCCTGTCAGGCATCGTGATGTCCTGGTCGGGGCAGCTGTACATCGCCCCCTGGTTCCAGCTGCCGCCGGAGTTCGCGTGGACGATCCCGGTCGCGCTCGACGTCCCGGTGGCGACCCTGGCCCTGGCGTCGTTGGCGATGAAGTCACGTGGCCGCAACGGGGTCGCGCGCTGGTTCGTGACGGTCGCGATCGCATTCACGGTGCTGTCGTCGGCGGCGAACTTCCTCTACGTCTACGACCACTCCCACCTGGCCGACTTCCGCGCCTGGGCTGGCGCGGTTGGTAAGGCGGTCGCACCCTTCATCACCCTGGTGATGACGGAGGTGCTGGGCGCGCTCGTGACCCGCCCGAAGGCGCTCCCGCGCAAGAAGGCGCGACGGAAGGCCGCCACCACCCGTCAGGCCCTTACGGTCGCACGCACTCCGGAGGTGCCGGATGCCGCATGATCTGACCACCTACGAGACGTTCCTGCATGAGAAGGTGCACTTCGACCGCCGGTTCGGCTTCGACGTCGCACCCGACGAGGTGAACCCGCTGCTGAAGCCGCACCAGCGCGACCTGGTGCTGTGGGCAATCCGCGGCGGCCGGCGTGCATGGTTCGCGGCGTTCGGTCTCGGGAAGACCTTCATCCAGCTCGAGACGCTGCGCCTGATCTGCGAGCACCAGGGCGGCAGCGCTCTCCTGGTGATCCCGCTCGGGGTGCGCACCGAGATCATGGCCGACGCCGCGAAGCTCGGTATCGAGGTGGCTTTCATTCGCCGCGACGACCAGATCACCGGCAACGGCATCTACCTCACGAACTACGAGGCCGTGCGCGAGGGCAACGTCACCCCGTCCCTGTTCCAGTCCACGAGCCTTGACGAGGCGTCGGTGCTGCGGTCGTTCGGGTCGAAGACCTATCAGACGTTCCTCGACCTGTTCGCTGCGGTCCCGTTCCGCTTCGTCGCGACCGCGACCCCGTCTCCGAACCGCTACAAGGAGCTGATCCACTACGCCGGCTACCTCGGCGTGATGGACACCGGGCAGGCGCTCACCCGGTTCTTCCAGCGCAACTCGGAGAAGGCGGGCGACCTGACCCTGTACCCGCACAAGGAGCGGGAGTTCTACCTGTGGCTGAACACCTGGGCGGCGTTCGTGCAGCGGCCCTCAGACCTCGGCTACGACGACGAGGGGTACCTGCTGCCCGGTCTCGACATCCGCTTCCATGAGCTCGACGTCGAAATCGCTGAGACGTCCGACCGTGACGGGCAGGCCCGATTCATCACCGGCGGCGGCATGTCGCTGCAGGAGGCAGCCCGCGCCCGCAAGTCGTCCATCGACGCGAGGGTCGCGAAGGCCGCCGCGCTCGTGGCCGCGGATCCAGACGACCGGTTCATCCTATGGCACGACCTCGAGGACGAGCGCCACGCGATCGACCACACGATCCCTGACGTCGCCGAGGTGTTCGGCTCCCTCGACCTCGACCTGCGGGAGGACCTGATCGTCGACTTCGGCAACGGCGTCGGCCCCCGGATCCTCGCCACGAAACCGATCCTGTCCGGGTCGGGCTGCAACTTCCAACGCCACTGCCACCGCGCGATCTTCGTCGGGGTCGACTTCAAGTTCAACGACTGGTGGCAGGCCGTGCACCGCATCTACCGCTTCCTCCAAACCGAGGCGGTGGTCATCGACATCATCCACACCAGCGCGCAGCGCGACGTCGTCGAGACGCTCATGCAGAAGCGCACCCAGCATGAGGAGCTGACCGAGCGCATGTCCGACATCGTCCGCGAGTACGGCCTCGACACTGACGCGATCGAGAAGGCCCTGATCCGCACCATGGGCGTGTCCCGGGTCGAGGCATCCGGTGACGGGTGGCTGGTGGCGAACAACGACACCGTCCCGGAGACGCAGTCGATGGCGGAGAACAGCGTCGATCTGATCGTCACGTCGATCCCGTTCGCCAACCACTACGAGTACACGCCCGCCTATGAGGACTTCGGCCACACCGACGACAACGGGCACTTCTGGGAGCAGATGGACTTCCTCACCCCGGAGCTGCTGCGGGTGCTGCGCCCTGGCCGCATCTACGCCTGCCACGTGAAGGACCGGATCCTGTTCGGCGGCGTCACTGGGGCGGGCATCCCGACCGTGTCGCCGTTCCACGCGGAAGCGATCGCGCACGCGCAGAAGCACGGCTTCGACTACATGGGCATGATCACCGTCGTCACCGATGTGGTACGGGAGAACAACCAGACGTACCGCCTCGGGTGGACGGAGATGGCGAAGGACGGCTCGAAGATGGGCGTTGGCTCGCCCGAGTACGTGCTGCTGTTCCACAAGCCGCAGTCCGACCGGACGAAGGGTTACGCCGACGTCCCGGTGACCAAGTCGAAGGACGACTACACCCGCGCCAGGTGGCAGCTGGACGCGCACGCGTTCTGGCGCTCGGACGGGAACCGGAACCTCACCCCCGACGAACTCGCCGCGCTCCGGCCGGAAGAGATGTCACGGCTGTTCACCGAGCAGACCCTGCGGCAGGTGTACGACTTCGAGTCCCACGTGCAACTCGGCGAGGTCCTCGAAGGCCGCGGCGCCCTGCCGGCGACGTTCATGTCGCTCGCGCCCGGGTCGTGGCATCCGGAGGTGTGGCACGACATCAACCGGATGCTGACCCTGAACGGGTCGCAGAAGCAGCGGAACCTGGCCATGCATGTGTGCCCGCTGCAGTTCGACATCGTCGACCGGCTGATCGAGCGGTACTCGAACCCGGGTGATCTGGTCTACGACCCGTTCGGCGGCCTGTTCACCGTCCCGCTGCGGGCCATGAAGGCGGGCCGTCGCGGCCGTGCGGTCGAGCTGAACTCCGGCTATTTCCTCGACGGGGTGAAGTACCTCGAGGCGGAGGAACGGAAGCAGTCGATGCCGACCCTGTTCGACCTCGCAACCGAGGAGGCGGCAGCGTGAGCATCCAGGCGACCGAGGTCTTCGAGTTGCACTGCGACCAGTGCGGCGCTGCCTTCACGTGGGAAGAGTTCGAGCAGGTCGCGATCTGGAACTCAGTCGCTGAGGTCGAGACGTTCGTTCGCGAGTGGTGGACGCAGGAATACTCCGACAGCGCGGATTGGTCGACGGACGGCGAAGGTCGCGTCCGCTGCGGCTCCCATGAGCCTCTGACGATCACCGACGCTGCCCGAGATGAACTCGCCCGCATCCCCGGACCGAACGACGTGCCACTGATCTCGGTCGACGAGGTGACAGCGTGACGCTCACCGGAACCGATCTCTTCGCCGGCGCTGGCGGTTCGACAACCGGCGCGCTGCAGGTGCCTGGCATCTCGGTGCGCATCGCCGCGAACCACAACCAGGTCGTGACCGACATCCACGCCCTGAACCACCAGGACACCGATCACGCCGTCGTCGACCTGCACCTCGAGCGCCCGTCGTTCTTCCCGAAGACGGACTGGCTGTGGGCGTCGCCGGAGTGCACGAAGTGGTCGCAGGCCAACGGCGACGCCGCCCCCGCGATCGAGGTGGGCCTGTTCGAGGACCCGCTCTCCGACGACGCCAAGACCCGCTCCCGGTTGCTGATGTTCGACGTGCTCCGCTTCATCGAGCACCACCGCTACCGGCTCGTGTTCGTGGAGAACGTCGTGGACATCGCGACGCAGGCGAAGTACGCGACCGCGTGGCAGGTGTGGCGTCAGGAGCTCCGCGCGCTCGGCTACTCGTGGCGGGTGCTGTCGCTGAACGCGATGCACGCGCAGCTGTTCGGGATGCCCGCCCCCCAGTCCCGGGACCGCATCTACATCGTCGCGTGGCCGTCGAACGAGAAGGCCCCCGACCTGGAGCTGGCGTTGCGGCCGAAGGCGTACTGCCCCCGGTGCGACGTCGTGGCCGAGGCGGTGCAGTCGTGGAAGCCGCGCCGCGAGGTGGGGAGGTACCGCCAGGCCTACACCTACAACTGCTTGACCTGCAACAAGCCGGTGGAACCCGGCTGGCTGCCCGCTGCCGCGGCGATCGACTGGACCCTGCAGGGCACCCGGATCGCCGACCGTGAGACGCCACTGGCCGACAAGACGCTCGAGCGGATCGCCGCAGGCATCGCGCGGTACTGGGGACCGCTGACCCTCGAAGCGGCAGGGAACACGTACGACGCCGCGGACCCGAATCACCCGAACCACGGCGACCCGAATGCCTACTACCGGTCATGGCCGGTCACCGAGGCGATGAAGACGCTGCACGGCACGCTCTCGCGCGGCCTCGCCGTCCCGGTCGAAGGTCGCGACGGGAAGGACGCGCTCCCGATCGACTGGCCGGGCCGCACTCAGACAACCCGCGCCGAGACCGCCCTCGCGTTCATGGTCGAGATGTACGGCACGTCGACTGCGCGCTCGGTGGCGGAAGCGGCCGGGACGTTCACCGCCGGCGGGAACCACCACGGTCTCGTCGTCCCCTACTACGGCACCGCTGCGGCTGGACGCCCCGCTCAGGACCCGCTCGGCACGCTGACCACGCGAGACCGCTACGCCCTCGTGACGCGCCACTACGGCATCCCCGGCGGCGACGCAGCGCGCCACACGACACCCGTCGACGAGCAACTGCGCACCCTGACCGGCAACGGCGGCAACATGTCGCTGATCCA
>Ga0105239_10008717_pt1 | contig 11480 bp, 6 predicted proteins | sample KBSC44metaG_FD_92761 | JGI IMG/M metagenome (GOLD analysis project Ga0105239, IMG submission 92761) | Corn rhizosphere microbial communities from Kellogg Biological Station, Michigan, USA - KBS C4-4 metaG | ecosystem: Host-associated > Plants > Roots > Rhizosphere > Soil | place: Michigan, USA...
CGCCCTGATCGCGGCGCTCATCGGCGTCATCGGGGCCGTCGTCGCCCACGGCATCGTCCACGTGCCGATGATGGTCAACCCGGCCGCGTTCGGCTTGGCGAGCGCCGGCATCGCTCTCGCGGCCGCCGCGCTCTACGACGGCATGGCGCACGTGGCGCCCCGCCCGACCGCGTACTTCGCCGCAGTGGCCGCCCTGGTGACGACCCTCGCGACCCTGCTGCCCTTCACCTTCACCGGCACGCTGCACACGCAGATCGTCATGGCCGCGATGAACCTGGGCGTGGGCCTGGTGGTGCTGATCCTGGTTCCGATGGCGGCGGTTAACGCTCGCCGGTGAAGCCGGCGGCGCCCTCAAGGCCGGCCCGGCGATTCCTTCCCCGAGGAGTCGCCGGGCCTTTCGCCGCGCCCGGTGACGGGATCTGCGCCGAGCACGACGGCTCCGCTCAGGATCGCGGCGAGACAGGCGGCGTACGCGAGCGCGGTCCAGGTCGAAAGCGGGACGTGCTCGCTGAGCAGGACCCCGCCGAGGATGACGGCGACCACCGGATCAGCGACCAGGCTGGCCGGAAAGCTGGCGCCGATGCTGCCGATCTGGAAGGACACCTGCGTAAGGACCATGCTCGCCGCGCCCATGACGATCAGCGCGACGAGCGGGACGAGGCCGCGTGCGTGGCCGAAGGCGGCCAGGCCGTGCCGCTCCCAGGCCGTGGCTGAGGCGTCCATGAACACCGCGACCACGCCGAACCAGGCGCCGGCGACGGCGCCGTAAATCGCCGCTTTGAGTCCGCCGCCAGTGCGAGCGGCGCCGAGCAGCGCGGCGCCGCCGGCCGCGGCGGCCACGACTGTCACGATCACGGCCGCGCGCACGGCCAGCGCATGGCCGGCGCCCGGGTCGCCGACGATCCCGAAGAACGCGGCCAAACCCGCGACGATCAACCCGCACGCCCGAAACTCGCGCAACTTCGGCGCCGGCCCGCCGAGCGCTTTCGCGATCGGCAACGAGATTGGCAGCGCGAGCACCAAGATCGGCTGCACGACGACGACCGGCCCGGTCGCCAGCGCGATCACCTGCAGGATCAGGCCGACCCCGTCACCGCAGGTGGCGAGCAACCACCGGGGGTCGCGAATCGCTCTGAGCAGCCCGGCGGCGTCCGCGACGTCGCCACCGGTGTTGGTGACCGAGTGCTGGACGGCGGTCGCCGAGCCGTACGCCGCCGCCGCGCAGAGCGCCGCCGGGACCGCCACCAGCAACGACATCCCTGCGTCCCGTCCTCTTCGCGTCGGCGCCAGCGACCCGTACTCGTCTAGCGCAACCTACTAGGGTGCCGCGTATGCCGGATGATCAAGGGGCGTCGGACGCGCCGCCGGAGGCGACGCGGGGCACGGTTCCGGACAGCATCCAGGTCGAGCGCCGTCGGATGAGACTGCACGGCCACGCTCCCGAGTACCGCTTCGAGGTGGACACCCACGCGGCAGACCTCGCGACGTTCTGGGCGGACCTTCGACCCGGTGGGCGAACCGCTGTCCGGGTGCGCGCGGCCGGGCGCCTGATCCTCATCCGCCGCCACGGCGGATTGACGTTCGCAGTTCTGCGCGACCGCTCCGGGACGATCCAACTCTTTCTGGATCGCGACGCCCTCGGCGAGGCGGCCTACCGAGCGTTCCGCGGCCTGGACCGCGGCGACTGGATCGGCGTCACCGGCCTCGTCATGCGCACGGACCGGGGCGAGTTGTCGATCGCGGCCGAGGATGTCCAGTTGCTGGGCAAGGCGGTTCGACCGCCACCGGACAAGGACAAGGGCGTGAGCGATCTCGAGGTCCGCTACCGCCAGCGCTACGTCGACCTCATGACCAACGCCTCCACTCGACGGATCTTCGAGATTCGCCGAGTGGTCATTCAGACCATCCGGCGTTATCTTGAGGATCAAGGGTTTTGGGAAGTCGAAGGCCCGATGCTGCAGAGCATCCAGGGCGGCGCCGCGGCTCGCCCGTTCATCACCCACCACAACGCGCTGGATATCGACCTGTACCTGCGCATCGCGCTCGAACTGCACCTCAAGCGACTCGTCGTGGGGGGCATGGAGCGGGTCTTCGAAATAGGCCGCGTGTTCCGCAACGAGGGCATCGACGTCCGCCACAATCCCGAGTTCACGATGCTCGAGGCGTATCAAGCGTTCGCCGACTACCACGACATGATGGACCTCGTCGAGGGAATGGTCGTCGCGGCAGCGACCAATGCGCTGGACGGCAACCTGATCGTCAAGGTCGGGGAGCGCGACGTCGACCTCTCGCCGCCGTGGCCCCGGGTGTCGATGTCCGACCTCATCCAGCAGCGCCTGGGGGCGAGGATGGATCCGACCATGCCGGTCGAGGAGGCCCGCAAGATCCTCACCGCCCACGGCGTCGAGTGGGAACCCGACTGGGGATCGGGAAAGCTCATGAAGGCGCTCGTCGACGACCGCGTGCAGCACGAGATCGTCGAGCCGCTTTTCTGCGTCGACTACCCGCAGGAGGTCTCGCCGCTCGCGCGCGTGCACCGCAGCCGGCCAGGCTACGTCGAGCGATTCGAGCTGATGGTCGCCGGCTTCGAGCTGTGCAACGCCTACAGCGAGCAGAACGACGCCGAACAACAGTTGGCGGCGTTCGAGGACGAAGCCCGCGCGAAGACGCAAGGAGACCCCGAAGCCGGAGACATCGACCTGGACTACGTCCGGGCGCTCGAATACGGGATGCCATGCACGGGCGGGCTGGGCATCGGCATCGACCGGCTCGTCATGCTGCTGTCCGGGGCGACGAACATCCGCGAGGTCATCCTCTTCCCCACCATGCGCCCTGAGGCCGGCACGCCGGGGCCCGCCGGCCCGACGACATCCGGAGGCGGCGCGCGCGGCGGACCAGGCGCCGGACTCGGCCGCGTCGACAGCGTCCCGCCGACCGCGCCGGTCGAAGATCAACCGGCCCCGCCGCCGCTGACCCTTCGACGCCCTCAGGAACGGACGACGTCCAGACGTCTGTTGCGGACGATGGGCGCGCTGGCCGCGCTCGGCGGCGTGATCATGCTGTTGACGCTGATCCCGTTCTTCCACTCCCGCCTACAACCATTCGGCGACCCGGTCGGGCCGATCTGGTTCCGCGTCACCGGCCACCTGCTCACGATGCTCGTCGGACTCGGCCTGCTGTTCCTGGCCGGTCAGGTCGCTCGTGGCAAGAGACGCGCGTGGCAGGTGAGCATCGTCCTGTTCTCCATCGGGACCGTCACGAACCTGCTCAAGGGACCTCATCCGGTGTCGGCGGTCTACTGCGCCGCGATGGCCGCGACCTTGATCAGCAACCGGCGCTTCTTCCAGGCCCGCTCCGACCCGCCGTCGCTGTTTCGTCTGGTCCGCCTGGCCCCGGTCTACCTCGCGGCGGTGCTGGCGTTCGGGTTCATCAGCCTGGGCCTGGAACACGATCGCCTGGGGCAGCCGTTGACCTTCACCGGCGGGTTGCAGACGATCTTTCAGGGACTGATCGGAATCGGCAGCCCGTATCAATACCAGCGGAGGTTTTTCGCCGACTTCTTCCCCAAGGCATTGCTGCTTCTCGGGATCTGCGGCGTCGTCGGCGTGCTCTTCCTGCTGTTCCGTCCCCTGCGCGCGCGGCAGGAGCACACCGAGACCGATTGGGCTCGCGCCCGGCGCCTGGTGCACCAGTACGGCGACGACACGCTGGCCTACTTCGCGCTCCGCGACGACAAGAGCTTCTTCTTCTCCTCCGACGGCCAGGTGCTGATCGCGTACACCTACCTCGGCGGGTACGCGCTCGTGTCGGGAGATCCGATCGGCGCTCCGTCCTCGTTCGACACGGCACTGGACGAGTTCCTCGATTTCTGCGTGCGGCGATCCTGGCGGGTCGCCTTCCTCGCGGCTCGTTCCTCGTTGCTGCCCCACTACACCGCTCGTGGATTACGCAGCTTCTACCTCGGCGACGAGGCGATCATCAAGTGCGCGAGCTTCACCATCGACGGCGCGCGCATGAAGGGCGTCCGCGCGGCCGTGCGCCGGATCGGTCGGACCCATCATTTCCAAATCCTCCGCGAGTCCGAGGCTGCGCCGGCACTGGTCCGTTCCCTCAACGCGATCAGCGAACAATGGCGCGGCAAGGCGCCCGAACGCGGATTCACGATGTCCTTGAGCCAGGACGTCGAAGGGGCCGGGCGCAACTCGGAGTTCCTGCTCTGCGTGGCGTTCGCCGCGGACGGCTCGCCAGGTGGCTTTCTCAGGATCGTCCCTGCCTATGGCGAGGACTTCGGCTACACCCTGGATCTGATGCGCCATCTTCCCGACGCGCCCAACGGAATGACTGAATACTTGATCGCCCAGACCGCCCAGGCGCTCGGCGCGGAGGGCATCGACCGGCTCTCGATGAACTTCGCGATGTGGGGAAAGTTGTTCGACAAGGACGTTCCCTACTCGCTGGCGCAGCGGTTCGCCAAACACGTCGTAGACGTCATCAACCCTTTCTTTCAGATCAAGTCGTTGTACGACTTCAACGCGAAGTTCTCACCGGAGTGGGTGTCGAGGGCTCTGGTATTCCAGGAACCGACCGATCTTCCCCGTGTCGGCTTGCTGTATGCCGGCGCCGAGGGATTCCTGTCATTGCCTGGAGTCGGCGAGTTGTTCGTGCCCAAGACCGTCGGCGGCGTCGGCGCCGAATCGCGCCAGGACGCCGCCTGAGGTTGCCGACGGCTCGCTCGGTCGCTCCCGCGACGGCGGCACTCGGTCGCTCCCGCGACGGCGGCACTTGGTCGCTCCCGCGACGGCGGCACTTGGTCGCTCCCGTGACGGCGGCACTCCCACACGCTCTGCGCCTAAGCGGTCTCCTCCGACTCCGTCGGCTCGAGGTCGTCCTCGTCCCGCTCCTCGCGCGCGAGCTCGACTGGGTGCTTCAGTCCACGGATGAAGGTGTTGACGAACGCGACGAACGGGACGGCGACGAGCGCTCCCGGAATGCCGGCGATCGCCGTGCCGGCGAACACGGCCAGCGCGATGGCGAGGGGATGCAACTCGACGGTGCGGCTCATGATCACCGGCTGCAGGACGTGCCCTTCGACCTGGACGAGCACCAGGATCGCTATCGCGACGACCACGCCGGCGACTACGCCGTGTTCCAGTAGGGCGACGGCGACGCAGAGCGCGCCGGTGACCGTCAGACCCAGCAACGGGATGAACGAGCCGATGAAGATCAGCACCCCCAGCGGGGCCGCGAGCGGCACGCGCAGGACAACCAACACAATCGTCACCGAAATGCCGTGGAACAGGGCGATCAGCACCTGCCCGCGCATGTAGCCGCCGAACGAGTGCCACCCCAGGCGGCCGGCGCGATTGACTGGTTCACGGGCGGCTCGCGGAATGAAACCCAACACCCAGCGCCAGATGATGTCGCCGTCGCGAAGCAGGAAGAACGTCGTCAAGATCACCAACAGCGCCGCCCCGCCGACCTCGGCCAAGGTTTGCAAGGTCTGGATGGCTCCGCTGATCAACTGGCCCTGATGCTTGGAGATCGCGTCGGTGATGTTCTTCGACAGCTTGTCCAGGTCGGCTTGCTGCAGGTGGAAAGGCCCGGTCCGCAGCCAGTTCTTGGTCTTGTCGACGAACTCGTTGACCTGATCGGCCAGCTTCGAGCTATGCGTCTGGATCTGCCAGACAACGAAGTAGCCGACGCCGCCGACGGCCGCCACGCCGATAAGCAACGCTGCCAACGCGGACAACGACTTGGGGCCCGGGATGATCCGGCGCAGCCGGCTTTCCAGGGGGTGCAGGACCGCCGTCAGGAACAGGGCGATGATGACCGAGAAAACAACCAGCGAGATCTTTTCGACGGCGATGAAGAGCACGTAGAGGAACGCCGCGATGACGATGAGCCGCCAGCTCCATTCGGCGGCCAGTCGAACCCCCCACGGCACACCTTCGGAGGAGTTGCGGGACCCGTCGGAAAGCGCGGGCGTCGTCGGCTGTGGTGGCAGGTCCGGCTCGGTCACGTCATCCTCCCGCGGCTGTGACGATGAGCTGTGCGTAGGCGCTCGCGCCGGCCGGGCGCAGATGCAGCCCGTCGGAGTAGAACCATTCCGGGTGGGCCGAGGAGATGCCGAGCCAGTCGATCACCTTGACGTTGGCGAACCTCGCGCAGACGCTCTCGATCGTGGCGTTGTTCGGGCCCTGCCAGTCGCGAGGCACCTTGTCGGTGAGGACAACGACCTTGCGGCCGGCGAGCGACTGCAGCGTCGATGACAGCTGATCGGGATTGATCACGCCGTTGTTTCCCGTGTGGATCACGACGACGCTGCCCAGTTGATCAGCCTGGCGCCTGGCGACGATGTCGTCGAGCACCAGGTACGCCTGCCGTCCCTCCACCGCGTCCACCGTGGTCGCGGGATCGAGGGCGGCCAGAGCCGGCTGGGCGCCGAGAAGGACGGAGTCGCCGAACGCCGAGATCGACACCGGCGCGGCCGGGGACGGCGCGGCCGGGGACGGCGCGGCCGGGGACGGCGCTGGCGCGGCCGCCGTTGTCGAGGACGCGACCGGCGCCGAGGTGGTCGCAACGGACGTGTCACTGCTCGGGGCGGCGGCCGAGGGCGGCGAGGACGAGGACGGCGCCGCGTGCTTCGCGATCAATCCCGCGGTCGCCGCCGCGGCGGCTCCCGTCGACGCACCGGGCCGGTCGAGCCCGCTGGCCCGCTGTCCGGTGAGCGGCGCGGCGTTCGTCGCCTGAGGCGAGGCCGCCACGTACACGACGGCCACGACGAGCATGGCGCCGAACACGGGAGCTCTGAGGCGCATGCCGTGCGCGATCCGCTTCGGTTCCAGGGCCCAGCGGCGTCCACGCAGCGGGTTCTCGACGAAGCGGTAGCTGAGCTCGGCCAACGCCAGGGTCAGGGCGACGCGCAGGAGAGTGACGGTGAGCAGCGACGCGTGGATGTCGACGCCCGGACGGGTGACGACGATGATCGGCCAATGCCAGAGGTAGATCGCGTAGGAACGCTGCCCGATCCATCGCAACAGGGGGCGATCGAGGAGCCATCCGACCGCGCTGCCCCGGCGGGCCACCGCGCAGATCACCAGCACGGCGATCGCGTCCAGGAACAGGAAGCCACCGCGGTACAACGAAGGTCGGTACTCGTTGAGGTGCGCGAACTCCCAAGCCAGCAGCGTCAGCCCGCCGGCTGCGAGCAGGTCGCTGGCCCACAGGAACGCGCGGCGGCTGCGGACGCGGCCGCTCATCAGCACGTTCCAGGCTCCGGCCGCCGACCCCAGGAAGAGGCCGACGGAGTGGGTGTCCGTGCCGTAATAGACACGAGACGAGTCGCTGACGTAGGGAACGTTCGTGCGAACTGCGATCACTGCCATCGCGACCGCGGAGGCCACCGCGAGGAGCAACGCCAGCCAGATGACCGACGCCATCCGGCGTTCCGGGGTGCGGGCCGCTCGGCCGACGACCGTGACCAGCAGGATCAGGCACGGCCAGAGCAGGTAGTACTGCTCCTCGATCGCCAGCGACCAGAGGTGCTGCAGCATGGGTGGGCGGCCGGTGCTCACGAAGTAGGACTGGTGATCGAAGATCAGCCACCAGTTCGTGACGTAGCCGAGACTCGAGAGCACGCCTGTCTTGACAGTGGCCAGCTCGTCTCGCCAGAAGAGCTCGCTGCCGATCAGCACGGCGGCGACCACAATGGCCACCGACGGGGCGAGTCTGCGGAAGCGGTCCTTGTAGAAGCGCTTCAGGTCGATCGAGCCGCTCCCGACCAGCTCTAGGAGCAACAGCCGGGTGATCAGAAAACCGCTGATCACGAAGAACAGATCAACGCCGAGGAAGCCGCCAGGCAGGAAGGCGGCGTCGAGGTGAAAGGCGACCACTGCGGCGACCGCGACTGCCCTGAGCCCGTCCAGTCCGCCTAGTCGCGGGCGGCGCGACGAAGGCATACGTGACGTCCTTCCAGATCCTCGGCATGGCTCGACTGAAGGGTCGCAGCCGATTCAGGCCAGTTTGCTGGATCCGGCGGCTATTTCGTCGGACGTCAGCCCGGTGTCGCGCCAGGAATCGCGGGAGGCCGGCGAGCCTCGCTCACTGTCACTCTCCGCTGACGCGAACCCCCGCCAATGCCCAGTTGTAACGAGGCGACGGGCGCCGACCGGCCGCACGCCGCGCGACCGCGCGGACATCCCCGCCCCGCGGGACTGCGCGGGCGCCGTCCTGCTCGCTCACAAGAGCGGTCAAGGTCTCGGCCAGCTCGGCGAGGCTTCGCCACACCTTGTCACGCTGCTCCACCGCCTCAGCCAACTGGGCTTCGACCTGGGCGATCGTGTTCCGCGCCCCGGCCGTGACGGTCTCCGTGGACCCGCGCGATTCCGCGATCTCTCGGCGAAGGGTCTCAACCTCGAGTTGATGCCGGGCCGCGAGCTGCTCCTGACGACGCACCTGCGCGATCCGCGTCTGCAACACCTCGGCGGCCTGCTCGCCCTGCGCCGTCAAACTCTTGAGGGCGGCCTCAGCCTGATCCATCCTGCGCCGCCGCACCTCGTCGACCTCGTCGTCGAGCAGCGCGGCCTTCGCCTCCGCCGCTCGGATCAGTTCCTGGGCCGAGGCGACGGCAGCCGCGCGGATCTGATCAGCTTCGCGTCGAGCGTCCGCGACGTCGCGTTGAGCCGCGTCAAGCGCCTCGCTCTGGATCTGCCGCGCGTGCGCCTGAGCGTCCTCGAGGAGTTGATCGACGGCCTCCCCCACCTGAGGGAAGACGTCAGTTGGCGCCTCGTCCCGTGACAGCTCACTGCGCTGTGTCATCCCGCCCCCTATTCCGGCGCGGCGAGGATTCACCGGCGCCCCCGCACATTCCGGTTCCTCTGATGGTCGGCGACTGCACGCGCTTATGCAACTGAGACCTTCGCAATGCTCGCAAAAACCGACGAAAGTCGCCGGGGATCTACGTTGCGCGCCTGCCTCGCGGCCGAGCGCGGCGGCCTACGCTGTCGAGCGTGCGCGCCCTCGACTGGCTCAGATCTCGAGACGCCGGCCTGTCAGCGCTCAGACGGGCGACGCGCATCGCGATCATCATGCCGTCGCTGTTCGCCATCGGCAGCAAGGCGCTCGACAACGCCGAGTTGGCCACGTTTGCCGCGTTCGGGTCGTTCGCCATGCTTCTGTTCGTCGACTTCGGCGCGTCGATGCGCGATCGCGTGCTCGCCCAGGCCTCACTGGTGGTCGTGGGCGGCGTCTTCGTATGCCTGGGAACGCTCGTGTCGCGCAACGAGTGGCTCGGCGCGGTCACCATGACGGTACTCGGCTTCGTCGTGCTGTTCACGGGCGTAGTGAGCTCCGTCTTGGCCAGCGCGACGACGTCACTGCTGCTCGGATTCATCCTTCCGGTGACGCAACCAGGGTCGCCGAGCACCATCGGGGACCGGCTCGGGGGCTGGCTGCTCGCCGGCGCCGTGTCGATCGTGGCCATAACCGTGTTGTGGCCCGCCCCGGCGCGCGATCCGTTACGCGATCGGGCCGCCGACGCGGCGGCGGCGATGGCTGCCCGGATGCGCGCGGAGGTCGCGTACGCGATTGGTCAGCGCGAGAGGGCCGACGACGAGGCGCTGGCCACCGCGACAGACGCGGCCAAGGATGCGGTGGGCAGGCTTCGGACCGGCTTCTTCGCGACGCCCTACCGACCGACCGGATTGACCTCATCGGCACGAACGGTGGTCCGCCTCGTCGACGAGATCGTGTGGCTCAACACGGTCCTCGACCACATGACGTCCACCCGAGCGGGTGTGCCCGCTCACTCGTCGATCTGCGAGGTGAAGTCGTCAGCCGCGGCCACGCTCGACAGCGGCGCCCGCCTCCTGCGCGCTCCCGAATGCGACCTGGCCGAACTGCACTCGGATCTCGAGCGTCTTCGCGACGCGCTCGTGGCCATGGAGCGCGAGGTCACGGTTGCACTACCGGTGCGCGTCACTGTCGCCACGGCCGAGGGCGAACCGGTCACCGAGTTCGTCAGCTCGCTCGAGCCGAGCTTTCGCGCGCAGGAGATGAGCTTCGGCATCACCGCCATCGCCGCCAACGTCGAACTCACCGCGGAGGCGTTGCGGCGCACGCCGTGGCAGAGGCTCAGCGGGCAACAGCCCGGCGATCTCGCCGGCCCACTCGTCGCGGCCCGGCAACGGGCCGGTGCTCATATTCAGCGCCACTCGGTATGGCTGCACAACAGCCTGCGCGGGGCGATCGCCCTCGGCATAGCGATCTTCATAGCGCAGCGGACGGGGGCGCAGCATTCGTTTTGGATCGCGCTCGGCATCTTGTCGGTCTTGCGATCGAACGCGCTCAGCACGGGACAGAACGCGATGCGAGCCGTCGGCGGCAACATCGCGGGCTTCGTCATCGGCGGCCTGCTGGTGGCGGGCATCGGCACCGATGGCACCGTGCTGTGGATCTTGTTGCCGATCGCGGTCCTGCTGGCCGGGTTGGCGCCCGCGGTGATTTCGTTCGCGGCCGGCCAGGCCGGGTTCACGATCACGTTGCTGATTCTGTTCAACATCATCGCGCCGGTGGGCTGGCGGGTCGGACTGGTGCGCATCGAGGACGTCGCCATCGGGTGCGCGGTGAGTCTCGCCGTCGGCCTGATGTTCTGGCCTCGCGGCGCCGGGTCCGCCCTCGGCCAGGCGCTCGCGGACGCCTACGCCGACAGTGCCGCGTATCTGCGCAGCACCGTCCGGTTCGGCGTCCTACGTTGCGACGCCGTCGCGATCGCGGCGCCTGAGCCGTCGTTCGAAGCACAGCGGGCGGCCGCGTCCGCCCGCCGACTCGACGACGCCTTCCGCAGCTTCCTGTCCGAACGAGGCGTGAAGAACGTGCGCCTGCCCGACGTGACGACGCTGATCACCGGAGTCGCCGGACTCCGGCTCGCCTCCGCGGCGGTGATCGACCTGTGGCAGCGCGAGAACGGCCCATCCGACGGCGACCGCACGGCTGCCCGCAACGAGCTGTTGGCCGCGAGCGAAGCGGTCGCGCAGTGGTACGAGGCAATGGCGCGCGCGCTCGCTGGGCGGGGCCAGATGCCGGAACCACTCGTTCACGACCAACTTGCCGACGCGCGGCTGATCGACGCCGTCCGTCACGACCTTCAAGCAGTGGACGGACAGGCCAGCGCCACCGCGGTCCGGATGATCTGGACCGGCGATCACCTCGACGCGGCGCGGCGGTTGCAGACGATCGTCGTCGAGCCGGCCCGAGCAGTCGCCGCAGTTCAGCGACGACACCCGTGGTTCGGTCTGATCACCCTTCGCCCGCAAGCGCAGGCCGCAGCCCAGCCCGGCTGAGTCGCAGCGGCAGCGTCACGCCCTGCGGGCCCACGTGGCCCCAGCGGTCGGCGAGGTGCCAGAAGAGCAACATGAGGCGGTCGTCGGCGCGGCGCGCCTGCGCGATGGCGAGAAGGACTGAGCGCGACGAGCCCCGAGACA
>Ga0105239_10008719_pt1 | contig 11479 bp, 7 predicted proteins | sample KBSC44metaG_FD_92761 | JGI IMG/M metagenome (GOLD analysis project Ga0105239, IMG submission 92761) | Corn rhizosphere microbial communities from Kellogg Biological Station, Michigan, USA - KBS C4-4 metaG | ecosystem: Host-associated > Plants > Roots > Rhizosphere > Soil | place: Michigan, USA...
CGCGGTGCTGCCGGGCGACCTCCACCGTCAGCCAGGTACGCTCCACGACCGTGCGCAGTAGCTCTACCTCGTCCGGGAGCCACTGGCGGGCAACGGAGCTGTGCACGGCGATCGTCGAGACCCAGCGGGAGGTGTGGACTAGCGGCACCGTGACATGCGCTCGAATGCGGATCGCCTCGTAGGTCGCGATCGCCTCCGGCGGCACGCGGATCGCGTCGGTATAGATATCGTGTACGATCACCGGACGTCCGGCGTGGAACCCGGCGGTCAGAAAAGGACCGAAGGAGGCAAGAGGCTGGACACCCGCGATACTGGGCACGCCGGGGGCGCAGTAGTCCGGATGTATCGTGGCCGTACCCGCCTCCAGATCGATGTCGGCGAAGGTACAGCGGTCCACCCCCAGATACTTGCCCAGCGATCGGACTGCATCGGCGATTACGGCGTCCGGATCGCCGACCGCGCGCGAACGCTCGGCCAGTTCGCTCAGGAAACGATCACGCCGCTCCCGCTGTACCCGCGCGGTGATATCCCGATACACCACATGCAGGCCGCTGCCATCGGCCTCGCCGGCCGGGTAGACACTGATGGCAAACCAGGCATCGTACGCTCCCGGCACGCGGTAATGGTGCTCGAAATGGATCGAGACCCGCTCGGACAGAGCGCGGCGGTAGTTCTCTTCGACCGCCGTGCCAAGAGAGGCCGGCCACTCCTCCCAGTGCGTCCGACCGAGAGACGCCTCCGCCGGCTTGCCGTTGATCCGCGCCGCTTCCGCATTGATGTAGGTGATCCGAAAGTCGCGATCGAGGGTCATAAACCCGTCCTGGATCGCATCCAGAGCGCGCGAGGCCGCTCGTGCTTGTGCCGCCGACCGGCGCAACGCCTCGGCGGCATAGTGCGCCTCGGTGATATCCCGCCAGTGAACGATCAGCCCGCTGACCAAACCGGCGCTGTCCGCACCACCTGCCGCTGCCGCTATCTCCAGGGGGACACAGCGCGCCTCCAGCCAGGCGTGGGGACGGTTGTCGACGGCGAACTCGGCGATAACGACCCGTCCCGTTTTTGCGGCATGGTGAATGGCGGAGAGGTAAGGGGTATTGGCCGCATTCGGCCAGACATCCAGGATGGTGCGCCCCAGCATCAGGGAACGCGCGCAACCGAGGAGGCGCTCGGCGGCCGCATTCACATAGATGTAGCGGCCCTCCGGATCGAAGACGGTCACGCCATCGGTGTCGCTCTCCACCACGCGGGCGAAATCGACGGCAGGTGACGCCGTGGGCGGCAGCGACCCCGGTGTGCGCTGTCGGTGATTCTCCTCGGCTGGCTGGTTGTCGTTAGCGGCCGTCATAGGCGAGGTACGACAGAATCGTCGGGAGTGACCTCCGGCTCAAAGCCCCGGCGCTTGCCCGACCCCTCTATTGTACCGGAAGGCCTATAATTAAAGCATGGAGCTATCCACTTTATCCTCGCCTGCTGCCCTGCAGATCACGCAGGGGGCTCTGGATGACTCCGACTGCCTCCAACGCTATAGCACCATCCCTATCGCCTTCGCTGTGACCTCGCGCCTTATCGTCACGCCCCTCGACAACGGTCTGGGCGGCCTCCTTCTGCAAGAGAAGGAGGTCGACCCGCCCTATATCAAAGACTACGACGCCCTGCCGGACGAGGGGCCGGCCCACTGGCACAAGACCTTCGACCTCTCCCAATGGGCTCTCTTTATAGCCTCCGTCGCCGACACCGTGGTCGGCGGCGCCGTCGTCGCCTGGAACACCCCCGGCATCGATATGCTCGAAGGCCGCACCGACCTGGCCGTCCTCTGGGATCTGCGCGTCGCCCCCGCCTACCGCGGCCGTAACGTCGGCCGCCACCTCTTCGCCGCCGTCACCGACTGGACCCGCGACCGCGGCTGCCGCACCCTCAAGATCGAGACCCAGAACATCAACGTCCCCGCCTGCCGCTTCTACGCCCGGCAGGGCTGCCTCCTGCGATCCATCCGCCCCAACGCCTACCCCGACCTCCCCGACGAAGTGCAGTTGCTTTGGTACAAATCACTACGGTGAAAGGCCGTATGATTCAAACCGATACGGGTTCGCTTGTCGCTGATGCTCATTGGGTTTCCGGCGAATGCAAGTCGAGCAGGGCAACAGCGATACTCTCGTCCCACTCTTTTGCGATCTCCGCGCCGCCATCCATATCCCGCTTCAGGATCTCCTGAACGGCCGTATCGGCGAGTGTCTGCTGTAGCCACGAATCCGGCTCCGCTAACCCCGGTAGTTGACTGCACATCGCGATCAGTGCCGCGAGAGCTTTGGCCGAGTGGCTGGCAAAACTGCCTGGTCCGGCCGCGCTATGACGCGTCGCCCAATCCAGGCTGGCGAGCCGATTCGTACGGATCGGACAGCCGTTCTCGATACGGGTGCGCGCCGCAGCCTCGAAATCAGGATCACAGCGCCGAGCAACAACGGCTAGTTGGGGCGATACCCAGCTTCCGCTATCGAAGGCCAGCCAGAGTTCGGCTAACGTCTGTGAATTCTCGGCTCCCAGGACTATTGCGGCGGCTCCTACGAGTTGTGGGCGCCAATTGTATTCGCGGAACAGGGCGCTGATCTCACCGGTTACGTCGGGACTCTCGGCAATCGCCCGCCGCGTAGCGGCGAGCGCGATACGCGCTTCCGATAGAGTGCAGAGATTAAGTAGCGTGAGGTAGAGACTGACACGAATGCCATCCGCTCGTTGGAACAAGGACGCGAATGTCGGAAAACCATGCTCACTGGCAAAATTGGTGACTGCCATTGTCTCGCCCTTTAACTCGGGATCGTTCCTGCAGTCTACCCGCCTCGAACCGCCCGCGCGAGATCTCGGCACCAGGCGTGCTGTGAGCCGATCGCGTCGCTGGCGAGCAGGGCGGCGAACTGCCGTCGCGCGGACGGCTCCCGGCCGCTCTCAAAGACGCGCCGTGCTAATCGCAGGGCGCTCAGGTGGCGCTCCTCACGGTCCGGTTGCGTTGCCTCATACCGTCCCCAGCGCTCCGGAGTATAGGAGGGCATGGTCTTTGGCTGGCGGTCTCCCAGGTAGGTCCACAGGGCCGGAGATGCCGCGACTTCGCGCACGGCGCCGCGTTCCAGGAGTTCATTCACCCAGGACGAATGGTCTCGCCAGAGCCAGGGACGGGCGCGCTTCTTCCAGTGCCAGCGCGGCGTCGGTTCGGGATCGGCCTGGCGGGTGATTCCGACGACACGCAACTTACGCTGAACGGCGCGCCAATCGGCCTGCTCTTCGGTGGCCCAATCACGCAGGAGGAGCAGGAACTCGTTCATCGTGTGCCCGCTGCAGATAAGATCCACGATCGCAACGGGACGCTCGCGAACGATCAGCTGCGCCGGGGAGAGCTGCCGGCTCTCCAGGTACTGGCGGAACGCGGCAACCACCTCCGGCTGTTTGCGCCGGGCGACCGCCGTTGTCGTGTAGCCGGTACTGAACGGAAGGAGTTGAAGCCGAGCGTGCCACGGCGTTTCCGCCAGAAGGCCCGCCAGCACATCGTGAAGGCTCTCGGGAGATCGTCCCAGAAAGACCAGATCACTGTCACCCGCAATCACGATCACCCGTGCCGCACAGGCGAGCAGAAGGCCAAAGAAACGGGCGCCGGGATCTTCCGTCTCGCCTTCCAGAAGGCTGCCGAGGCGCTCGGGGCGGGTGATATCCCACCGGAACGGCACCGGTGCCTCCGTCGGGGCTGTCGCGCTGATCCGGCGCGCCTCCCGTGGCTCGCGGGATCCTCTCAAACGAACGGTATGGATCTGTCTATTACGCATGGCATTCGCGACGGCCCATCGCCGCCTAATGCAATATCCCCGCACCCCTCCCGGTTGCTCAACACGCCCCCATAAAACGCTCCCTCAGTTCGCCGATCCGTTGGATCAACTCTGGCTCCCCTCTCCGTTGCGGAGAGGGGCTGGGGAAGAGGTTACGCCCCCAGCACGAACCGCTCGATCGCCTGGGCGGCGCCATCTTCCGGCAGCGTGCTGGTGACATGGTCGGCGCAGGTGCGGGCCTCCTCGTGGCCGTCGCCCATACAAACACCCATGCCCGCCCAGCGCAGCAGATCGAGGTCATTGGTATGGTCGCCGATTGCCATCGTCCGCTCACGGGGGACATTCAGCATCAGGGCGACACGCTTGGCGGCGAGCGCTTTGTCCGCCTGTCGAGAGTTCAGCAGGGCGCACCAGCAGCCGTATTTCGCATCCGGCGATTCGAAGACCGCGATATCCGGGCCGAGCGACTGGCGCCAGGCGAAGGCGATCCGCTGTATCTGGTCTCGAGGGCCATACGCACCCATGGCCACCGGCGACAGGTCACGCTGCGTCTCCAGGTTGTCCTGGTAGACCAACCGGTGCGCACTGCGCTCCAGGTACACCGGAGGAAGCGGAAAGCGGCGATCCGTATAGACGGACTTACCCCCATCCTCCTCGACATGGACGCCGAAGCAGAGCGGACACGCCTCCAGAGAGTGCGCGATCCGGGACGCCTGCTGTACCGTGGCGATCGAGAGGGGGAGCTTCTGCAGAATGACCCCGGTCTCCCACTCGGCGATCACGGCGCCGTTGCTCAGGATCGCATAGCCATGCCCCTGCCACTGTGCCGCGATCGCCTCCACCATATAGCGGCTACGGGCGGTGCAGATAACGATCGTGCAGCCCGCTGCCTGCGCACGGTTCAGGGCGGTGATGGTGCGAGGGGAGACGATATCCTCTCGGCCGACCAGGGTGCCGTCGAGATCGACAAAAAGAAGCGAGTAAGGGCTCACGTCCTTACAGCGTACCACGAGCCGCCAGCCAGGCGGGAAGCGATCCGGCAGAGGTGAACGTTTGAACACTGTAGGCCACGTTGCCATGGGCGTCGCGCTCAGCATACGACAGGGCGTAAACCTGACCATACGGCAGCCCACGAAGGTGGGCTTTGTACTCTTTTAGGCCGCATCTTTATATGCCGTCTGGCTGGCGGCTTCGTTAGCACGCGCCGCCAGCCAGACGGGGAGGGTTGCCAACTCAGCAGGGTGCGCGCAGAGCCTATCGGCGCCGGCCGCCAGCAGTTCGTTCGTGCTGCCGTAGCCGTACGTCACCCCGACCGCAGCGGACAGACCGTTCTGCTTGGCGCCGTCGATATCGTGGTGACGGTCGCCCACCATCACTGCGGTTCGCGCCGGGAGACGCTCCTGCGCCAACAGATAGGCGATGACATCGCCTTTGGCGACACGCTCGCCGGAGAGTTCGCTTCCGTACACCGCCTCGAAGTAGGAGGCCAGCGCGAAGTGACGGAGGATCTCCCGCGCATAGACCACCGGCTTGGACGTCGCAATGAAGAGCCGGGCACCCTCCTGCTGCAGGGCCGTCAGCGCCTCCGGGACACCAGGATAGACGGTGTTCTCGTACATACCGACCGTGGAGAACCGCGCGCGAAAGTGCGCGATGGCGGTCTGTACCTGAAGGGCGGTCTGCGGATCGTCGGTCGGGAGAGCAAGCAACTCCGGAAACGACTGCTGGATCGGTGGACCAATACAGGCATGGAGTACGGTATCGGGCGGGACCGGGCGCCCCATCTCCCGCAGGGCGTGCGCGAAGCAGCGGGTCAGCCCGAGGGCGGGGTCGGTCAGCGTACCATCGAGATCGAAGAGAAGGGCGTGCATATTTCCGATAAGTTTTATATCTCGCCCCGCCGTAGACGGGTGACATATCGTATGATTGACGTAACGATTTTGACGTCTGTCTGGAACATATCCAGGGCCACCGTCGTCATTCAAGCGCTTTCCTGGTTCGGCCCCTATTTTAGGGCAAGGCTGTCCCCGGTTCGGTCTTCGGGTAATACTGTGTCTGAATGCTGCTGATGCAATTTACGGCGTGGCGCTGGCGATCGCAGAAGGGAAGTTTCGGACAAAAAGGAGGCTGTCCGCCCGGCAGGTCTGCGGCGGAAAAATCGCTGCGCATACATGCTCAAAAAAGGTATCAATGCTACCAATAACAGTAAAGGATCAGGGATAATAAAAGCGCATTAGCGTGTCCATCCCAAGCTCGACAGCGGAGACGAGTCGCGGTTCCATACCACAATAAACGACATCATCTTTTGTCCTTCTTCCGCGACGACCGATTCGACCCTCCGCCTTACTCCCTCAAAGGATTCCGCCATGGCCGAAGTGACAGTCCTCGTTCTACAAGTTGGTGCTTCTCGTGCAACGGCATCACAAACACACGGCGTAGCGACGCCGAATAGCCCGGTATACGCTGCTCTCCAGGAGGGAATAAGCCGCAATAACGGCACCGTTCTACGGCAAGCAGGCAGTTGGATCTTTGCCTCTTTCGCTACGGCAGCGGAGGCCGCCACCGCCGCTGCCGCGCTTCAGATCTCGCCGCCGTCCCCCGCCGGGGCGACCAAGGATAAACGCGATACCGCCGCGACGCCCCGTATGGGAATCCATGTCGGCGCCGCAGAGGAAGACGGCAAGCCGGATGCCGCTACCCTGGAGGTAGCGACCCGCGTCGTCTCCCTGGCAAGCGAGGGACAGGTCCTGCTCTCGGATGCCGCCTATCGGGCTATCGGTAAGCCCCCCTATGAGTGCAAGGCCTGGCCGGACCGCTATCTGCAGGGCGGAAAGACGGTCGAGCCGGTCTACGAACTCCTGTACGATGGCGCGGCGCGGCCCGAGCCGGGCACCCGCACACTCGGAAACGTTCCTGAGTGGGGCGATGCCTACATCGAGCGCCCCAAAGTGCAGATGGAGGTCTACAACGCCTTCGCGACCGCCATGCGCGCGACCGAAAAGTCCATCCACCTCGTCACGCTGCGTGCCGATGGCGGCATGGGCAAGACGCGTCTCGCCGTTCAGTGCGCCAAGCGACTCGCCGGCTACTTCCCTGGCGGCGTCTGGTTTGTTCCGCTCGGCGATACCCGCCGTGACCGTCGCGCAGTCGCCGAGGCGATCGCCGTCGCGCTGAATCTCTCCGATCATAACGAAGACAACCTGCGCGGCTACCTGCGCGAGCAGCCGGCGACGCTCCTCGTCCTCGATAACGCCCATCATGTCCGCAACGAAGAGGTACAGCGCTTCTTCGTCGATCTGCTTGCCAACTCTCCGGACCTCTACCTCTTCGCCAATGGGCGTGAGGGATTGGAACTGGCCAGCGGCGAGACCATGATCGCGATGGAGATCGGGCTCTCGCCCGATGAGTCCAAGGCGCTCTTCCTCGATCGCGCCCGGCAGCGCAAGGCCCTGCCGCCGACCGAGAGCCCGGACCTGGGTAAGATCCTCGACCTTGCCGGCTATGCGCCGCTGGCGATCGAGCTGGTCGCCGCCTGGTGGCCGAACTTTCAGGGACTGCCGGAGCTGGCCAAGGACTTTGCGACCCCGACTCCGGCCGAGCTCGATCCTGCCTACCGCGCGAACGACGCCCAGATGAGCAAGGCCCGCAAGGGAGTCGTTCACACCATCAACTGGGTCTGGGGTAAGCTCGGTCTGGGCGAAGGCGGTGGTGAGGCGCAGCGCGCTCTAACCGCCGTTGGTCTCTTTGGCGGCTCGTTCGAGATGAACGTCATCGCCGCGACCCTCGGTATCCGCGATGCCCGCAACGCCATGCGACGCCTGCAGGATGCCGGCCTGGTCCGTCGCGCCGATGCCACGACGAAGACCCGTTTCCGTACCCATCGCGTCATCCGTGCGTTTGCTCAGGAGCACCTGCGCGATTGGATGGACTCCAATGAGATGCAGCGGCGCTTCGCCGACCACTATGTCCTCTTCGTCAACGACCGCAATACCATGGCCAAAAGCGGCGATGCCGCAGGCGCCTCCCTGGATGCACTGGACGACGAATGGCAGAACCTGGTCGCCGCGCAGCTAGTCGCGGAGCGAGTCAGCGATGCGCCCGGTATCATCATTCTCGCCAATGGGCTGAGCAAATACCTGAATGCCCGCGGTTACTGGAGCGCCTGGGACGAAGTCGCGTTGCGCGCGCTGCGGGCAACCGCAGTCACCCGCGACTCTGCCGCCCGCGCGACCCTTCTGGAGCAGCTCGGCACGGTCTATGAGCACCAGGAGCGCTGGCCGGAGACGGTCAAAGCGTTCCGGCAGCTGGTCGACTTCCGCAAGGCGACCAACGATAAGCGCGGCGAGGGAGTCGCCCTCGAACATCTGGGGAACGCCTATCTGGAGCTGGAGCGCTGGCAGGATGCGGACACGATCCTTCGGCAGCTGCTGGAAGTCAAGGCGGCCGTCGAGGATAAGCTGGGCGAATCGAAAGCTTTCGACCGCTTGGGCTTCTCGCTGCAGAACCAGGGGCGCTGGCGCGATGCGGAGATGATGTACCGCCGCGCGCTGACCGGCTGGAAGGAGCTCAAGGACAAGCCGGGCGAGGCGAAAACGCTCAATAACCTGGCAGATGCCTTCCAGACCCAGGGCAAGATGAGCGATGCCGAGCAGATGTTCCAGCAGTCGCTCGCCATCAACCGCGAGATCGGAGAGCGGCGCGAGCAGGGACCGACGCTTCGGAACCTCGGTACGATCAGCGAGAACTCCGGCAAGATGAAGGAGGCCGAAGAGGCCTACACCGAGGCGCTGGAGATCTTCCGCGAGTTCAACGACCGTGAATTCGAGTCCGAGACCCTCTATAGCCTCGGTATCGTCTACCGCATGCAGGGGCGCTGGGCTGAGGCGGAGGAGGCGTTCCGGCAGTCGCAGCGGATCAAGCAGAGCCTGTCCGTTCGGCTGTCGAAGGGTGGCTTCAAGAACTTCAACGAGCTGGACGATACCTATCTCGACGATCCGAACCGCTATGATCTGGGCAACAACAAGGGAGCGGGTACAGCGCCGGAGGACGCCGAAGAGGCGCACGAGTCCATTGATGACCACATCGAGCTGACACCGGTAAAGCGGGGCTTCCTCCAGAAGTTCCTCGATGCTCTGCTCGGACGCGGGCCGGATCAGTGGGATATCGATCTTGCGGCGATCGATGCGAATACCGGCGAGAAGGTCGGCCTGAGCGCGAAGGCGTCCGCCCTGCGCATGATGCGCGAGCAGGTGATGGAGGTCACCGAGCAGGCACGGCGTACCTATCAGGAGATCGTCGAGTGGGAGCGCTCGATGGATGCCAAGATTCCGCCGATCATCCTTGCCGATGGTGCGCTGCTCGCCGGTATCGCGTACGCCTTCGCCTTCCGCTGGCAGATGCTGCTTCCGCTGAAGATCACAATGGCGGTGCTCGGTCTGGCGGCGGTACCGCTGCTCCTCTCCGCGATCACGGCGTTCGCCGCCAATGTCCCGAACCTGCGGACCGGTCGCGCGCTCGCGCCGGATAACGTCAAGACCAATACGCTGCCCGGCGCCGCCGACTCGCATCTGTTCTTCGGACAGATCGCGCGTTATCGGTCGCCGGAGGTCTTTATCCTCCAGGCCAAGAAGACCTACCTGGAGCCGGAGGCGCTGCTGGACGATCTGCTCAACCAGATCTACTTCCGTGCGCGCGTCGTGCGGACCAAGACGATCGAGATCTCCCTCGCCTCCCGGGAACTCCTCATCGGATCGGTTCTCGTTCTGATCGCCGCACTCGCCTTCGTCCTCCAGCGGTAACGAAGCGCGATTCTGAGACACAAACCGGGCAGGAGACATCGTCTCCTGCCCGGTTTGTTTCTGTCTGCCTCTGCTGCCCTGGTGTCAGGTTTGCAATAGTGTGTCGTTATCGACTGTCGATAGACCAAAAGTCGAGGGATACTGTACCATAGCAAGCAAGTTTGCAGGGACCGTATCCCTGCCGCGATGGCGGCGCTTGAGGGCGTTTTCCCGGAAGGGTTTTGCACGGCAATGGCTGATGTGTCTTCTGTACTCGTTCTTCATGCGGGCGATTCGCGCACGCATCCGGCGTCCCAGTCGCGTCTGGCGATCGCGATGCGCGATGCTCACTGGACGGAAGAGATCACGAGTCGGAACGGGACGGTGCTCCGGCGTGAGGAAAAGGAGATGGTAGCGGCGTTTACCGCCGTTGCGGATGCAGTCGCCGCCGCCGTTGCCATCCAGAGTGCACCTCCTGCTCCCGGTGTCACGGCGGATAAGCGGGATGATCAGGGGCAGGCCTCGCCGCGGGTCGGCATCCATGCCGGGCCGGTCGATGCTGCCGGCAAGCCCGATGCCGCCACGATCGAGCTGGCGGTCCATATCGCACTGCTGGCGGGCGACGGTCAGATCCTTCTCTCCGAGGCCGCCAACGGAGCGCTGGGGACGCCGGCGTTCGAATGCCGCGCCTGGCCGGACCGCTGGCTGAAGGCCGATCACCCGCTGGAGTACGTTTACGAGGTCCGGCATGATGCCATCGCGCGGCCGGAGCCCGGCTCACGCACTCTCTTCCGCGATCTGGTCGCGCCGTCGGACCGCTTCGTCGAGCGCAAGGTACAGCGGGAGATCTTCAGCGCCTTCGTGACCGCGATGCGAGCGCCGGAGGCCGGCCGTCTGATCACGCTGCGGGCCGGCGGCGGTATGGGGAAGACACGCCTTGCCCTGGAGTGCGCCCGGCGGATGGCGGGCCAGTTTCCCGGCGGTGTCTGGTTCGTACCGCTGGCGAGCGCCGGACGCAGCCGCAGTGCGATCGTCGAGGCTATTGCCGCTGCCCTACGGCTGCGCAGCTACACGGAGCAGAGTCTCCGCGGGCATCTGCGCGCGCTGCCGGCGACCCTGCTGGTGCTCGACGATATCGGTGCCGTTCGTGGTATCGAGGCGCAGCAGTTCTTCGTCGATCTGATGGCGAATGCCCCCGATCTCTATCTGCTGGCCACCGGTCGCGACAGCCTCAATCTGAACGCAGGGGAGACGGTCATCTCGATCGATAACGGCCTGAATCCCGATGAGGCGAAGGCGCTCTTCTTGCACCGTGCCCGGCAGCGCAAGCCGCTTCCGCCGACCGAAAGCCCGGATCTCGGCTATCTGCTGCGCCGCGCCGCCTACAACCCGCTGGCGATCGAGTTGGTGGCCGCCTGGTGGCCAAAGTATACCGATCTTGCTACCCTCTCCCATGACTACTGTACGCCGACCGCCTTCGAGATGGCGCCGGCGCAACGCGCCGTGGAAGCGAGCATGAGCGCCGCCCGCAAGGCGCTCATGCACACCCTCTACTGGGTCTGGGCGCGCCTCCTTCAGGAGGAGGGCGGTGTCGATGTCCAGCGCGCCCTGATGTCCGTGGGGATGTTTCCGGATGCCGCCGATGCCGGCGCTATCGCCGCTGCGCTCGGCGTGCCGGATGCCTCGCCCCAGATCCAGCAGCTTGTCGAGGCGGATCTTCTGCGCCCTGCCGAATCCAGCAGCGCCGGGCAGCGCTACCGCGCGCACTGGGAGGTCCACGCCTTTGCCGAGGAGCGACTGCAGAGCTGGATGGATTCGAACCCGGCCCAGGGGCGCTTCGCCGAATACTACACCCGCTACCTGCATACACGCATCGCCGATGCCGCCCGCGGC
>Ga0105239_10008721_pt1 | contig 11478 bp, 6 predicted proteins | sample KBSC44metaG_FD_92761 | JGI IMG/M metagenome (GOLD analysis project Ga0105239, IMG submission 92761) | Corn rhizosphere microbial communities from Kellogg Biological Station, Michigan, USA - KBS C4-4 metaG | ecosystem: Host-associated > Plants > Roots > Rhizosphere > Soil | place: Michigan, USA...
CATGCGGGCGTGGCGAAATTGGCAGACGCACTAGACTTAGGATCTAGCGGAGCAATCCATGTAGGTTCGACCCCTATCGCCCGCACTTAGGAAAGGTCCACTTTGTGGGCCTTTTTTCTTTTGACCTGATCGACAAGAGCATTAATAGACATTCATTATCAATTAGTTGCAATTTAAATAACACTTCTTGACCCCAATAAAACACAAATAGTCAATTACACGGCGGGAGCAGCTGGTTGCTCGTGCGCTTTTCTATTCTTATGGAAGGTGCTGATCCGGCTGTCCGGTTCGATATGTAGGGTATAGTAGTCTCCTTCGTAATAAATCTCGGTCTTACCATACCGGCTATATCGTTTACCGGCGTTGCGCTCAAAAAATTGTTGGATGTCGGGGTTGATTTTTTCGACAACGTTTCTAATCACAAGGCGAACGTCCTGCTCTTCCCACTGGATATTGGTTTTGGCTGCAAACCGGTCATTCACCTTCATTTCCTCGACATGGCGCATATATACGTGCAGATACCCGGCCAGATCTAGGTAAATTGGCACTTTCCCCGTTACGTTGAATCGTCGGTCTTCGTACAAACGGACCTTTACGAGCAGATTTGCCGCGAGGTCAATATCCTCTTTGATCAGCCTGGGCCAGCTGCTTCCCGTTTCTTTCAATTTCTCATTCAACAACCTTTCCGCCGCATCGTCCCTTTTTTTCATGAGAAAGGAGGCCTTCCGTTTGTCATCAGCCGTCGCCTCTTCCCGCACAACGAGCATTCTAAGATATTCCCATTCGACGCGGGGGTCGACGGACCCGCCGGCGGGGAAAATCTCCGCTTCCTCTGCCGTGGTGACTTCCTCCGGCTCGAAGTAAAGCTTCCCGGCCAAGTAAAATGCGCGCTCCTGCGGGCTCAATCCAATGCCCTCGGCTACCTGGCGTTTGGCAAAGCCATAGGCCCAGTCGCAGTCCCGACCTTTAGGCTGGACTCGAAACGGGATGACAATTTTATTCAAAGTTCGCTTTTCGGACGAGTGAAAAGTGTTCTTTTCGTCCGCCTTGAAATACATGATATTCGCGATATCGTCGGTCGAAATTCCCTCCTTTTCCAGTTGATCTACTTTCTCTGTCGGCAATTCGCCGTATAAGTACTTGACCTTTAGCCTTCCTGAGGTTTTATTGTCGGGATCCATTATCCGTTGATCGAGCGCCTCCCTTTCCCGCTGGCCGTAAAGAAACTGAACGGTCACAAACGGACCATACCGTTCATATGGCTCCGTGCCGGATTTAAACGTAACGCCAGCTGTTTTGTCCTGCTTGCCTACCAGCTCATAAACCTCTTCAGCGGAATAATTCATACTCCAAAGGTAAGATTTGCTCAAAAATGCTAAAGCAGTTGTCAGGCAGCAATGGAACTGAAAAAATGCTTGATCAGACGTGCTTCGTCATTCCGACTTACCTCAGCCGTCGGCGTCACCGCCGTACGATCTATTTATTATGTAACTTGTAAGCGGAGAAATCCACTGCTTCATGTACGGGCACAGTTGCCGTTAGTGATCACCCCAAAACCATTTTAATCACCTTCTATGCCGGGAATCAATGAGATACGTATGGAAGATATTGAAAGGTTAACCGCCTTGCAATTATCCCAGCTTTTGCTCAAATTGTTACAATTGGAGGCGCGACGAAACGCTTTGCCGACCCCTGACATCTCCGTCCCCTTTAATATCACTACGGGCGATGCCGGCGAGGATGGACATATTCGCTGGTCAGGGGGCTTGGAATTAACTCCCTGGTTACCCAATCGGTACAGTTTTTTCCAGAACAAGGCTACGGATCTCTTTCCGGGAAAGTGCGGCGAAGAGATACTGGCGGCACAATCCGCAAACGATCAAAAAGAAAGAAAACCCCGGGTTTTAAAAAGGCAGGTGCAGGATGTCGTCGACGCCGGAGGCACCTATATCCTGTTCACCACCAGGGCGATCGTGGAAGATGGAAAGCGAGCAAGAATAGAAGGCTTCCGCGAGGGAGTAGCCTTAACTGGTCATCCGGACCCGGAGAGCGTAGATTTTCGCGTATACGATGCCAACGACATTGCAAGGTGGGTAAATGAACATATCGCGACCGTGACACTTGTGCAGGGCTTCCTTGGGATCTCAAGACCCGCAGGATTTGTCACGTGGCAGGAATGGAGTAAGCAGCCCTCAGTAACGGAGACCCATTACCATGTTTATCCCAAATTGCAGGAATTCATGGAGCTGATCGCCGATTTTTCCGAATCGCCCAAAAAAATGAGGATCTGTGGTCATTCAGGGCTTGGCAAATCTAGGCTAGTTTTTGAAGCCTTTCGAGATAACGCCCACCAAAGCTCGATCGTTTATTACGACCTGGAAGGTGCCCAAGACGTCCAGCTTCTAAAAAACTACATCATCAGCCACCGCGATCATCATGCTGGTGCCATCATCGTCGACAATTGTCCCGCGGACGCCCATCGAATCTTATCCGCGCAGATCTACGGGGATAGCAAAATCGGAATAATCACGATCGGATTCGATCACAGTGACGGAAATGATGATCCTCTGATAAAGCTCTTTCGGGAAGACCAATTCGAAATTGTCGAACAGATCATTGCTGACAAGCTCCCTTCCCACCAGGCACAAGACCGTCTGTACCTGAAAGAAATTTGCGAAGGGTATCCCTGGATGGCCAACCGGTTCTGCAACAATATTCAGAAGAAGGGGTTTAAAGATTTCAATACCATCATACCCCAAGAATTTATGAAACGACTGCTCTTTGATGCAGAGGAACACCCAGGTCATTATGATGTCGTACGGGCCTGCTCCGTTTTTTCATCGTTCGGCTTCCCAGACGATCAATTTACTGCCGTCGTATCGGGCACGCAATTGGCAGAGCTGAAAGAGCAGGTGGTCTACATCTGGAAAAACATTTTTACAGGCAACCTCACCTACCATCAGTTTTTTGCCGTTTGCCAAAAGTATAAAAGAGAAGATATTCTTGAACGTCGGGGATTGTTCTACAGCGTAAAGCCTACGGTACTGGCCATCACCCTGGCAGCTGATTGGTTTATGGATACGGACCACAGTAAAATAGGGACGGTGTTGATCGATCTGAAAGGTAAAGAGTTGGCGACTAAGATGGCCGAACGGTTTGCCGACCTAGATCAACTTTCCAAGGCTGCGATTCTCGTAGCGGATTTGGTTGGGGCTAATGGTTTTTTCGGCTCCGCGGAAGTGTTGACTAGCTCATGGGGTTCACTCCTCTTCCGCCATCTTGTTGAAGTGAACCCAGTCGCAACAGTCGATGCTCTGTACGCCGCCATCGGCACTTGGAACGTTGACCAAATCAAAAACATCCGGGAGGGTCGACGAAACCTCGTGTGGTCCTTGGAGAAATTGTGTTTTCGATCCGAGAGCTTCCTGAAGGCGGCCCGGCTGCTGCTCCTACTCGCGGCAGGAGAAAATGAACGGTGGTCGAACAACGCCACCAATCAATTTTTTCAGCTGTTCCATATCTTTCTTTCCGGCACCCAGGCGCCCTACAATGATCGACTAATGATCTTACAGTGGGGGCTGTCCAAAAACGACGAGTCCTTTACGAGGTTAGTAATACAGGCCATTGGAAAGGCCTGGAAGTTTCGCAACGCTTATCGGATGGGTGGCGCCGAGAAGCAGGGAAGCGGCCCGCCTATGAAGGATTATATGCCGGCAAGCCAGTTAGAAATTGCCGCATATATTCGTGACACCATCGCACAACTTCGGCCATTCGCTCTGTCCGATGACGAGATCGGTAAACTGGCCCGATTCCAAATCACCGCCGCCACGCGGGAATTGATCAGCGCAGGCACTGCCGTTACCGATCTGGTTACGACCCTGATCAGTGACGTTCACCAGACCATTGGTGGCGTGTGGAAGGAAGCGTACGACGAACTGGCCAAATCGCTCCAGTTCGAAGTACACGATGAGGATAGTGAGGCTAAGATCAAACGGGTGATGCAAGAGCTGATGCCGACAGACGTAAAAACGCAATTGCTGTTTTCGGTGATCAAGCCCCAATGGCAACCTTTTGAGCAAAAGGCCGACGGGATTTATGTCGACAGAGCCAAGGCGCAGGCGGAAGCCTACGCCGAGCGCGTGATCGCTGACGATACTGACCTCCGGCCGTACCTGGTCGACCTCTTGACTGGTGAACAGGTACAAACTTTCGCTTTTGCTGCAAAACTCGGAGCCGATCAACTACAGCGTGATCGCCTATTGCCGCTTACCTTGACGCAATTGCGTACCCTCCCCGCGGATACCCAAAACCCTAGCTTCCTCGCAGGACTAATAAAAGGAGCAACTGACGACACCTTGTTTGACACGACAATCGATGAAATGATCACAGATCCGTCGCTTGCTGGACTCGCGTTTTACGTCACCCAGAGTTATACGATCACGTTGGCGTCGCTGACCCGGTTATTTGCGCTGGTAGATCGAGGGGTACAGTCCATTACACGATTCTCCGTTTTTCAGTATGGCAGCGTCCTTGACGTCCTCACAGATGAGGAACTGATGACCCTTACCACGAAAATTCAATCCTATGGCCCCGATGGTAAGTGGACTGCCCTCTGTTTACTGTTCATGAACGCCTTCAAGGATACCCGACGTTGGACTGCCATAACCGAGAACGTAAAAACTCTGATTCTCAGCGATAACCTCATCCTGATGAACCCGTCGCCACGGGTAATGGAAGCATACTATTGGGGAAGCACGGTCATGCAACTGCTGAGCACGGGAGCCGACATTCCCTTTGCCAAGCAAATCAGCCAACAAATCGTCGACTATTGTTCAGTTCCGGAAATAAATTATAATTACGATGTGGAAGTGCTGAAAGTCGTGCAGGCGCTTTTTGATATTTATTTTGACGCTGTTTGGGATATTTTCGGAGAGTGCCTGTTGAGCCCGTTCCCGGCTTACTACAATATGACGAACCTCCTGCAGACGCGGGATCTGCAAAATGCCAAAGCGGCCTGGCTATTCGAAGATCGGTCGAGATGGGATAAATTATATAACTGGGTCGACAGGCATAAAGAGATGGCCGCCAAACGGATCGCGGCACTCATGCCGCTTGGTGAGCAGAAAGAAGGTCAAGTTATCTGGCATTCTTTCTCCAGAGCATTTATAGAACGGTTCGGCGATCAGCCTGGCGTATTGGAAGCGGTCTCCGCATCCATGGGTACCTTTAGTTTATCTGGATCGGCGACAGGCTATTACAAAACGCAAAGGGAACTGCTGTTGGAGCTCAGTAATAGCGCATCATTACAAGTTCGGGATTGGGTTGCCGGTATGTTAGAGTACACCGATCGCGAAATAAAGCGCAGCCAGATCGAGGACGAAGGCGGTCCAATGTCGCCAAGGATAAGGTAGTTTTATATATCGATCGCTTTCCACCGGCAGCGGTGAAAAAACAGTGTTTTCCCATTTGTGAAAGGCTAATATCGATAATCATAATTAATGTGCTATGTCGGATCTTGTACGAAAAATGAAAAAGGACCGCGATGACCTGACGGACTACATCATTCACGGTACCCGGCATTACGGCAGCCAAAGTTCATTCGATATTCTCCATTCCATCGTGCAGGATGGCTTTTTCCGCTGCGGATGGTCACATCGTGGGGTTAGAGACACTGTCCTCGGCCACAAGCCCGCGGTCTGTTTTACGGAAATGCCGTTATGGGGTTTTTTGCACTATGTTGCCGTCCGGAACGACCCAACCAAGATACATAGCTACGGCATCGCTTTCCCGAGGATGAAGCTGTTTGAAGCTGGCGCAAGGCCGGTTATCTACGGAACAACGTTGGAACCCGAGGAAGTACAAGAAAGTGGCCGGATGATCGTTAAGGGACTGCCCGAATCTGAACAATACCGCTATGTACTGACGAGGATCAACGAAAAGAACGACTGGACTCATGAGCGGGAGTGGCGGTGGGCCAATTGGCGAAGCCACTCTACCGAGGACTCTATCCAACCGTTGTGGAACATTCAACACGCAGCTCCGCTTCGCGCCCATTACTTTAATTTACATTTCGTAGTGCTCATCGTACACTCCAACGAGCAGGCTAACCTTTTGACCGATATCCTGGTACGCCACTTCGAAGTCGAACAGATCGATTTTGCGACGCGGATGGTCGCAAACCCGGACGAGTGGATCGAACACCGGCTGTTTTCACCAGATATGATTCGCGGTACAGGGATTTTGGTGCTGAACGAATTCACCGAAGCCGAAAAAAAAGACCTAACCATCGAGGCCGCCATCACAGCTAAACGCATTCATTTAGTGAACGACGAGGTGAACAGCCGATTTCCACCAGTGCTTCCGCCCTTTTAATCTCATTATCTTGCTGGTTAAAGTTCCGCGGTTAATACCTGAGCCATCCGCGATCTAATTACCAGCGACTGCCCCTTTTTTCTTCTGCCGAACACAGTCCGGGTCGTAGTTAAAAAAGTATTAGAAATACAACTTAGAAAATACTATTTTGATTGTAAATGAGATTTTTGACCGTTTGCTTAAAAGTTATCCTTTATGATTTTGGAGAATTTTTCTCGGTTTTTAAACATGCGAAATCAAAACCTTAAAGAACAACTAGGCTACTTAGATCTTCGCCCGGTGTCATATTTGATTTTGGCCGATGAAAAGGAAAGATTTGCCCTTGTCTTGAATGAGAATTTTTTTCCTGAAAAAATAGCCTATGAAAATATTAGAGATACGCAATACCTGAACAATTTGCAAGGCGGATCTTTCATGGTGGAGTATGAGTTTGATGAAAATGATCTATCGCATTACACGATATCCTTCGACGGGTTCAATCCTTATATTGACAGGGAAGTTTATTCATATTTGAATTGCTGGGAATTACTAGGTTTGAAACGCCAGTTATTATTAATTGGAGGGTCGAAGACGTTTCGGATGAAGCTAAAGATGATTTTGGACCGGGAGATAGATAGGGAAGTGAACGAGGATTATATAAATTTGTATTTGAATTCTTTTTATTACTACATCTCTTACGGATATAACTACAAACCTGGAGGAGATGACAAAATTTGGGTTGAGTCCGAAACAACAAGGCTAAATTGTGACCCATATTTGGAATCGGAACTCAGCAAGATCGGCGATCTCAACGAAAGGCTTCACGAAAATTATGGAGATGGATCATACGATAAAATGTATCGTGAATATGCTAGGTTTGAAAAAAAAGAGCACATAGCGAAGTTGAATCAGACTAAAAATGAAATTGTTAAAACGTTTCTTAAACAATACGACGAGACTGAACATAAGAAATTTTTGAATGATTGGATTGATGAGCAATTTAACGTGGCGGAAACATTACTTCAAAATCAAGTCGCTAAATGGTTGCCAAGCCATAAATAGTTACCCGAAAAAATCCGGGTTATGTATAACTTCAAATCTTTTAGGGACATTATCAACAGCAACCGGAGGCGGATAGCCAATTATATAGGGGAGACGCTTATTAACCGGGAGAACGGACGGGCGAAGCCGATCACAGGACCGGAGATTTGCTTTTTCTGCGGAGCTCTGGCGCCGGCGACTAGAGAGCACGTCTTACCGCGGTGGGCATTTGACAAGGATCCACGGCGATGGTTCTCAACGACGATCAATGGGCAAAGCCAGTCATACGAAAAGAGTACGGTTCCGTGCTGCCAGCAATGCAACAACGAGGTTCTGAACGAAATAGAAAAATCTGTCAATACGATCCTGACAGGTAGGGACGTCAAAACCGATCCGCTCACGGATCACGAGATGGAAGTCATTATTGCCTGGCTGGAGCTGATCGACTACAAGTTTCAGGTCATTAGCATTACACGCAGGTTTTTAGCCCATAAGGAACACGGATTTAACGATTACTTGAGTGATTTTCCGATCTCGGTGTTGGACCCGGCTTTTGATTATTCCCCGGCTAAAGTGCTGCAGGTGTTGCGAGCCGGGATGCGGCGGATGGGGGTAAAGTCTAAGGCAAAACGGTTGAATTTCTTGGTCGTTTTCAAAACGCACAATACTTCCTTCTATTTTTTTAATAAGATGGACGATTTCATCTTTTTGGAAATGCCACATAAGGGGATCGCTCTATTTTATTTCTACCACCAGGAATTTGAGTCAGCGGAGGCGGCGCACACCGCTGCGATGGAAAAAATAAAGGCTAATTACTGAGACTTTGGTGGCTTATTCAGCTGGCTTTGGGTTGTCAAATTCCTTAAAAAGATTTGTGATCCGGGCGAACCGATGGGCGTAGTAGTCTTTGTCATCAGAGAATTGCAGCCATGCAAAAGGCTCGTGAACATTGGGGATGTCTAGCTGATGTTCCTGAAAGTATTGACTATACACCCGCAGCTCCTTTACACCACCCCATAAGACCGGTACTAAGGTGAACTCTATGGGGGTATCCCGTTTCTTTTGCTTGTCGGTAATTTTATCGGTCAGCCGCTTTGTGAGAAACGCGTTTATCGCTGTAGGATCAGCCTCAACCTTCTCGCTGTCTAGGTGAATATTATACACCTCGACCAGCTGGACCGTGGACGTCGAAATGTCCTGAATAGTAAAATCCAGCGTCTTGCCATTGCCAATCCCTTCCTCTACGCGTAAAAGACGATACTTGTTTGTTGAAAGGAGGTTGAATAATATACCGATCTCGCCTAAGTAGTCATAGAATCGCCAATCGAGCCTTGTGAGCAGATTTTTAATGTTGGTAAAGACCATCTGCCGCTGGGCGACGGCCAGGAGCTGGGATAGATCGTTAAATAATCGATTCAGGTATAAAAGGAGCCCTCTAGCCGTTTTATTTCCCTTTTTTGCAGCAACCATAATGTCAAAAACTGTAGCCTTTACCTCAATGGTTTCTCCCTGGGCTTCTTCGTTCCGCTCTTCGAGCTTTTGATTGAAAAGGTCGTTTATCCTTTTCCACGGAAAGTCGGAGTGATTGGTGAAATATATTAACGCTGGAAGGAATAGCGCAACATTCTCTTTGGCATAGTTGATTTCGTCCTGTTGAGGAGCTTTCATCGGTTGCTAATTTTTCTGTACTGATCGCTGGTTAAAATAAATGACGCAATGTAGTCCATGCAGGTCATTTAAAAAACCGTGTCGATTGTCCGGGACAGCGACGGATAGTTAGCACACCTATCATCCGCAATCAGTAATCAGGTGAAAGAAAAATTGTAGATTGCCGCCCGATCAGGTAAAAATACACATTTTCCGAACGCTGAACTAAGACGCTGCCATGTTTGATCTTAACCATTTGGGTTGGAATGGGTTTCAGGAGCTTTGCCTCACGATCGCCAGAGAGGTCTTTGGTCAGACGGTGCAGTCCTTTTTGGAAACTGCCGATGCGGGCAGGGACGGTGCGTTTATCGGGACCTGGAGCCCTACGCCGAAATCTAGCTTCTCCGGGCAGTTTGTCTTTCAATGCAAGTTCTCCAGTAAAGCCGATCGAAATCTTCGTGTGAGTCATATTAAAGACGAGCTCGGTAAGATTACCAAACTGGTGAATGCCAAGCGTTGCGATGTTTACATATTGATGACCAATATGGGTGTAGCCGGACCAATGGAGGCAAAGATTGTGGAAGAAATTAAAAAGAGGGGAGTCAAGGAATGCCTAGTTTTTGGATATACCTGGATCGATCAGGTCATCAAAGACAACTCCCGACTGCGAGTACTGGTACCTCGAGTATATGGTTTAGGGGACCTGAGTCAGATCATGGACGAGCGGGTCTACAAGCAGGGCCAGCAGCTATTGGAATACCTGAAGGAGGATATGTCGAAAGTGGTGGTTACCCAGGCGTACCGAGATGCTGCGAAAGCGCTATCCGAGCACGGTTTTGTGTTATTAATTGGCGACCCTGCTGCAGGGAAGACGACCATTGCTGCGCTGCTGGCCATGGGTGCGTTGGATAGATGGAAGGCCAGGACGATGAAACTCTCCCGGGCGGACCAGGTACGTCATCATTGGAATACGGAGGATCCCAACGCCTTTTTTTGGATTGACGATGCCTTCGGGGTGACCCAATATGAAGCCACATTAGCCTTGGATTGGAATCACCATTTCCTAGAGATCAATACGATGTTGAAACAGGGGGTGAAATTAGTGCTCACTTCGAGGAATTATATTTACAATAGAGCCCGAAAGGATCTCAAGGCAACGGCCTTCCCTTTGCTCAACGAAAGCCAAGTTGTCATCGATGTTAAGAATTTGACAAAGGCCGAACGCAGGCAGATCCTATACAATCATCTCAAAATGGGTAAACAGCCTCTACTCTTCCGAAAAGAGCTCAAACCATATTTAGAGATTATTTCAGACCTACCGTCCTTTAATCCGGAGACCGCCCGCCGCCTTTCTCATCCCATTTTCACGAAGGGGCTTTTTATGACCGATTGGGACATCAAACGCTTCGTGAATAAGCAGGAAGATTTTCTCGTCGATTTGATCAAAGAACTGGATGAACATAGCAGATCCGCATTAGCCCTTATCTACATGGCTTCCGGCAAATTGCAGAGTCCCATTGACTTCAGTAGTTTGCCACGTCTGTCAATCGAAAAGCTCGGTAGTACTATCAGTAACAGCATTGGCGCGATGGAGGCAATGAATGGCAATCTCGTCGAATTACTGCATTTGGAAGGCGAATCCTACTGGCGATTTAAGCATCCGACCATTGGTGACGCTTTTACAATCTATATCCGGGAAGCCTCCGAACTAATGGAGATATTTTTGCACGGTGCGAGCGCCGACAATCTTATGCAGCAGGTAACTTGTGGGGACATGGGGATCAACAAGGCAGTGATCATTCCTAAAGCGCTCTATCCAGTTATGCTGGAGAAGTTGGCCAATTACACGATTACTTCACAATACAAAGAGGAGTTTTTACAGATCTGGGGAGCCCGGCGAGCGTTGATGAACTTTCTGGCGAGCCGATGTAGCAGGCCGTTTTTGAAGGGGTACGTCGACAAAATGCCGGAAATCCTGGATGAGGTCAGTAACCCTAGCTCCACCAACGAATACTCTTCCGAGCTTCGCCTAGCCTCTCGTTTCTTCAAAGACGGTTTGCTGTCGGAAGAGCAACGAAAGACCTTCGTAAATAAGGTAAGCACTAGCATTCTAAACGGAGAAGACATGCATCTTCTTTTTGACAGGGACATCCTTGATTTTTTTACCGACAAGGAGGCCGATGAGTTGAAACGGCAGGTCGACAGGACGGTTCTTGACAAACTTCCAGCCATATGGGCCGCAGAGGCAGCAAAATTCGAGAAACGATGGCTGCCATCCGAAGACGCGGACGACTACATGTACCAGACTTTGAAAAATTTTGAACAGCTACGATCGCTGTATGAGGTTGGTTCTGGGTCGTACAATAAAGTCGATCAGGAGATGCGGCACATCAAGGAATGGGTGGAGGCAAATAAAGGTAAAGTCCCTTCAGTGTCTAA
>Ga0105239_10008724_pt1 | contig 11477 bp, 8 predicted proteins | sample KBSC44metaG_FD_92761 | JGI IMG/M metagenome (GOLD analysis project Ga0105239, IMG submission 92761) | Corn rhizosphere microbial communities from Kellogg Biological Station, Michigan, USA - KBS C4-4 metaG | ecosystem: Host-associated > Plants > Roots > Rhizosphere > Soil | place: Michigan, USA...
GTTTTTGTTGCAGCCGTCCGCTCTTCTTCATCGTATATCTCATGATATTTTTTGCTTATTGCAAGCACGATCTGCTTCCTGGTAAATCCTTTTGAAGGGCTGGAGAGTTCGAAGAACACCGGTCTTGCCAAAGGATAATCGATCATCAATGCCACTTTTTGATAGGGGATTACGATCTCGTCCGGATCGACCAGGTGCTTTATCGTTCTCTTTGGAGAATCAAGGTCAATCCAGGGGATAATACCATCTTCGAATGTTTCCAGGTCCTCTTTTTTGGTGGCTTTGACCTTAAAGCTAACGGTAAAGATCTTATGGCCCAGCGTATCCTCTATTCTTGCATCCTGGATCGCGGAGGCCTTTTCCCTGTCTTCTATTCCGGCCTGGGCACTGTCAGCTTTCACTGGAATGGCTGTCTTTTCCCGCTGAGCAGAAGAATTACAGCTGAAAAGGAGAAGAATGGACAAGATGTGGATGACGGGCTTTCTACAGAACATAAAGGTCATTGAGGGGAATAAAAGTAATACTTTGTTGGCTCTGACGTTCCTTTTAATGATAAAAGATTACTCGGAGCGCAAACTTTTCACCGGATTAGCCATGGCTGCCCGGATCGCCTGTAAGCAAACCCGCGCAGCCATCCATTGATAAAAAACCACGACAGGGGTGCTGCGATCAGAAAAGCCCAGCCGACAAGCTTGAGAAAATCTTTGGAAAGCAACAACACGATCCCTCCTGTCGAAGCGCCGATGACCTTGCGGACCCCGATCTCTTTCGTCCGCTGTAAGGTGCTGTAAGATGCCAGTCCCATCAGCCCGAGACAACTGATAAAAATGGCCAGACCGGCAAAATATAGAAATAGCTTACCAAATCGGTCCTCACTCCGGTATTGCTTTTCAAAAAATTCGTCCAGGAAAAAATAGCTGAAAGGTCTTTCGGGCAGCATCCGCTTCCACTTACGTTCTATCATGTCGAGAGTAGCCGGCAGATGACGCCCATCGATCTTTACGCATAACAGGTCCAGCTGCCTGGGCAACATCCGGATACAAAGTGGTTTGATAACTTCCTGGAGGCTCCGGAAATGAAAGTCTTTGACCACACCGATGATCGTGCCGGTATTTCCGAACTGGTCAAATTTTTTCCCAAGAGCCTGTTCGGGAGAGGAATAACCCAGCTGCCTTACCGCTGTTTCATTCAGGATCATCGCCCGGGTCGTGTCGGTGGGAAAATCCCTGGAAAAGGCGCGTCCGGCGACTATCTTTAACTGGAACTGCTGCAGGTAGTCGAAGTCCACGAGATATCCGTTGACATTGGTTGACTGCATATCCCCCCTGACGTTCTCGATCAGAGAGCTGCCGTACCAGGTGCCGGTGCCGGGTACATTGCTCGACATGGCGGTAGACAGGACGCCGGGTAAGTTTGATATTTCCTGTTTGAAGGACTGCCTGGCTGAATCGCCCCTGGTGTCCAGGACAAGCTCCTGGCTCTTGTTAAAGCCCAGGTCCTGGCTACGCATATAGCTGGGCTGGCTGTTTACGACGAGGGTGGCGATGATCAGGCCGGTGGCGATAGTGAACTGTACGATTACGAGCGCCTTGCGTAAAAAGATCCCTTTGGCGCCGGTGGCAAACTTTCCTTTCAATACGGTTACCGGCCGGAAGGAGGATAATACCAACGCGGGGTAAACGCCGGCGGCAATGCCGATGAGTACGGCAATACCCAGCAGGATCAGCAGGTACGCGGATTGCAAGAAAATGCCGGTGCTGATGGTCTTTCCTGCAATTTAATTGAAAGCAGGCAACAGCAGCGCGGTACATACCACTGCCAGTATATAAGCGATCAGCCTTCGAGCGCATGGAATCGTAGCTCAGCTCAAAACCAATATAGAGGAAGATGAGGAAAAAGCGGTCATGCCCACCGTGAGCCCGACGATATTGAGTAGGGAAAAGCCTCTGTGCCGCCAGAGATTGCGGAAGGCGACACGAAGATAGTTTTTGATCATAGCGGGGAATGTGTTGGCTAAAGATACGACAAAGGGGTGTGCGGTGACTGGTTTTAGTTAAAAAGAGCCTCAGCCTCCTTCACTTTTTTTTCGAAATTCTTGGGCAATAGTTGTAAAGCCGATGGGTCAATATAACTGATCAGCAAACGAATGTCAGTATTGGCCTGTTGCAGCTTTTTTAACTGCGTCTTGCCTGCTTCTTTTTTAAGATCTGACGGCATTCTTCCATGCACGATCTCATTTCGAAGATCTTTTACATCTTTAAAAATGCGATAAATATTGCGTCTCTTAAAAGCTGGAGGACGATATGCAAATGCCTTAATAGGAGCTCCTTTAAGCAGCTTATAAGTTTCAGGATTAAACAGTTCAACCCAGAACCCCAAGCTTGCTTCCCGGATAAATTTTTCTTCTGTAGGGGCATATTGCTGACTATGCCGTCTCCTGATCAATTCTATTTCTTGTATAAACAAAGGCACGTTAGGGGCTGTTAGTTCATTTAGCAGCCAGTCTTTGCCAAGCACTGATTGAAACGTTAAGGGTATAGATTGACGTATCTTCATCTCCAGAACATATAATCCTATGTAAATCATGGAATTTACATGCAGTATTTTTTTTAACAGTTTTTCTGAAGGTTTCTTTTTTGCCATATTTCCACCTTTTTAGTATATTTGCATTACCCCAAACGGCTTAGTAACTCCTCTTGCAGCGGCAATGAAACTAAGCCTTTTTTATTGTTACATTTCCATATTGATGTCTGCTTCGATCTGTGTAATAGTCGCCCTGTGGAAACTCTTTCTGTCCGGATTCTCTCCAATGAACGCGCGTGATCCCATAATGCATGTAATCCTCTTCAGAAAATTCCGGTTTTTTTTGTGATAAATATTCCCATTCCAGCGTAAACTGTGAATGATTTTTTATAGAGATAGCTGCCATTTGCGAGATGCTAAATGCATTACTACCTTCAAAAAATAGGCTGATATGAGTCCAGGTCTGTTCTATCTGCAAACGGCCTTCATAAATTATTTTATAGTTTGAGTAAGAAGAAGTTGTTTCCATTATCCAGTACCCATTTAAATCAGGAGTACGGATACCGGCAATCCAACGTATCCAAGACCATTTCCAGATGTATCTCTCGAATAGTTTGTATAAGATTCCGTAAAAGGCGAATGCCGATGGTACGGGCACCCATTCCGGTACTTTCCAAATAACCTTCAGGGCAAGAACAAGCACTATACTTACACCTGCAAGATAAAATGGGACGAATTCCCGTTCTCGCGAATTGATTGAATATTCATGCATGGCAAAAATAGATGGGTTGCAAAATACGCTATAAGATCATCAAAATTTAAACAATCTACTAGTAACTCACCTAGCCGGCCTGCACTGATATTGCTGTAAACATGCAATACGTACGGTCGTTTAAAAGTAACATAATTCCTGTCGAAAGTTACACTTCCAGATTTGGAGGGAAGGCGTCCTTCTTCGTAACTTGAATATGGTGATTCGGCACATCACTACAATGGTATGGCACTACGGTTTTTGTTCACCATTTAAAACAGACAGTTTATGAAAAGCAAGATCCCCGGGTTTTTGGCTGTTGTGCTGGCCCTAAGTTTATCCGCATTTACGAGCCTGCATAAACCTCAGCAAAGCGGGTACTACTGGTTCCCATTAAATTCTTATTCCGGCGCTCCACAATCAGTGAGCACCCTGGTGTATTTAACGTATGATCCGTATAACTGCACCAATTGGGCGCCTGGCGGCTATTGCTCCGGAGCGTTTACATCCTACTCAGGGTCCCCGGGAAACTACACGGCCGCCGGAGCCGAAATGTTGATCCATTTCAGTATGTTCCATTAGTGACTATTTATCTGCCGTTCTGAAGCATACCTGGATTGAAAGACAGGACATAATCGGGAATGAGCAAGACCCATCTGGGGTCATTGGCAGGCAGCTCATGCTTTACTCCATCGATGATACGGGTTAGTTTTGGGGCAGCCGTTCCATCTTTATTCAGCCTTCTTAAGTCAGACCAGCGAATGCCGCGAAACAGAAGCTCTTTTCTTCTTTCCAAGAGAATCTGTTGCAGTGCATCGTCAACATTTGCGGCGACATAGGGAATAAAGGTGCTGGCTGCCCATCTTGTTTGCAGTAGATGGTTCAGGTCGGCCATTGCATTTGCCGTATCGCCCGCCCTTGCAAAGCATTCGCTCCTGGTGAGATACATTTCCGAAGTTGTAATACCGGCGAAGCAAAATCCGTCCTGGTCGAATCTTCCAAAGAAGTAATCGCCGAACTTGAAGAATAATTGCTTTCGCAGATCTCCAGGCCGATATGATCGGAAGAGTGTACTGTCGACATGAGATCTATAGGTCGCGGCAGGACCACTGGGAAAATAGGCGGCGCTGAAGATAACTTCGGGATTCCAGCGGTTGAAAGGGAACAGTGTCGTAGTGGAAATGGTATCAAAATCCATCAATGCGGACCTAAGACGGAGGCAGGAATCTGCGTAGCGTAAGGCTAGTGGATAATCGCGAGCGCTGAGGAATACTCTCGAGAGCAAGCCGTATACTGCGATTAGTGATGGTCGCGTGGGAAGGCAGTTGGAATCTTTCGGGAGCAGCAGTTCCGCTGTCCGCAGATCGCCGAGGATCTGGTTATAGGTCTGTTGCACTGTAGACCTGGTGAGCTTTTCATTTATATCGGCAGTCTTTCGCAGCGGGAGTCCGAGGTCGGTGGCGGCGCGGCTACTGTCATAAGCCGGCGCGAATATCTGCGCCAGCTGATGATATGCAAAAGCTCTATAGTAATATGCGGAGCCTTTGATGCAGTTGGAAGCAGGTGAAGGATGGCCGCCTGTGATCCTCTCCACTGTTTCCAGCACGTTATTGGCTGTAAAGATCACCCGGTACGGAAAGTCCCAATCAGGAAATTCGTTATCGGTAGGAATATTCGGGGCCCAGATGGCAGCCTGTTTGTCAGTAGGAGAATACATATCGTACTGATCGGAGGTAACATAATAATCATCAGACTCTATTTCCGGCATGCAGGGATAGCCGCCGGCGCCAAAGCCGTTCATTACTTTGTCATCATCCAGCAGGGCCTGGCAGTCCTGAAGTGTAGAAGGAACTACCAAAGCGTCGTCGGGCTTGGCATCCAGGAACGATTTTTTACAGGAAGAGATAAACAGCAATAAAATTATGCAAGTATATAAGTTGGAATGACGCATGACATTTGTATTTAAAAGGGTTAAAGAGTTACGTTGAGACCCAGGGAAATGCGCGGGCGGTCTTTCGGCACACCGACATAGTAAGGGTCGAGATGGCTTTTATTGGCTGTCCATATCGGACCGAGATCGGACAGGTACGTGAATACTTTCAAATGACGGCAATGGAATTTTCCCCAGTGGAAATTGTCCTTATCATAGCTCAGGTTGACATCTTCCAGCCGGATATTATCTGCCCGGTCAACCATTTCGGTGGAGTTCGCATAGAAAAGGTCCCTTGCGCCGATAGCTGAGTAATTGAACGAAGGTACATTCGTATACTTCTCATCACCGGGTTTCTGCCAGCGCTGTTTGTAACTGCTAAGGCAGTTCCATTTATTAAGCAAATTGTCATAGCTGAGAGCGGGCTTTCTGAAGTAGTATCCAAGTTTATAGCTGATGTTAAAAGACAGGGAGACACGTCCCAAAGAAAAAGTGTTTCTGACGGCGCCAAAAACGGTTGGCAGGGCTGGCCCCATATAGACCATACTATCCAGCTCAGTACCGTTATAGATGGAGGCCCAGTCAGTGCTGCGGGCTCCCTTATAGAAACCAATGGGATCGCCGGTGCCGGGGTCCAGTCCGAGCCACTTAAATGCATACATTGTGTAAAGGGGCCTGTTCAATACTGGGTTAGGTAGATTGGATCCCAGATGGGTGCTTCCTGCACCTACAATAGTAGAGAGCTTCGTGATCCTGGATGAAGAATAGCTGAATAAATAATTTGTCGTCCATTTCAGTTTCAGTTCTTTTGAGAGGTTCTGGCTCATCAGTGTTATATCGATGCCTTTCCCTTTCATTGAGGCGGAATTCCCATAGTAGTAAGCCGGGCTTCCAGGGTTCAGGACGCCGCCTAAAGTGGGGTCGGAGAGGGTCTGGGCCATTAGGCCAGAGCAAGCTTTGACATAGTACTCAATCGTGCCGGAAAGGATATTATTTTTCGTGGCGAAATCAACCGCTATGTTATGCATCTTTACGACCTCCCAACGGAGGTCTGCATTGGGAGGACTCTGGATATAGGCGGTAGGATAGGGTGTTCCTGTGATCCCATTTTGACGGGTACTGACTGTTGTATAAGCAGAGGCCAGGCGTGAGATGTTGCCTGTAGTTCCTATCGATCCCCGAAGCGTGAGTAGCGTGAGCCAATCGGCAGTAAAAAAATCTTCACGGCTCAGATGCCAGCCCAGACCTGCTGACCATAAAGGGACCCATTTCTTGTTTGTTGCAGCGCCGAAGAGATTAGCGGCATCATCGCGGATACTGGCGGAGAAAGTATAGCGATTGCTGTAATTATATGTTCCGCTAAGGAGGCCGCTGATGAATTGATCGGCCTTTTTATTGTTCTGTGAAATCTTGGGAATGTTTATGGATTCGCCGGCCATATAAGAGGAAAAGAGTGTATTGTAATCAATGTTTGCCGGCACACCGGCATTGTCTATCCCATATAGTCTGCTACTGCCGGTGGTCATAATCACGCTACGCATCTCGCCGCCCGCGAGGAAAGACAGATCGTGATCGTTGTTCCAGTTCTTGTGATAGCTAAGCTGAACCCTACCCTGATGGGAAGTGAGTATCTGACGCTGCAGATCCGAAATGGCTCCCCTTGGGACGGGATAGGACAATTCGCCGGTGGCGGGATTTACCTGTGTAAAGGTGTTTACCAGGTCTCTCACGAAATAAGAGGAGTCAGAGTGGAAGTCGTTGCCGGTGATCGATTGCCGCTCCAACTGATATTTTACCTCCAGCTGAACATGAGATAAAATATTGTAGTTAAGACCAAGGTTTAGAACATAATCCTGCGTTTTGACCTTATTTTTCTCTTCGATGATATCCTGGATTGGAGAGTAAGTCCCGTTCAGAAAGCCCATCGAAGCAGTCTGCCGGAGAAAGTCAGGGTTGTAATCTGCAAAGATAGGCAACGGACGACCCTGCCCGTCGTTCAGCTGTGCATAAGGATAGAGGTTTTTCCCGCCATGATAGCTTTGATAAGCGTAGCCGGGGTTATTCCCATTTTGATTGAGAGTGACAGTATAGCTCATCCTTGCGGATACTTGCAGCCGGTTGTTTATGGTAAAAGTACCTTGTGCGCGGTTTGTAAACCGTCGGTAGGTCAATCCAACAAGATTACCCGCATTCTGATCCAGGCCCGCAGAGGCGAAATAGTTCAGCCTTGATGTTTGTCCGCTGACCTGTATGGAATACTGTTTTTCAAAACCAGTGCGATACAAGTACTTTTGGATATCGTTACGCACGTCATATTTTCTCATCACTTCGATGCGGGCATCGGCCACCTCCTGGGGAATCAATCCCTGCCGGGCTGCATGCAACAGCCAGACCACGGGGGTAACAGGAGCATAATCGATCTTACTTCCGAAATTTTGTGCATAATAATCCTGGTTGTACAGGTCTTTCTCCATATCGATGTATTCGCTGCTGGAAATAGTATGGATGTTAAATAGGTCGGGGCGCCTCCGGATGCTGAGCGTGCTGTTGAAGATCCACTGTGGATAACGCGTCTTGCCCTTTTTAGTAGTGATGACAATGACCCCATTTCCCGCCCTCGAGCCCCAAACGGCTGAAGCGGCTGCGTCCTTATGGATCGTAAAGGTTTCGATGTCATTCGGATTTATGTTGTTGAGGTTGCCGTCGTAAGGGAAGTTGTCCAGTATGATAAGGGGGGTGCCGTCTACATAGAAGCTGCTTGGCCCCCGGATGATCCTGGAGCCTGGCAGTGAACTACCGTCAGACGTCTGGCTGCCATGATTTACCATTATGCCTGCCGAAAGATTGTCTGTTCTGTCGAGAACGTTGGGGGAGGTGCTGCGCTCCAGCAGCGAACGGGAAATGACATCGGAGGATCCAGTGGTGGAATCCCTCAGTATAGAGCTGTACCCATTGCTGACAATGACCTTTTCTTTCAGGTCTGTGAAGTAATCCTTCATATGAATGATTAAAACCTGTGTGTCGGTGACACCCGTCTCGACAGGTTCCACATTTACGCCGGTGAGACGGAGAATGGCATTGGCTGGGACGTTGTTAAAATAGAACCAACCGTTGGAGTCGGTCTTGGTCATCCGGCCAGTGCCTTTTATTTGTATGGTAATGCCCTCCAGGAACTCTATCTTTCCCGGCCCTCCTTTCCATCGCAGTACCAACCCTTCCACTCGACCTATGTTCCTCAGTGATGCCGTATCCACCAGAGGACTGCTTTTCAGGACCCTTAAAAGAATGATCTTAGGATTAGTCTGGCTGAAACTGTAGGACATCCCATATTGAGGGAGGATCTCATTCAAGAACCTCATGAGCGGCATCTTATTCAGATTCTCCTTCACACGCTGATTAAGCAGTGCGCTTTCATCACAGCCTTCAAAGAAATAGCCGGTCTGGCCATTGATTTCCGTGAATACCTCGAACATCAAGGGCAAAGGATTCTTTTTTTTAATCGTGAATGTTTGAGCATAGGTGTGCGTGATGCCTATCATACAACACAGCCAGAGCAGGCACAGAATGATACGGAAGCATTTGCTACTAATTTTTTTCTGCATAGCGATTTTTTTTTGGTTGCCTAAACCAGGTTTAAAAAAAATAATTTCATCAGTCGTCATCGTCCGGATACGTCCGGGTGGGTCCAACAGGATGGAGGCTTTAGCCGAGAGGAAATTTTTTTTCCAAAGGAAGGTTCAATGCAGAAAAATAAATAGGATAGAAGTTTACTTGCAGCAGGATGACGCGGTAATGACGCTTAATAGCTGACAATTATTCTGGTGTCTGTGATCATGTAATGGAATCTTTTACTGGTGTCGGAAAGGTTTTTCATCAGGGAGAGTAACGGATCACTATATGGCAGGATAGCAGAATATACGTGTTTTTGCAGGGGACCTTCGATCACCAGGTCCTTGTCATATTGACGTGCTATTTCCCGCAGTACTCGCGGCAGGCTATCCCTTTCGAAACTGAATGTGCCTTGCTTCCAGGCGATAGCTGTGCCGGCGTGTATATTCTTTAGCGTTTGCCATGTCTTATTTTCACTGACGATCAGTTGTTCATAAGGTTCCAGGGTCTCTCTGCGACCTGCCGCGCTTACCTGTACTTTTCCGGTAAAAAGGGTGGTCCGGGTATCCGGCTCATCCTGGTAAGCGTTGACATTAAAGCTCGTGCCCAGCACCTTGATCTCTGCTTTTCCCTTGCCTGCTGTCCGTACGAAGAAAGGCCGCTCCTTGTTCCTGGTAATTTCAAAGTAGGCTTCCCCATTCAGTTCTACAACCCGGCTATTGCCGGTGAAAGCAATAGGATAGCGTAAGGAAGTAAGATTGTTCAACCATACCCGCGATCCATCCGGCAAGGTGACACTGTAGTGAGTGCCGGCACGCGTCTCCAATATATTGTAACCAACTGTGTTGTGACTGATCCCGGCCTCTTTGCCGGGAATCCGTTGTGCCGGGCCCGCTTTAAGTTCGTACGCTATATGTCCGGAGTCTTCTTTCGAGATGATGGTACCCCCGTCCAATGCTATTTCTCCATTCGAGGTATTGTTCAGCAGGATATTTCGTCCATCGGATAATGTCAGTGTCGCTCGGTTGACGTTGGCAGTGACGAGCGATCCTCTTTCATCTGCCGGAGCTTTCATTTGTTGAGTGTTGCTGGTTCGGGATTTCAGTACCACTATCCCAATTGCAACCAGCATCAGCAGGATGACCGCGGCGGCCATGCGGACAGGCCATGAAATGGTCCTGACTCTTTTGAGGGCAGGGGTTGAAGGTGTCCTGATCGCTGCCAGGACCTTCGGCAATTCTTGCTTTGCCCGTGCCTCCTCCCGATGATCAAGATATTCCATAACAAGCTTTTTATCGTCCAGATTTTGCATGACAAGTCTCAGATAGGGCTGCTGCAGGCAGTATTGCTCCAGTTCCTGTGCCTCTTCTGCCGTCAGTTCGTGGATAAGATATCTGAACAATAGCCACTTGGCCCTTGGCTCTATGTCTTTGGACTCTTCAGACATGTCTGCGGTGGTTTTAATAGTACAAACAGGCAAACAGGGATTTTACACCCCGTTCCTGTAAAAATTATTTTTTATCTTTCCTGGTGAGCTTTTTCCTTAACTGTCCTAAGAGCTTGAATTTCTTAGACCCTACGCGGTTTTCCGGGAGATTATTTTCCCTGGCGAAATCCTGGTTCTTTCTTTCCTTGAGGAATAATTCGTCGATCATCTTTTTTTGTGCGGGAGGGAGTTTTTCGACTTCGGCAAGAACCTCGTGAATCATGGTGTCTCGTTTGTCTTCGCGTTCTTGGTCCTTTGGAGGATCAGCCTGCAGTTCTTCGGGTAAAGGAAGGAAGGTATGTCTACGGGACTTCTTCAATTCATTTAGGGATTTGTTACGGGCGGTCCGTAGCAAATACGCCTTTAGCGCCGATGGCCTGTCGCATTTCCATTCAGAACGCCAGGTATTTATGAAGCAGTCGTTGGTAATTTCATCTACCTCGGGTCTGTCTTTAAGCAGGCTGCGTACCTGAGTATAGACGGCAGGTTGAAGCCTGGGATAAAAAAACTTCATGGACTCATCGGCATATGATGCTTCCTCTTTGCGCTGGTTGAATAGCTTTAAATAGTACCATTCTGCATCACCGGAGGTCTTGTCCGGAGAAGGTAAGGTTGTGTTCATGTTCATGCAGGTTGAGCAAGGATCTCAGAAAAGTAACACCTTCATACGCCCCATGGTGGGGTGATACACAGGAAAAAGCAAATGAGCTTAGAAAACATAGGCGCCAACAGGAGGCATGTGCTGGAGGGAAGCGAGCAGCAGAATATATTTATTACGCTGATCGGGAAACAATTTTTTAGGATAATCTGGAACCAATTGACAAGTTCGTTTTAAGGACTGCAAAGCTATAGGAATTTTCAAACAAAAAATTGACAAACTAACAATTGTTAATGCTAAAACGTTTTACTCACCTCACCAGCATCACCACCCCCTTTGCATGCTGCTCCGGCGCATTGCCCAGCTTATACGAGCACGTCCATACGAAAGCGCCGGCTTCGACAGGGTTACCCTGGACATAGCCATCCCAACCGCGGGTGGGGTCGGAGGTTTCGAATATTTTTTGCCCCCACCGGTTGTATATCGTAAATGTATAGCTGCCGATCCGGCCATATAGCAGGGGGCGGCACAGGTCGTTATGTCCGTCCTGGTTCGGGGTAAAGGCGGAAGGCATGAAGAA
>Ga0105239_10008725_pt1 | contig 11477 bp, 9 predicted proteins | sample KBSC44metaG_FD_92761 | JGI IMG/M metagenome (GOLD analysis project Ga0105239, IMG submission 92761) | Corn rhizosphere microbial communities from Kellogg Biological Station, Michigan, USA - KBS C4-4 metaG | ecosystem: Host-associated > Plants > Roots > Rhizosphere > Soil | place: Michigan, USA...
GCGTGTGCTTGCCGGCCGGTAGTCCTGATGCCAGCACATAATCCTTTCTATCCTTTTCAGGATGCAGCTTACTAACAACTTTGCCGTCAACAATTACATTATAGTTATTATCTGAGCGCTCATCGCGTAAAGTTGCACTAACACCCGTTCCGCTAAAATTAATTTTTATTGAATTCGCCGACCAGGATAACTCCGCAGCACTATCACGCATGGCTATCCGCCCCATATAGTGGATGTGCGGATCGTTAAATTTGATGGTGGTTTGGGCCGTACAGTTCAATACAGCGACGACTGCGACTGCCGAAAATAAAAATCTAATTTTCATATTTTTCAAATCCAATAAATCGATAAAATCTATTTAACGACGAAGTCCTCTTGAACGCCTTATAAAAACAAACAACAAGTGAAAAATCCTGGTCCTATTTCAAATATACGTAAGTAATCCCATCCCCGCCCCTGTCTAAATGCTCGTCTTCCATCCGGTCAACCTGCTCATATTTTTTTAAATACTGGCGTATCATTTTCCGCAAGATGCCATCCCCTTTGCCGTGAATTATCTTCAGGTTGCCAAATCCCATCATTACCGCGCGGTCAAACAGACGTTCAATATTACCCAGGGCATCTTCGGTACGCATGCCGCGCACATCAATTTCAGGGCTAAAGCTGGCCATGTCATTGGTTTGGCTGTAACTCTTGCGTATCTCCTTCGGCACGGCAGATTTTGACACCTTAATCACCCGCTTTCTCTTAGCCACGGTGCGTAAATCGCCAATGGCAATTACTACGTTGTCCTTTATCAATTCTATCACCTGGCCGGTGGTTTCGCTGTCTGTAAGTTTCACCCAGTCGCCGGGCTTTAATTCTTCATCTTCAGTTTGAACAGGTTTAGCTATAGCCGGTTTAACTGTATTTTTTTGCAACTCCCGGCTTAAGTTCTCGCGTAAGTTTTTTGTCGTCTCTTTATCGGCATTGCTGCTTTTAATTTCGGATATGGTGTTTTCAACCAGCTTGTTGGCATTTAAAATTATATTTTTTGCCTGATCTTTAGCATCCTTAATCAGCGCCTTTTTATTTTCCTCTAAATAGCTCTTTAGCTTTTCATTTTCCGCAAGTAATGTATTTACCTGGCGCTGCTGGCGTTCGAGTTTTACTTTGCTGTCGTAAATTTCCTTTTTCTCGCGCTCCAAATCAACCAGCAAGGTATCTACCTTTTTTTGACCGGCACTTATTTTGTTTTTGGCAAGGTTAAGCACATTTTGTGGCAGACCAATTTTTTGGGCAATCTCAAAGGCATATGAGCTGCCGGGCTTGCCAACTTCCAATATGTAAAGGGGTTTCATCTCCACATTGTTAAACAACATCGAAGCATTTTCGATCCCCTCGGTGTGGCTGGCAAATATTTTAAGGTTTGAATAGTGGGTAGTTACCATACCCTTTACCTTTTTCTGGTTTAAAGATTCCAGCACAGCTTCGGCAATCGGGCCGCCAAATTGAGGGTCGGTACCCGTACCAAATTCATCGATCAGTATCAGCGTCTTCCCATTGGCCTGCTCCACAAAATTTTTCATTTTGGAGAGGTGGGCGCTATAAGTACTCAAGTCACTCTCTATGGACTGATCATCACCGATATCGACAAATAATTGCTTAAACACCCCGGCAACACTACCTTCTGCGGCGGAAATCAACAACCCTGCCTGCACCATCATTTGCAACAGCCCAACCGTTTTCATGCAGACAGATTTACCACCGGCATTAGGTCCTGATACAACGACGATGCGGGTGCCTTCGTCAATCTGCACATTTAGAGGCACCACTGTTTTCTCTTCTTTTTTAAAGTTCAGCAGCAACAACGGGTGGCGGGCGTTTGTAAGTTTAAGCCTGGCCTCATTCACAACCTCGGGCATAGTGCCTTCAATATCTATGGCGAACAGCGCCTTGGCACGTACAAAGTCCAGCTTTGTCAGCAAACCGTGGTACGACAGCAGTAATGGCACGTACGGCCTTAATTCACCCGTCAAGGCAGTCAGTATCTTAACAATCTCGCGGCGGCGCTCAAATTCAAGGTCGCGGATCTTATTATTGAGCGAAAACACTTCCTCCGGCTCCATATAAACCGTTTGTCCTGATGCCGATTCATCATGAATAAAACCCTTCAGTTTGCGCTTGTTTTCAGCCAGCAAGGGGATGCATAAGCGCCCGTCGCGTACGGTTAACGAGCCATCTGCGGTCCAGTTGTTTGCTGTGGCGTTTTTAAATATCTGGTCTATTTTACGGCGTGCCTCCTGTTCAGCTTTGGCAATGCCCGACGTGATGTCCAGCAGATCGCGCGATGCATTAGGCCGCATCTTCCCTTTTTGGTCGATAATTAAATCTATCTTTTTGAGGATAGCCTTTTCAATCGGCAAATGCTCGAACAACGCTTCCAGGTTCGGATATTGGCCTTCGCGCTCATTAAAATAACCTATAACCGCAAATACCGTGGTCAGTGAAGCCTGTACCTGGTAAAATTCTTCTTCGCTTAAAAAGGCGCCTTCAATTTTCGCCTTGTTAGCAAGCGACTTTATATCAAAAAAATGATGAATGGGCAAAGGCGCATCATTTTGCAGGATGTTTTTAAACTCGTTGGCCTGGTAAAGAAACTTACGTATTTGGTCGTAATTGTTCATTACCTGTATTTTGTCCACCATCTGGCGGCCCATGTCGCTCAGGCAATGTGCCTTTATCAGTTCCTTTACCTCGGTAAATCCAAGCTTATCAGTACTATTTTCGGGGTAAAGCATTATTGTTGTTTAACTTTTTGTTCTTGTAATCTTCTCAGCGAATCGGTTTTACGCTGTGCTTTGTTCAATGAATCGGTTTTAAATTTCAGGTTAGCCAATATGTCGTCATACATTTTAGACATTTCAGCCGGCTGGCCGGCATAATATTTAAGGCTTTTATTAAATGTAGCTGAGTCGGTGTGAAAGCGTTTGAACAAGGCATCATACCGCGCCGAGCCATATTTCGCCAGGCTGTCGGCTGACTGAAATATGCCAGACATGCGCCCGTCAACCAGGTGTACCTCGGTTAAAAGGCTGGTCATTTCTTTATGTTTTATAATTCCTTTCGGGGTGTTATCACCGTTGCACGAAAATAATAAAAGCGATACTGAAAAAAACAAGGCGATATATTTATGCATTCTGTAATTTAGCGGCGTATACATTTAGGCAAATTTACGGATTAATGAGCATAGCAGAGAACATCAAAAGCTTAAAAAAAGAAACTGAACTTATAAACGTAACGCTGATAGCAGTATCGAAAACCAAACCGGTTGAAGACGTGCTGGAGGCTTACAACACAGGACAACGCTTATTTGGCGAAAATATGGTGCAGGAACTGGTAGAAAAGTACGAACAGCTACCAAAAGATATCGAATGGCACCTGATTGGCCACCTGCAAAGTAATAAGGTTAAATATATTGCCCCTTTTATCAGCATGATACAATCTGTTGACAGCCTGAAATTGCTGCAGGAAATAAACAAACATGCTGAAAAACACAACCGCGTTATCGAATGCCTGTTACAGGTTTACATTGCAGATGAAGAAACGAAATTCGGCCTTGGCTTTGATGAGGTGATTGAACTGCTGCGCTCGGAAGAATTTGCTGCGTTAAAAAACGTAAAAATCCGCGGATTAATGGGCATTGCTACCAATACGGATAACGAAAAACAAATAAAGGACGAGTACTACGAGTTGAAAACATTCTTCGACGGTATAAAACAAAGCTTTTTCAGGAAAGATAAATCATTCAATACCCTATCCATGGGCATGTCCTCCGACTATAAAGTTGCTATTGAACAAGGCAGCAACATGGTACGATTGGGTAGCACCATTTTTGGGCAAAGGGTGATAAAGCACTGGAAAAATAATTAAGGGGGATTTCACCGATTTGAGGATGATTACACCGATTATCCTATCCTAAAATCTATCCCGTGGAAGTATTGAACTATCCACCAATGAACTAATGAACAATTGAACTAATGAACATCAGAATAGCTAAAAAAGAAGATTGTCCCCGTTTAATGGAACTGGTAAATGAACTGGCGCTTTTTGAACGCGCGCCGGAGGAAGTTACCGTTACCCTGCAGGAATTTGAAGACGCCGGATTTGGCGAAAAACCTGTTTGGAAGGCATTTGTGGCCGAAGAGGACCGCGTGATTTTAGGTTTCGCGGTGTATTATATCCGATATTCTACCTGGAAAGGGCAACGGCTATACCTGGAGGATTTGATAGTGACAGAGGCAGCGCGCGGAAAAGGCATTGGCAAATTGCTTTTTGACAGGTTGATCGTGGAGGCTAATGAACTTGGGTTTAACGGAATGAGCTGGCAGGTGCTTGACTGGAACGAGCCGGCGATAACCTTTTATAAAAAGAAATACGGCGCGGCTGTTGAGGCGGGATGGTTGAATGCATCGTTATCGAAAGAGCAGTTATTGGCGATAGATTTATAGATGTCGCAAATTCTTAATACCCATTGAAAATCACGTAATTATTCCGGCCGGATACGGCTGTAACAAAATATCAATAAATAATGCTTGTATTCAAATTCGGCGGTGCATCAGTAAAAGATGCGAATAATATTATTAACCTGGCTAGCGTAGTCAAGTTATACCAGGAGGAGGAACTTTTGATAGTGGTATCGGCCATGGGCAAAACTACCAATACGCTGGAAAAACTCACCGGAGCCTACGTTACCGGCGATGATGAAATGCATATCATTTTTGATGAAATAAAAAAGTATCACTACGACATTATCGAACAACTATTTGATAAACAGGACACTATATTTAATGACGTAGCCAACACTTTTGTTGAGATCGATTGGATAATTGAGGAAGAGCCGCACGATGATTATGACTTTATTTATGACCAGATCGTATCTATCGGCGAGTTGGTATCAACCCGCATAGTTAATGCATATTTAAATAAGGCCGGCTTAAAAAGCCAATGGATTGACGTGCGCGGCTATATTCACACGGATAATACCTACCGCGAAGGCGTTGTACAATGGGGCAAAACAAAGGAAAGTATTAATGCCGCTATACCCGCTTTATTGCAAAAAAGCATTGTGGTAACACAAGGTTTTTTAGGCGGAACATCTGAAAACTTTACCACTACCCTGGGGCGTGAAGGTTCGGATTATACAGCCTCTATATTCGCCTCGTGCCTGGGCGCAGAGTCGGTAACGACGTGGAAGGACGTACCAGGTGTGCTGAATGCCGACCCCAAATTTTTTAAGGATACAATTAAGTTTGATGAACTTTCTTATTCTGAAGCTATAGAAATGACTTACTACGGTGCAACGGTTATCCACCCGAAAACCATCAAGCCGCTGCAAAATGCCAAAATACCGTTACTGGTTAAACCGTTTAATAACCCTACCGAACCGGGCACTGTAATTAAAGAAAATGGCCGCAACCAGTTCTTAAAGCCGGTAATTATACTCAAACACAACCAGGTGTTAGTTTCATTGTCTGCTAAAGATTATTCCTTTATTTCTGAAAATCATTTAAGCGACATTTTCGGCATGTTTGCAGCTACACAGGCAAAGGTGAATATGATGCAAACATCGGCGCTCAGTTTCTCGGTTTGTATCGATTTTTACGAAGAACGGTTTAAAAAGCTGCTAAAAACTTTAACGCAGGATTTTAACGTAAAATATAACGAGGGACTAACCTTAATTACAGTGAGACATTATTCCACCGATTGGTTAAACGACTTAAAAGCAGGCAAAACCATATTAATGGAGCAACTAAGCCGCAATACCATACAAATGGTTGTTAGGTAACATTCCTGTTTAAAAATGTAAAAATATGTTAAACCCGCTGCCATCTTGTTTAATTTAGCCGGCAATGGGCTATATTAGCCCTGTCATCCGGATTAAACTATATTCATGAGGTTTTTTAGAAATTTACTTTTGCTCCTGCTAACATCTGCTTGTTTAACTGCCGCCGCCCAGGATTCGCCGGTATTAAATAAGGTGATGACCAAAACCGCCAAATTATACGCCGATATGCCGGTCGAGCGCGTTTACCTGCATTTTGATAAGCCATACTATGCTGTTGGCGACACGATATGGTTTAAGGCCTATTTAACCATGGACCAGCACCAGCCATCGGGCATTAGTAAGGTAATTTACGTTGACCTGTTAACGGCAAAGGACTCACTGGTAACGTCATTGAAACTTCCCGTTAAAAACAGTGTAGCCTGGGGGGATATCCCGCTATCGCAATTCGCCTTTAAAAAAGGAAATTACCGCGTGGTAGCTTATACCAACTGGATGAACAATGCCGGCCCTGCCTATTTCTTCAATAAAAACATCACCGTAGGCGATGCAATAAATAATAACTTGTCGACAAACATTTCACTCAAGCGATCAGTAACGGGAAAGTTGACGAAAATAACAGCCGGAATATACTATAAAGACAATGACGGCAATCCCTACAGCGATAAAAAAGTAAGCTGGACAATTGAAAAAGACTATGATGAAATAGCAAAAGGCAAAGGTGTTACCAATAAAAAAGGTTTTGTAGATATAACGTTTTTAAATACAAAAAACGTCACACTTGATTCGACTCAGTTAATTACGGTTATTGATCGGGGCGACAGGAAACAGGGCACAAACAAATTCTCGTTAAAACCGGTATCTGAACCAAACGATATGCAGTTTTTTCCTGAAGGCGGGCAACTGATAGGTGGTGTGCCGTCAAAAATTGCATTCAAAGCGCTGAAGCCGGATGGGTTGGGTATCGATGTTAAGGGGACTATTACCGACAATACCGGCAAGGTTGTAACAGATTTTTCATCGACACACCTGGGTATGGGATACTTTATGCTGGTGCCCGAGGATGGAAAAACCTATACTGCCAATGTAACCTTCGCCGACGGAACAACTGCAACACCTGAAATGCCGAAAATATTGGCCGATGCCACTACCATTAATATAGAAAGTACTGACCCTGATAATTTGAAAATAAAACTACTGTCGGACGCTGCATTTGTTAAAGAAAATGAGGGTAAAACATTCTTCATTATCGCTAAATCGGCCGGTATTATTTATTTTGCGGCGCAAACCAAGCTACAAAACCAGGTTTATTCGGCCCTTGTACCCAAAAGCAAATTCCCCACTGGAATTGTGCAGGTAACATTATTTGCTGATGACGGCGAGCCACTAAGCGAAAGGATAGCTTATGTAATGCATCCTGACCAATTAAATCTTTCGGTAGCCAGCGACCACCCTGATTATACTACCAGGCAGAAAGTTAAATTAAGCGTTGCAGCTAAAAATGGCAGCGCCCCTGCGGAGGGTCATTTTTCTTTAACTGTTGTTGACGATGCAAAAGTGCCATTTGATGATAATGCCGAGACTACCATATTGAGTTACCTGTTGTTAACTGCCGACATTCCCGGGTATATCGAAAAACCCAACTATTACTTTAACCACCCCGATGAAAAAAAGATGGCCGACCTGGATGTATTATTACAAACACAGGGGTATCGTCGTTTTTCGTATGATGGTATAATGACCGACAAGTACCCGCCGATAAGTTTTTTACCTGAACAGGGCATTACTATTACCGGTACATTAAGGGCTTATAACGGTATGGCGTTGCCCGGGGGGAACATCCGTCTACAAATTAAGGATAAAAATTATTCGGCAAATACCGTGACGGATGCGGATGGGAGGTTCAGGTTTCCTAACCTTGTATTTTCAGATTCGACACAGGTATTTATAAGCGCGCGTAACAACCCGCGTTCGGCCGATATTGTATTGAGTGTTGACGGCGATCCCTACCAAAAGATAAACGTTAACCCCAGTACACCCGACGAAATAATGAATATCGATAGTACACTTAGCGCCTACTTAAAAAACAGTAAAGTGCAGGCAAACAACTCGCATATTTTAAAAGAGGTGGTGATTAAGGATACCAGGATTGTAAAAACTGTAAGCCATAAAGATTATAGCAACCTCTCCAGCTTAAGCCAGATGCCCGACCATATGATAACACCTAATCAGTTGCAGGGCTGTAATAACCTATTGAACTGTATAAAAGTATTTGCAGTTGGAATGACCTTCCAGGATAATAATTTCTACGTTCAACGCGACTATGCATCCGGAAACCGTACGCCGGTGCAGGTGTTTGTAAAGGGAATGCCTGTTGACGTGAACTATTTGGAAAACATGAACGGTGAAGGAATAGAATCGATCGAGGTGTTTTTGAAAGATGAACTTGGACTGGTAAACAGTGCCTATGGCACTAACGGCGCAATTGTTATCAACATGAAAAAAGCGCCTGAAGGCCAGAAAATATCACTCGCTGAATTTAAAGCATTGATCGGTTCTAAAAACGAGGTCACAATTACGCCCAAAGGTTACGCTATAAAACGGTCGTTTTATTTACCCCGCTATAGCGGCCCGCGCGGAAGCCAAACCAACCAGGTAGACACCCGCAGCACAATTTACTGGAACCCCAACATTTTAACCGATGCAACCGGCACCGCATTCGTGGAGTATTTTAATGCCGATGGGGTTGGGACTTACCGTGTTATTGTTGAAGGCATAGATAAAGACGGCAACGTAGGCAGGCAGCTGTTTAGATATAGTGTGAAATAATTGTTGGAACGTTGCAAGGTTGAAACGTTGTAAAGTTGATAAAACATCGACTAACATTTCAACCTTACAACATTTCAACTTTACAACAAAAAAATGAGCAAACTTACCCCATTCCACGTAGCGGTACCAGTTTACGACCTTGAAGAGGCCAGAAAATTTTATCGTGAGGTACTTGGTTGCGGCGAAGGTCGCAGTTCAGACCAATGGACAGATTTCGACCTTTATGGCCATCAGTTTGTAATCCATTTAAAACCACGTCCGGCCGAAGAAGCCAAACATCATTTTAACCCGGTTGACGGGCACGACGTACCTGTACCACATTTTGGCGTTGTGCTGGAATGGGACGAATGGCACAAACTTGAACAGCGCCTGCGCGATAATCATATAAAATTTATAATTGAGCCATACATTCGTTTTAAGGGACTCCCCGGCGAACAGGCTACATTATTCTTCCTCGACCCATCCGGCAATGCGCTTGAATTTAAATCGTTTGAAGATTTTGGTCAGCTATTTGCTACATAGGCAACCGGGAGCCATTAGTAACGGTATACTTTTATAGGAACGGGTGCAGAGCCAGGAATCAAGATAAAAAAGAGCTTGTTTGTCTCATGCGTTAGGTAACGCGATGTTTTTCTGTCTTTTGGTTTTCTTTCTTGACTCTTGATTCTTGGTTCTTGATTCTATAACAAATAAGTAAATTTGGTTTATGGACGTAAAGGAAGTTGAGCGGTTGATAAAAATAAGCAGGGAACATCCCCTGATGCCGGAGACGTATATTCCGTGGCAATTGGAACCACAGCCGGAGGATATATTTTTGCCCGAAATGCTTACCTCGCTGCAAGGGCTCGAAATTTACGATACCCTCACCCCTTCGCAAAAACTGGACCTTGGCCGGCACGAGTTGGTACAGGTGATCGCATCGTACGCCTGGGGCGAATGCCTGTTTTGCCTTTTTATGACCCGGCATATACTTACCCTGCCGCTGGATAATGTTGAGCACCGCTTTTTACTACGCGAGTTGATTGAAGAATTCCGTCACCAGGAAATGTTTGGGCAGGCAATTGCCAAAATTGGCGGTAGCCCTATAAAACAATCGGGAATGCACAAGTTTTTTGGTGAGTTCAGCAACAAATACCTCCCCGCCGATTATTTGTTTATGGGTAGTGTATCGGTAGAGTTGGTTACGGATGTTTATGGCAACTATGCCCGCAAGTCTCCAAATATTTATCCTGTCCTCAAGAAAATGTTCGACCTGCACAACATCGAGGAGGGCCGGCATATATTGTTTACCAAAAGTTTATTGAAAGAATACGCAGCTAAAGCCGGGTACATTAAACGCACGCTGTACAGCTACGTGATCCTGTTCAATATTCTGTTTGTGCGTACCATGTATGTAAAAAAGGAAATATACCAGCGCATTGGCATGGAAAATCCTGAACAGGTTTATAAACTCGCATCGGCTAATTTTAAGAAGAAATTCAGCGAAACCTGTTTAAAGGATATCACCCAGTTTGTTGATAGCTGGAAAGGGTTTAACCTGTTAACGCGCTGGGCCTGGCGTGCTGTGTTGGGGGCGAAAGTTTGAAACAGTCAGAAGTGGTAGTGGGTAGTAGCAGTTTGCAGTAGGTTTGATCGGGAAGGCCTTTTTCTTGACTCTCGGTTCTTGATCCTTGGCTCTAGCTTTCACCCAACAATCCGGCGTTATCCTTCAATCCCACCCCCGACAGTTTCCTTCTGAATGATTCGCTAACCAAATAAAATATTTTGTCTGCAGCGTGCTTATAACTTAACCCATGTTTCCTGATGTTTGAAACGCAGTTGCGCGATTCGTCTGTCAGCCCCGGTTGAGGGTTGTAAGTCAGGTAAGCACCCATACTGTCGGCTGCGCTTAACCCTGGACGCTCACCTATCAATAATATGCTGAACCTGGCCTTTAACCCAGATGCGATATCATCGCCTATGGCTACCCGCCCTTGTTCAACCAGGCAAATTGGACCGACCGTTAATTTTGCATCCAGCAATTTGGGGATCAATATTTTCAACAAGCTATAGGCATTTCCGTTAACTGCTTCGGCGGAAAGGCCATCGGCAATAATAATTGCAATATCAGGGTTTGCAATGTTGCTGTTAAGCTGCTCTTTGTAATCATCATTCAAAAGCCGGCCAAGATCGGGGCGTTTCAAATATTTGTGCCGGTTAGCCGCCTGGCTGTGCAGGTGCAATACCGGGAAGCCGAACACCTTTAACCTGGTAAATAATCCATCAATATCAAGTGCAGAATAAACGGCATCCCTTGCATGTGCATGTGCCAGCTTAAATTCCATCGATTGTTTTAAAGGAATGCTGTTGCCTGCTCTGCCAATGGCTATTCGTGCTGCCGTAAATTCACGCAGCGCCGATAATTGCTGTGGGATTTCGATTTCATTTTTCATAAAATCCCCGATAACAGTTTATGCGACGAATTTACCGAAAGTAAATCTCCTTCGCCATTAATAATTCCCTGTTTTATCAGCCATTGTTCAAACTCTGGTGCAGGCTTCAACCCTAACGTTTTTCTTAAATACAAAGCATCATGAAACGATGTAGATTGATAATTGAGCATAATATCATCTGAGCCCGGTATCCCCATTATAAAATTACAACCAGCAACCCCTAACAAAGTAAGCAGGTTATCCATGTCATCCTGGTCGGCTTCGGCATGGTTGGTGTAGCAAACATCGACCCCCATGGGCAAACCGAGCAGCTTTCCGCAAAAATGATCTTCGAGGGCAGCCCGGATAATTTGCTTGCCATCGTATAAATATTCAGGACCTATAAAGCCTAC